>OODB01001843.1_pt1 | contig 13350 bp, 11 predicted proteins | sample 1671721 | NCBI WGS metagenome assembly OODB01 (sample SAMN06348185, study PRJEB24527) | human gut metagenome | biome: human gut; feature: ankylosing spondylitis patient; material: feces | host: Homo sapiens | place: China | collected 2015-10
TAGATGGAAAAATCTTTCATGGTTTCAGTAACAGTGCGTGTGAAGTAGGTTATATGCATCTGGATGGCGGAGAATTTCAGGATTTGGGAGCGGCCAGTATTTTGACAAAAAAAGTTGCCAAAAGAAAACAGGAGTCAGAATCAGACTGGAATGGATATCATATTTTTGAGTCGGCAAAACAGGGAGACGAAACCTGTATTCAGGCGATTGATGAAATGGCGGATGTATTGGGAAAGGGAATTTCAAATATTTGTTATGTACTGAATCCAGAAATTGTTGTACTGGGAGGCGGAATTATGGCGCAGGAAGAATTTCTTGGAGACCGTATTAAGCAGGCGGTAAAGAAGTATCTGGTATCAAGTATTGAAGTAAATACGACAATTGCATTTGCAAAACATCAAAATAATGCAGGAATGTTAGGGGCGTTTTATCATTTCTGTGGAGTACATAAAAAAGAATAGTGCATAAGAAGAATAGGATGAAGATATGGGATATTATGTGAAATCAGTAGTGCCGGTAATTGAATCGAATTATGATAAGTTTACGACAGTAGAAAAAACAATAGCAGATTTTTTTATTCACAATAAAGAGAAAGGCGATTTTTCAGTAAAAGCAGTTGCAGAGCGACTTTTTGTGTCGAAAGCCTCTCTGGTACGTTTTGCTCAAAAATGTGGATATCATGGATATAAAGAATTTATTTATCAATATGAAGATTCATTGATAGAAAAACAGGAATCGATTACCGGAAATACACGCATGGTATTAAATGCATATCAGGAACTTTTGAATAAAACATATAGTCTTGTAGATGAGACGCAGGTTGGAAGAATTATAATTTATCTAAACCAGGCAGAGCGGGTATTTGTATGTGGAAAAGGAAGTTCCGGACTTTCTGCGCGAGAGATGGAACTGCGGTTTATGAGAATTGGGCTGAGAATTGATTCGCTCACAGATACAGATATGATGAGAATGCAGGCGGTCTTTCAGGATAAAAAAAGTCTGGTAGTAGGATTCAGCATCAGTGGAGAGAGGGAAGATGTGATTTATTTACTTCGTGAAGCTTATAAAAAAGGAGCAAAAACGATTTTGTTTACTGCAAAAAGCAAGGACAGTTTTAAGAAATACTGTTCGGAAGTTGTGCTGATTCCATCTTTACGACATTTAAATCATGGAAATGTGATTTCACCGCAGTTTCCAATTTTAATCATTCTTGATATTATTTATGCCTATTATATGGAACAAAACAAACATGTAAGAGAGGGCATGCATGACAGTACAATTCGTGCTTTGGAAGAAGCAGAAGAGATGCATACAAAATTTTTGGATGAAGAATAAAGGAGTAAAAAACCAATGCTGATTAAGAATGTAAAAGTCTTTACAAAAGACAAAAAATTTAAAAACGGAGCAATTGCCTTATCAGGTGACAAAATCAAGGCAGTTTACACAGAAGCAAACATGCCGGATTCAGACTTGGAGGAAACCATTGATGGAAACGGTGCTTATGCGATTCCAGGTTTAATTGATTTACATTTTCATGGATGTAAGGGTGATGATTTCTGTGATGGAACAAAAGAGGCAATTGCGAGAATTGCAGAGTATGAGGCTTCTATTGGGGTAACTGCGATTGCACCTGCAACTATGACACTTCCGGTGGAAGAACTGGAGCATATTTTAGAGGTGGCTGCAGAATACAAAAAAGAAAATACAGACAAGCGCAGAGCTGATTTACTTGGCATTAATATGGAAGGACCATTTATCAGTCCTGCAAAAAAAGGTGCACAGGATGAAAGAAATATTATTCCTTGTAATGTAGAAATCTGCGAGCGGTTTTTAAAGGCATCTGATGGTCTGGTAAAATTTATTGGAATTGCACCGGAGGAGAGCGAAGAAGCGATTGATTTTATCAAGTCAGTAAAGGGGAAAGTAAATGTCTCTCTTGCGCATACCAATGCAGATTATAAGACGGCTAAAGCAGCATTTGAAGCTGGGGCAAATCATGCGGTTCATCTTTATAATGCAATGCCGCCGTTTTCACATCGTGCGCCAGGAGTGGTAGGTGCGGTCTACGACTGTAAACATGTAATGCCGGAAATTATCTGTGATGGAATCCATATTCATCCGGCAACGGTTCGTGCGACATTTGAAATGATGGGAGCAGACCGTATGATTTTAATCAGTGACAGTATGCGTGCAACCGGAATGCCGGATGGTCAGTATACGCTTGGAGGCTTGGATGTAAAAGTAGTTGGAAAACTGGCTACTTTAGTATCGGACGGAGCAATCGCAGGTTCTGCGACAAATCTTATGGACTGTATGAGAACCGTTGTAAAAGAGATGGGGCTTCCGCTTGAAACGGCTGTTGCCTGTGCGACAATGAATCCGGCAAAGAGCCTTGGTGTGTATGACGAGTACGGTTCCATTACAGAGGGCAAAAAAGCAAATATTGTGTTACTCGATAAAGATTTGGAATTACAGGCAGTTATTAAAGATGGAGTGAGATTATGATGGAGTTTCGATTAGCAAAGAAACAGGAATTTGACAGCGTCAGAGAGTTATATTGGACACTGATTGATGAAACATCGCATCTGCCGTCTTTTCCACACTGGAAAAAAGAAGAGCATCCATCAGATGAATGGTTGATGGACAGTCTTATAAAGTCCCAGCTGTTTGTATTAGAAGAAAATGGAGAAATTCTTGCCAGTGTTATTCTAAATAATGAGGCAAATGAAAGTTATCGACTGGTAAACTGGAGCAGAGAGGTTCCGGACGAAAAGGTTCTGATTATTCATGTGCTTGCGGTTTCTCCAAAACATGCAGGCAAAGGGCTTGGCACAAAGATGATGCAGTATATTTTGGATTATGCAAAAGAAATCAAGATGCAGGCAGTACGGCTGGACGTAATCAGTAATAACAGTTCGGCGGAACATTTATATCAGAAAATGGGATTTCGGTTTGTACAGACACAGAGGCTGTATTATGAAGTGACTGGAGAAAGAGATTTTAATCTGTATGAATATTATTTATAGCAGCCAACTGTTTTTGCCAAAGGATTTTGATGAGCCATGCCGTGGATGTTGGAGTTGTTTTAAGTTTTCGCATAATTCTCTTGAATTTCCACATACTACCCATACAGTACAATAATGGGAAACTAAGAGTATGATGAAAAAATACAGGAGGAATTTAAGATATGAAAGCGACAGGAATTGTCAGGCGGATTGATGACTTAGGAAGAGTTGTAGTGCCAAAGGAAATCAGAAGAACTCTGCGGATTAAGGAAAGTGATCCACTGGAGATTTTTACGGACCGTGATGGAAAGATTATCTTAAAGAAATATTCACCAATTGGGGAACTGGGAGATTTTGCAAAGGAATATGCACAGAGTCTGGCACAGGTTTCGGGCTATACGGTGTGTATTGCCGACCATGACCAGATAATTGCAGCAAGTGGAAAGCGGGCAAAAGAATATGCGGGAAGATTAATTGATGAAGAACTTGAAACCGTAATTTTGAATCGTAAAACAGTAAAACTTGCGAAGAAAGAAGCAGTCAGATTGACGCAAAACGATGCGGGAGGATATCAGTCGCAGGTGATTTCAGTAATTACAAGTCTTGGTGACTGTGTCGGAGCAGTGATTATTTTCAGCGAAAATGGCGAGACAGAACTTGGCGAGACAGAAATTAAACTTGCAAAAGCGGCAGCAGGATTTTTAGGAAGACAGATGGAGCAATAGAATTTCGTTTGCGAGATTAAAAAAATGGACATGACAAAGCGAAAAAATTGTCATGTCCATTCTTTATTTCATGATTTTATATTCTATTCGTTTTTAATTGCTGCCTGACTCATTTCTTCAAGCAAGTCACTTTTAATTTTATAGAGTTTGTCGGATAAATCCACATATACTTCCTGCGGATTAACTAGACGCAGAGTCTTTTTGACAGATGTCACGAATTTCCATCACAGATGGGGAAGTATAGACACATTCGCCTTTTTTGAATATCGGAACAAGCAGTTCACGTAAGGTATAAGTACTGCCTTCGATTTTTGTCTTTTTCCAGGTTGCCATAGGGTCAAAAATAATCATATCTTTTTCCGGGTCAAAGACTTCATCGGCAAGGCAGATTAAATCTGCACGGATTTTTCCGGTTGCTTTGTCGTAAATACGGAAAATTCTCTCCATATATTCTTTTTTTATTTGATTTATCACACTCTTCATTTTCTCCTGTTTTGCCTTTCTTTATCCTATCATTATCTTCATCTTCTTTATTTTTGATTGCAGCTAGTTTGTAGACACCGCCAAAAGCTGGATGCCCTTTAGAGGTAATCAGATTTGTACCAACACCCCAGGAATTGACTTTTGCACCTTGGGCTTTTAGGCTGTCGATCAGATATTCGTCAAGGTCACTGGAAGCAGAGATGATAGCATCTTCAAATCCAGCTTCTTTTAACATTTTATATGCCTGTTTGGATAGATAAGCAAGGTCACCGCTGTCAATACGGATTCCATAGCCTTTTAATTCAATACCTTCTGCCTGCATTTCTTTAAAGACGCGGATTGCATTTGGAACACCGGATTTCAAGACGTCGTAAGTGTCAACGAGCAGGATACAGGCATTCGGGTATAAGTTCGCATAAGCTTTAAATGCAGTATATTCATCCGGAAAACTCATAATCCAGCTGTGAGCGTGAGTTCCTTTGACCGGAACATTAAACATCTGACCGGTTAACACATTGGATGTGCCGATACATCCACCAATCATTGCGGCTCTTGCACCGTAGATTCCGGCATCCGGTCCTTGTGCACGACGCAGACCAAATTCCATAATTCCGTCACCTTTTGCAGCATAGACAACGCGGGAAGCTTTGGTTGCAATTAAAGACTGATGATTTAAAATATTTAAAATGGCAGTTTCAATTAACTGTGCTTCCATAACCGGGGCAATAACTTTAAGTAAAGGTTCTCTTGGGAAAATAATAGTTCCCTCTGGGATTGCATAGATATCGCCGGTGAAATGGAATCCTCTTAAATATTCCAGAAAATCAGTATCAAAAATTTTCAGGGATTTTAAATAATCAATATCGTCCGGTGCAAAATGCAGGTCACGGATATATTCAATTACCTGCTCCAGTCCGGCACAGATTGCATAACCGCCATCGCACGGATTTTTGCGGTAAAATGCATCAAAAACCACGATTTGGTCAGTAGGATTTTTAAAATATCCCTGCATCATGGTCAACTCATATAAATCTGTAAGTAATGTTAAATTTAGGGCTCTCATAAATTCTTCCTTTTCCATACGTTCTTTTGTGTCTCAATTATATAACATATGAGGGGAATAATTCAAGGAGTTTGGCATAGTAACACGCTATTTTGGTGGAAGATGAAGTCCTCTTTCATAATATTCTTCCAAAGTCATTCCGGTAAGCGTCAGACTGGAAGCAAGCCCAATTCCGGTATAACGGATATGCCATGGCTCAAACGGAAAACCGGTAATCTCTTCTTTGTTTTTAGGATAACGCAGGATGAATCCAAAAAGAGCACAATGGCGGGCAAGCCAGCAACCTTCTTTGGTTTTTGCAAAACTTTCTTCTAATTCATAGTTTTCATCTGGGCAGGAGATATCAAGGGCAAGACCGGTCTGATGCTCACTGCATCCAGGCGGAGCAACACCGGAGCGTCCATTTGCAGAAGAGAACAGTTCTTCCTGCCTTTTATAGGAGCGATAACCGGAAATTCCCCATAAATGGATTTCCTCTTTTTGGGCGCGTTTAAACAGTTCTTCTGCGGCAATGGCAGCTTCCCGCTGTAAGAGGCGACGTGGGTCGTTGCCCGGGGCATAAAAAGGAATATCAGGTTCAATTAAATCAGAAGGTATGTAGTGAGGGTTCAGAGGATTTTCTTTATTTACAAGAATAGAAAAAGGATACATGCAATGCCTCCATTTCACAGGAATAGACTTACATCATTTTATGCGAAACATTCGAGAAAAATCACACAAAAAAAATATTTAAAAAAATTTCAAAAAAAGTGTTGACTTTTTTCTGGGTATCATATATAATTCATTTTGTTGTAAGACATTGGGCTATCGCCAAACGGTAAGGCAACGGACTCTGACTCCGTCATTTCAAGGTTCGAATCCTTGTAGCCCAGCTCTCATATCCCAGACAGAAGTGTCTGGGATTTTTTTTTACCAGATAGAATCCCTCAGATAAAAAATTTCAATGCAAGAAGGGATTCCTTTTATATAGTAATCGTTAAATTTCATCGAAGGGAGAAATTTATGAAATATTCTTTTGACAGTTGTGTCAGATTTAGTGAGGTAGGAGAGGATCAGAAACTTACGCTCGGTTCTGTGATTAACTATTTTCAGGACTGTAGTACATTTCAGTCAGAGTCACTTGGAGCAGGAGTCGAATTTTTAAGAAAACAGCACAGAGTATGGGTGTTGTCTTCCTGGCAGGTCGTTATTGAACGATATCCGGCTTTGTGTGAGAAAATCAGGATAACAACCTGGGCTTATGGCTTTAAGCGTTTTTTGGGAAATCGAAATTTTACAATGGAAGATGAAGCTGGAAATGTGGTTGCCTATGCTAATTCCATCTGGACTTATTTAAACACAGAAACAGGACTTCCGGTGGCAGTTTCCAAAGAACAGGTAGATGCCTATGGATTAGAAGAAAAATTTCCGATGGAGTATGCACCGAGAAAGATTGCAGTACCGGAAGGCGGAATGGAATATGAACTATTTCCGGTACGTTCCCATAACTTAGATACCAACCATCATGTGAATAATGAACAGTATGTGGCAATGGCATGTGAATATCTGCCAAAAGATTTTAAAGTATGGCAGATGCGTGCAGAATATAAAGGGCAGGCTGTGCTTGGGGATATCATAGAGCCGATTGTTTATACAGATGAAGAAAAATGCATTGTATCACTTTGCAAAGAAACCGGAGAACCGTATGCGATTGTGGAATTAAAGGAGAAAAAGAGATGAGATTAGGTGAAAGACAGAAACTGATTGTAGTAAAGAAAGTAGAATTTGGCGTTTATCTGGCTGAAAGACAAGATGCAGGAGAAAAGGACAGAGTCCTGCTTCCGATTAAACAGGTTCCGGCAGGAACAAAAGAGGGAGATAAATTAGAAGTCTTTTTATATAAAGATTCACAGGATCGTCTGATTGCAACCATGCGTCAGCCGAAATTAATGCTTGGAGAAACCGGATTTTTAAGAGTGGCTCAGGTTTCAAGAATCGGAGCCTTTCTTGACTGGGGGCTGGAAAAAGATTTATTTCTTCCATATAAAGAGCAGACCAAGAAAGTGCATGAAAATGAAGAAGTGCTGGTTTCTGTTTATATTGACAAGAGCAGCCGACTTTGTGCAACCATGAAAGTATATCATTATTTACAGACGAATTCTCCTTATACAGAAGGAGATACTGTAACGGGAACGGTTTATGAGAGCAGCGATAACTTTGGTGTCTTTATTGCCGTTGACGGAAAATATTCCGGTATGATTCCAAGGCAGGAAGCACAGGGGAATTATAAAGCAGGGGAAGAACTGACCTGCCGTGTAACAGCAGTCAGAGAAGACGGAAAGCTGACTTTAAGTGGACGTCAGAAAGCACACATCCAGCTTTATGAGGATGCAGAAAGTGTATATAGTATTATTGAGGACTTTGAAGGGGTGCTTCCGTTTGATGACAAGGCTTCACCGGAAGTGATTCAAAGAGAATTTGGTCTTAGCAAAAATGCGTTCAAACGTGCAGTTGGACATCTTTTAAAAGAGAAAAAAATAGCAATAAAAGACGGAAAAATTTATCTTCTTTAACGCTTCACGAATGAAATCAAATATGTTATAATAAGCCCGAAAATATCCCCTGTAGGGGAGACTACGAATACTATGTTTGTCATTGTCCAAGAAGGAGGAAAATAAGTGGACTCGATTGATTATTATGACCGATACGCGGTACCTTATTATGAAGAAACTGTTAATTTAAGCATGGAGGAGCAGTTACAAAGTTTTATGGAATTGCTGCCGGAAAACGGGGAAGTGCTTGATTTAGGCTGCGGGTCGGGAAGAGACACCTTGTTTCTCGAGGAAGAAGGTTTCAGTGTTACGGCCATGGATGGTTCAAAGAGAATGTGTGAACTCGCCGAAATTCATACAGGAAGGGATGTTCTGAATCTTCGTGTGGAGGATATGGAATTTGATGATGTATTCCATGGAATCTGGGCATGTTCTGTGCTGGGACACTTTGCACCAAATAAGATTCATGAAGTGATGGGGAAAATTCTGGATGCCCTGAAAGATGATGGAATTCTTTATTTTTCAGTGCGTAAGGGCGAAAGAAAGGGAATGTACAGCGGGCGTTATTACTGTGATTATGACAGAGATTCCCTGGATGACCTTTTAGATTCTTTTGATAATATTGAAATCATTGATATATGGAAAACAAGTGATGCAAGAGGAGACGAACAAAGTAAGTGGTACAATGTGCTTCTTAGAAAAATCAGTAAAGAGAAAGAATAAACAAGTGTAATTAGTTGATGTACTCTCGAAATCAAGTACAAAAAGATTTCAAGAGCATATAGTTGGAAAAAGGAGAATGACAGTGAATTTTACTCATTTGCATGTACATACAGAGTACAGCCTGTTAGACGGTTCCAACAAGATAAATGAATATGTGTCCAGAGTAAAAGAACTGGGAATGAAAAGTGCAGCCATAACTGACCATGGGGTCATGTTTGGTTGCATTGATTTTTATAAGGCGGCAAAAGCTGCCGGCATTAAACCAATCCTTGGATGTGAGGTTTATGTTGCTCCTGGTTCACGCTTTGACAAAGAAAAAGGAAAAGAAGAGGACCGTTATTATCATCTGGTGCTGCTTGCGGAAACGCAGGAGGGATATCAGAATCTGATTAAAATTGTATCTTACGGGTTTGTGGATGGATTTTATTATAAACCGCGTGTGGATATGGAATTGTTAGAAAAATATCATGAAGGAATTATTGCATTAAGTGCCTGCCTTGCAGGAGAGGTTGCAAGAAATCTTGCAAGAGGATTTTACGAAGAAGGAAAGGAAGCAGCACTCAGATACGAAAAAATTTTCGGAAAGGGAAATTTCTTTCTGGAGCTGCAGGATCATGGAATTTTGGAACAGAGGCAGGTCAATCATGAATTGATTCGAATGAGTCGTGAAACCGGAATTGAACTGGTGGCAACAAATGACGTTCATTATACCTACAGTTCCGATGCTGAGGCGCATGATATTCTGCTTTGTGTACAGACCGGAAAATCGTTAAAAGATGAAAATCGTATGAGGTATGAGGGTGGACAGTATTATGTCAAATCAGAAGAAGAGATGAGACGATTGTTTCCTTATGCACCCGAAGCGATTGAGAATACCGGAAAAATTGCAGAGCGATGCAATGTGGAAATTGAATTTGGTGTGACGAAACTTCCAAAATTCGATGTGCCGGATGGATATACTGCATGGGAGTATTTGAACAAATTGTGCTTTGAGGGGCTTGATAAGCGTTATACCGATAATAAGGAAGAACTCAAAAAGCGTCTGAATTATGAACTTGGTGTCATCAAAGACATGGGTTATGTAGATTACTTTTTGATTGTGTGGGATTTCATCCGTTATGCACGGGAACACGGAATCATGGTAGGACCAGGGCGAGGCTCGGCAGCGGGAAGTCTGGTTTCTTATACACTTGGAATCACGAAGCTTGACCCGATTAAATATGATTTGCTGTTTGAACGTTTTTTGAATCCGGAGCGAGTGTCCATGCCGGATATCGATGTGGATTTCTGTTTTGAACGACGCCAGGAAGTCATTGACTATGTGGTTGAAAAGTATGGAAAAGACCAGGTAGTTCAGATTGTTACTTTTGGTACGATGGCGGCAAGAGGTGTTATCAAAGACGTTGGAAGAGTTATGGATGTTCCTTATGTGCAGTGTGATACGATTGCGAAAATGATTCCGCAGGAACTAAATATTACAATTGATAAAGCAATGAAGGCAAATCCGGAATTAAAGAAAATTTATGAGACGGATGAGACGGTTCGTAAACTCATTGACATGAGCCGGAGGCTGGAGGGATTGCCGAGGCATACCTCCATGCATGCAGCCGGTGTCGTAATCAGTCAGAAACCGGTTATGGAATATGTTCCATTATCAAGAGGTTCAGATGGTTCGCTGGTTACGCAGTTTACAATGACAACACTCGAAGAACTTGGTTTGCTTAAAATGGATTTTCTTGGGCTTCGTACGTTGACAGTGATTCAAAATGCAGAAAAACTGGTTCGGCGGGATAAAGGAATTGAGCTTGATATGGACAAGATCGATTATGAAGATAAAAAAGTCTATGGGATGCTTGGAGCAGGAAAAACAGAAGGGGTGTTCCAGTTAGAAAGCACAGGTATGAAAAACTTCATGAAAGAGTTAAAACCTGGAAATCTTGAAGATATTATTGCGGGATTGTCGTTATACCGTCCGGGACCGATGGATTTCATTCCACAGTATATTAAAGGAAAAAATAATCCGGAGGAAATCCACTATGACTGCCCTGAATTAGAGCCGATTTTAAAGGCAACATACGGGTGTATCGTTTATCAGGAACAGGTTATGCAAATCGTACGTTCACTTGGAGGATATACCCTTGGGCGAAGTGATTTGGTGCGTCGTGCCATGAGTAAGAAAAAAGCATCCGTCATGGAAAAAGAACGCCAGAATTTTGTGTATGGAAACGAAGAAGAGGGAGTTCCGGGGTGTATTCATTGTGGAATCAGTGAAAAAATAGCAAATAAAATTTACGATGACATGATTGATTTTGCCAAGTATGCGTTTAACAAGTCGCATGCTGCGGCTTATGCGGTGGTTTCCTACCAGACTGCATTTTTGAAGTATTATTATCCGGTAGAATATATGGCTGCGCTTATGACTTCTGTGATTCATAATCCGTCTAAAGTTGCAGAGTATATTTTATCAAGCAGAAAAATGCAGATTGAAATTCTGCCTCCGGATATTAATTTTGGAGAGAGTGAATTTTCCGCAGACCATGGAGCAATCCGCTATGGGTTATCCGCAATCAAAAGTCTTGGCGCTCCGATGATTCGTGCGATTGTAGAAGAAAGAAATGAAAATGGAAAATATCAGTCACTTCGGGATTTTATTGAACGGATGAGCGGCAGAGAACTCAATAAAAGAGCAATTGAAAATCTGATTAAAGCAGGAGCACTTGACCAGGTTGCAGGAAACCGTCGTCAAAAGCTGATGGTCTATGCGGAAATTGTGGATGCAGTTAATCAGGAAAAGAAAAATGCAATGACCGGTCAGATGAGTCTGTTTGATTTGATTTCGGATGAAGAAAAAGAAGCTTATGAGATTCAGATGCCAAAAGTTGAGGAATATTCCAAAGAAGAACTGCTTTCCTTTGAAAAAGAAGTGCTTGGTGTGTATATAAGCGGTCATCCTCTGGAAGAATATGAAGAGAGATGGAGAAAAAATATTACAGCACGGACAGTTGATTTTCAGATAGACGAAGAATTGGGAACTTCAAAAGCAGGAGATGGAGAAATAGCAGTCATAGGCGGAATTATCACAAATAAGACTGTAAAGTATACAAGAAACAATAAAGTGATGGCATTTCTTACCATTGAAGATTTGGTGGGAACGGTGGAAGTCGTTGTTTTTCCGAATGATTATGAAAAAAATGTTCAAAAGATGGAGGAAGATTCCAAAGTATTTATCCGCGGAAAAGTTCAGGGTGATGCAGATAAGGCAAGTAAATTAATTTGTGAAAAAATTTATTCGTTTGACGATGTACCAAAAGAACTCTGGGTTCAGTTTGAGACAAAAGAGGACTATCTTACAGAGGAAAATGAGTTTCTGAAACTTCTGTCAGGTTCTCGCGGAACAGACCGAGTTATTATTTATGTACGCACTCCAAAATCGATTAAATATTTAGGAATTGAAAAATCCGTGAAAATTAACGAAATACTGTTGGGTAAGTTGTACGAAAAATACGGCATGGACAACGTGAAAGTTGTAGAAAAGAGTATTGAAAATATTACCAAAATGCATTAAAATTAAGTACGATTAGAGGTCAAAGAGGAAACGTATATATTAATACTTTATGGAGGAAGAAAATGACTGCAAAAAAAGAAATTAAGACAATCGGTGTTTTAACCAGCGGTGGAGATGCTCCAGGAATGAATGCTGCAATTCGTGCAGTAGTAAGAAGAGGATTAAGTAAAGGAATCAAGATGAAAGGTATCCTGAAAGGATACAATGGTTTATTAAATGAAGAAATCATTGATATGACTGCTGTTGATGTATCTGATACCATTCAGAAAGGTGGTACAATCCTTTATACAGCACGTTGTGCAGAATTTCGTACAGAAGAAGGACAGAAAAGAGGTGCGGAAATTTGCAAAAAACACGGCATTGACGGGCTTGTAGTCATTGGCGGTGACGGTTCTTTTGCAGGTGCACAGAAACTGGCAAACTTAGGAATCAACACCGTTGGTGTTCCTGGAACAATTGACCTGGATATTGCATGTACTGAGTACACAATCGGTTTTGATACAGCTGTTAATACAGCAATGGAAGCAATTGATAAAGTACGTGATACATCAACATCACATGAGCGTGTAAGTATTATCGAAGTAATGGGAAGAAATGCCGGATATATCGCATTATGGTGTGGTATTGCTAACGGTGCAGAAGATATTCTGCTCCCGGAAAAATATGATTATGATGAACAGAAGATTATCAACAATATTATTGAAAATCGTAAAAAAGGTAAAAAACATCATATCATCATCAATGCAGAAGGTATCGGTCATTCACAGGCTATGGCAAAACGTATTGAAGCTGCAACTGGTATTGAAACAAGAGCAACCATTCTTGGTCACATGCAGCGTGGTGGAAGCCCGACATGTAAAGACCGTGTATATGCATCTACCATGGGTGCTTATGCCGTGGATCTTCTCTGCGAAGGCAAGAGTAACCGTGTCGTTGCTTACAAAGACGGTAAATTCACAGATTTTGATGTGGATGAGGCACTGGCTATGGAGAAGCAGATCTCTGATTATCAGTTTAATGTAGGAAAGAACCTTTCTATCTAAGTTCATTCAGCACATATATTTAGGTAATGATTATGTTAGCATGAAGAATTGCCTGAAGATATAGTGAAATTGCAAATGGATAATAAGAAAAAGCAGTTTACATCAGCGGATGTAAATTGCTTTTTTGTGCGTTTCTATATATAATGGAAAAAGCGGAGAAAGTAGCAAAGCGAATGAATTTCAAAGGGTCTGCTTTCGAAAATTGAAATGAA
>OODB01001857.1_pt1 | contig 13274 bp, 10 predicted proteins | sample 1671721 | NCBI WGS metagenome assembly OODB01 (sample SAMN06348185, study PRJEB24527) | human gut metagenome | biome: human gut; feature: ankylosing spondylitis patient; material: feces | host: Homo sapiens | place: China | collected 2015-10
AATTTCTTTTATAGAAGAATTGTGAAGATATTTCCTCGAGATCGCTATCTTAAACAGCTCATATCTTTTCATGGTTCGGAATTGATCCGCGTGATTACAGGAATGAGACGTTCTGGGAAGAGTTCTTTGCTCAAACTCTACAGAGATTGGCTGGTTAATGAGAAGAAAATCGAGGAAAAGAATATTGTCTATATCAATTTTGAATCTCTCAAGTACGCGAACCTTACAGAATCTCAGTCTCTCTATGATTATGTCTGCGGAATCTCTGCTCAAGTCGGAACAAAGGTTTATTTGCTCTTTGACGAGATTCAGAACGTTAAGGATTGGGAGAAGGCAGTCAATGCCTTGCGAGTCGATTGTGACTGCGAGATTGTACTGACCGGCTCGAATGCGAGACTTCTCTCAGGAGAGCTAGCAACGCTTTTAGCCGGCCGCTATGTTGGAATTCAGATGTTTCCGCTTTCCTTTGACGAGTTTTTAGAATTCAGAAAAAGTAGTGGCGAGGACATTCATAAATCCTTCGATGCCTTTCTTAGGTTCGGCGGGTTGCCTGGACTTCATGAGCTCCAAGCATCTCCTAGGGCAACAACTCAGTATCTGAGCGATGTTTTCAATTCCGTTCTACTGAAAGATGTCGTGTCCCGGAACAATCCCAAACTCCCGTGAAATAGCCCGTGATTATTTTTAATCGGGCTATTTTTCTTCAACTAATTCTCTGATTCCTTTAAACAAAAGATTTCAATGACGGCATTTTTATGCTATAATAGATCGGTATTTTAATAATATAGGTCTATTAAAATGGGTCGCCCAAGAGTTTATGACACTCCGCACTTCTGCCTCCATACTTACGTCAGGAAGGGGCACACTTACGTCGAGGCTTACAGAAATGAATGGGATCCGGAAAAGAAACGCTCCCGTATCGCACAAAGAAAGTACGTCGGAGCCTTGGATACAGAGACCGGAAGAGTTCGGCTCGGAAAGAAATATCTTTCCGAGAACCCACAATATGAAGGCAAGATTCTTTATTACGAAGATAAGCAGCTTGTTGAGCGAACACCGGAAGAAGTTCAGGAAGAGTTGAACCAAAGAGTTCCGAGTCCTCTTAATGACATTGTTAGCTATGGTGCTTCTGCCGCGTGCTGGCTGGTTGCTCAGCAAAGCGGAATGCTCGAAGACTTAAAAGAGACTTTCGGGGCGGAAATCGGCTCGGACTTGTTGAGGTTGGCTATATACCAGTACCTCGACGGCGGCTCCATGGACTGCTTTGAACAATGGGCCTCTCAGCACTGGCTGCCCAGAGCTCGAATATTCTCGGGCCGGCGCATCAGTGAAATGCTCTCAGAAATAACGCATCAGGATATTACGTCTTACCTAAAACTTCGGAATCAACGATGTGTTGAGCACTTTAACTCGGTAAAGACTCAGGCAGAAAAACTCAAAAAAACAGGCCCTAGATTCCGCTATCTCGCGTTGGACTCCACGGCGCTCAGCACCTACTCGGTAACCATCAGCAACGCTGCATACGGGTACGCAAAACAAAATCCGGAACTGCGGCAAGTTAACTTCACGTTAGGCGTTGACTATCTGAACGGCGATGTCTGTTACGCCTACGAAAGCGAAGGCAGTATTACAGATAAATCCGTTTACCCTCATCTGATGATGGATCTGCATCACAACGGCTACAACCTTCAGGACACGGTTATCGTTACGGATCGAGGCTATCAGAGCATCTACAATATCCAGCGGCTGCTCGATATTGAAATAAATTACGTTTGCGGCGTCCCGCTCACAGAAGAAAGTGTCAGGCAGCTCTTTGAAAAATATAAGTCCAGTCTTAGTAATCCGGCGTTCTTGAACGGCCGACTGAAAGTTGCCGCCAGAACGACGGAAGAGCTCTGGGCCAAGGCCACGGACTTCGGACCTCTGCGTCTTAGTACTTCACTGCACTTATATAAATATCCTGAACTTGCTGCTTTACAGGCGATCTCTCTGCATCAAAAGGTCGAGGAAGTGCTCGAGAAGAAAAACAGCGGAGAAAAAGTGCATCCGGCTGACTGGAGCAGAGTCAAAAATTACATTGTTGAAAATCGGCAGAAAGTCTGGGTTAAAAATATCAAAGGCCTCGAAGAATTTTTAACTCGAGCCGGGTGCTTCGCCATCAGAACAAATTGCATTAAGGACCCGTTTGAATGCCTGGCGGTTTACAAGCAAAGACAGATTGTTGAAACGGCCTTTAGACAAATGAAAGTCCTTAACGGGAACAACCGACTGCGCTGCACTGAAAGGACCTATGTCGGTAAGCTCCTGCTCTTTGTTATCGCCCAATCTTTAAGAATGAGGATGCTCTACACGGTCAAAGAAAACGAGCAAAAGCTCGACTTGGACTTACCGGGAGACTCTTTAGATAAGGCCATGGCAATGCTTAAGGGGATCATGGCGGTCAGACCGCCGAGTAAGTCTGTCTGGGCTGGAAGGCCTATTAGTAAGAAAGCCCGAGACATTCTCGAGCTTCTTGGCATTAACAACAAATTCCCGCGAAACCTGAAAGACTAAAAGTCAATACCGAACTATTTCGCGGGAGTTTGGGAACAATATCCGCGACACCGAACTCTTGAATCGCATCATTCAATTCATTTTTGATAATGTCGGAAGTACCTTTTCTGCCAAAAACATCTCTGATTTCTTGAAAAGCCAAGGTCGAAAATTAGGCGTTGAAACGATCTACAACTATCTTGGTTATTTGGAGAATGCTTTTGTCATCGAACGCGTGAAACGCTTTGACCTAAAAGGCAGGAAGTATTTAGAGACACAAGAAAAAATCTATGCCGCTGACGTTGGCATCAGAAATTCTGTTCTCGGATATCGGCCGACAGATATCGCCGGCATCTTAGAGAACCTCGTTTATCTTAATCTGAGACAAAAGGGCTTCAGCGTCTCTGTGGGAAAGTCAGGCACCTCAGAAGTGGATTTTGTGGCCTCTAAGGACGGGGCTGTTTTGTACGTACAAGTCTGCTACCAATTAACACCGGAAAATTTAGAGCGAGAAGTTTCTCCGCTCAGACAAATCAAAGATAACTATCCGAAACTTGTGCTCACACTGTCAGATTTGATGACAGGAGATATTGAAGGCATCAAGATTAGAAATCTCATAGATTTCTTGGTCGAACCGATAACAACGTACTGAAATTCCCGGATTCCGGATGTATAACTGCCGTTGCACACGGCATTTATCGGAGAGAAAAAACATTCTTTTCTCTCCGATGACTTGTTACTAGGACGTACAACTCTGTCTCGATCTTGATCACGCCGTTGTAGGAAAAGTTTCTAGCATCAATTTGCCATCAAGGCTTTTGTGTGTTTTGAAGAGCTTTGGTCAACGAGTTGATTTCTCAGAATTTTTCTTAGTTCAATGATGGCTTCAGGAGTTTCCTGGACGGAATGACCGGAGACGATGACTTTCTCACTGGCTGCTCCTTCAAGATGAGAACTCCAATAGGGAACGATCCCGTCAGAGGACTCTTCAAGCGGACCGTCGGCATTTTCTCGTCCGATGATCGAGTAGTACGTCACATTTCGTGAAATCGGAAGTTTGGCCAAAACTCGAATCGTAGGATCCTTAGCGGACAAGTTATCCACGCCGGTCATGTTAATTTCTCTCGGTAAGTCCTGACCGAATATCATCAGCGTCATTTCGCCGAGCTTGTTCACGATTGAGAGCGGCAGCTTGACAAAAGATGCCAGGTATCTCGCCCAGCTTGCGTCGGCGTACGGTGTGCCTTGATGAGGAGCCGCTAAAAATATTGCGGTTGTGACGCCTTGGAGAGGTTTGAACCGAAGAATGCTCTTGAATTTCGGATCCATTTGGTTGATTTTATCGGAGGCTTGAGGATACTTTTGCTCAAGTGCATTGATAATCGTGTTGCCTGAGTCCGACACAAGGAGCCGCGTGAGAATTCCTCCCATACTATGACCGATAAGCGTGATGTTTTTACTCGCCTGATTTGTGCGTGACGGATCGAAATGATCAATGGTCTTATTGATAGCTTCCGCAATCTCTTGGCGATTGATTAGGAGCGGAACGTTTGTCGGATAGTAGACCTGCCAAATCTGGTAATTATCTCGTAGGAGTTTGTCTCCCATAATTTCATTGGCCGTATTGACCCATGCTTCCGGACTGCTGGCTAAGCCGTGAATGAGGATAATAGTCCTAAGGTCCTTGCGGTAAGGACGCATCAGATAAACGGTAGGCTTATCGATGATATTTCCGTGTCCGAAAATCGTACTGAGTGCGTTAGAGGCAAAGTCGGAGTTGGCGAGCCAAAGACCATAAGCTCCGCTGAAATTGGCCGACAAAGGAACAACGGTTTTTCCGATTTTGACGCTCTGAACAAAAGACGGGTCATACGTTGAGACAACGACATCGTCGGCGGTAAGAATTTGATTCAGAGATTTTCCCGGAAATGAAATCATTGCCGTTACCGAAGAGTATGGCATCAGCCGCCAGGGCTGATCTTTTTCCTTTGCGGGGTCGTCTGTGGAGAGCACCATACGGGCGCCGAGACCGTCAGCTGAGTATTGATTTTTAAGGCCTTTAAAAGAAAGGACGGTATCCGGAATCAGCTCTTTAACCGTTTCAGCGTGTTCCGATAGCTGTTCTGGATTTTTGATATAGATGTTCCATTTGCCTTCGCGAACCGGGAAATCCGTTAGCGCTTTGCCTTTAGTCGCTCTGTAAAGCTGCTCGATGACATTTTGTACGGCAAAGTTGTAGTAGTCCTTCACCTGTGTTTGTCGATCTTCTAAGGCGCGGTCGCTGATTTTTCTGCCGGAGAAAAACAGATAAGCGTAAGAATATTTAGCCGTCTGAATATAGTCGTTAAGAAGTTCGGCGTTGAGTTTGTTCTCATCTTGAAATTCACCTGCATCTTTAAGAACCTGTGCATCTTTTTGCGCACGCATTGCTTTGAAGAGCCACATTTCTGCCAGTGCAGAAATTTTGGACTCATTGTCCGTTACAGAACTGTCTCCGACTGAATTGATACAGTACTGCACTCTGTTTTCACAGTCCGAAAGACCCAGCGCTGTGAGAACCGTGTTAGTCGGATCGCTTAACCGTCCCTGAGAGATGACATCGCCGCGGCGCTGAACCAAATATTCCTGACTATTGATGTTAGAGACCGTCACGGATGCGCAGCCGGACAGCAGAAGAATAGGTACGAGGAGGGCAGAGAGGATTTTCATCTGAGGTAAGCGTTAGCGGGAAAAATAATATTCAGAGACCGAAGCAAAAGCAGAAAAATAAATTTTGATACAGCGAATATTCAGAAGTCAAAGCTCCATTTCTCTAACCAATGGATTTTAAAAACATCGGCCGGACAGTAGAATTGAAACCTCGGAAAACAAGGCAAAAATAAACGGCGCCCGCTGCAAAACAGGTGCCGTTTCTTCAAGCTATTCAGGCTTATGAACTCTAGAAGTTCAAACCTTTTTGCTCATTACTGATAAATGTCCAAGCCGATGTAATGCTGGTACGGATGGTCGCAGGCAGGGCACTTAACAGGAGGTTCTGTCCCTTCGTAGATGTAACCGCAAACCAGACACTGCCAGTGAATCGGTTTTTCTCTTTTCCAGATGGTTCCCTTCTGAAGCTGGTCAAGATAGGTCTGGAAACGATCCAAGTGGTGCTGTTCGATCTGAGCGATTGCTCTGAAGTGAGAGGCGATAACAGGGAAGCCTTCCTTGTCGGCGACTTCGGCGTAAGCCTGATAAGCCTTAACGCCTTCGTATCTTTCTTCGTCGATGGAGATCTTAAGATTATCTTCGGTGGAGCCAATAGCTACAGAATCAGTCGGAACTTCGGCCACCAGCTTTCCGCCGGGCAAGAAGTTCAAAAAGATCTTGGCATGACGGAGTTCGTTCGCGGCTGTTTCGTTAAATGCATATCCGATCGGGAAGTAGCTTTCTTTTACGGCTTTCTGTGCATAGAAAGTGTACCGAGCGTAGGATTGGGATTCATTCAAATAAGAAGTTGCAAGGTTCTTCTCAGTCTGTGTACCTGCAACGCTTTTTGTTTCAGCCATTTCTATATCCTCATTTATGAATGGGTTAGAAGAAACCCTAATGAATAGCGTTACTGTACCTTCTTAGGAAAATTAAAGGGAGGAGGGCGCCTCAATTTAAGTAACCCGACCCCTTTTGGCATCAAAACAACAATTCAGAAGCAGAAAGTCACAATTTTGATGAGAGATGACGAGAAGTCAGACTTTTATGACTGCGGATTTTGAATTTAAAAAAACTTTATAAAACAAAAAGTTAAAAATAAATAATTAACAAAATAGAAAGTTACCGGATTTAAGGCCGAAAGAGGGGATAAAAATTAGAGAAAATTAGTGGTAAACGCTCATATTAAAAGAAAAAAATCTCCGTATAGTGGCGCGTTGAATGTGTGGCTGCTTCATAAGCCCGTGTGTTAAGACAAGACGCGTAATTTCGATTTATTCGAAACTTGTTCAGAAGGATTTACCACCCTTTAAATATCTTCTCTTTTTTGGCGAACCGCCGTGTTCGCCAAAATTCGGGGACAGAGCGGGACGTCGAATTTTCTTTAAAAGGAACAATCCGATGGAACTTACTACCCGCAAACTTCGTATCAGCCAAAGCACGGTGAACTCTATCCTTTCTCGTGCTCAAGGCCACTACAAAAGTATTCTTCTGTCCGCCGGTGCGGATGAAATGATCTTCAAAACCAAGAACCTGGAATGTCCCTGGTGCGCGGGTGTAGATCGTTTCTCTTACACCGACAAGTTTGGGAAAGGCGACAGTTTCTGCCGTCACTGCGGTTACCACAGCGGAGTCGATCTTCTGATGAAACTCAAGAATTTCGGTTACGTTGAGGCTCTGCGTTTTATGGCCCGCTTTCTCAATCTTCCGATACATGAAGAGAAAACCTACAGAGTTTCGAAAACACATGAGCAGCCTTCTCCGGTAGAAGAAGTGTGGGCTGCCTCACATGCCTTGGGCGAGAAAGACAGTGCTTATGCCTATCTTCGAAGCCGAGGCCTGAAAAAGTGTTTTTCGGCAGCGCTCCGTGCCTCGAATCGTCTGCGTTATGCGCAACCCTCCGAGGACGGACGGTCATGGGATCACTCCTTCTATGAAGGGCTCGTGGCCGAGATCGTTAACTCTGAAGGACACCGAGTCAGTCTTCACCGAACTTATCTGGACAAGGGCCGAAAGGCTCCCGTTAAGGCGGTCAAGAAAGTACTCGGCAAGGAGCTCTCTGGGTGCGCTGTTCGTCTGGCCGAAACCGACGAATCCGGCGTGCTCGGATTAGCTGAGGGAATTGAGACGGCGCTGTCTGCGTCGGAACTTTTCGGAGTTCCGGTGTGGTCGGTGGTTGCCGCCTTTAATTTCCGCAACTTTGTACCGCCGAAGTCGGTCCGCAGAATCATCATTTTCGGTGACTCGGACAAGAACTTTATCGGTCAAAGGGAGGCTTATGCGGGCGCCGCTGAAATCAAGCAGCGGCATCCCGACATTGAGGTCGAAGTGCGTCTGCCCGAGCAATCGGGCTCAGACTGGAATGACGTCCTCATGGCTCAAAACCAAACAAGCCTCGGTGCACAGGTTTGTTTGACAAAAACATAGAGTGCATCGTTTTTTACTTAACCCTGCGGGGCCTTTGTGCGTCCGCAGGGAGTACGAGGCTCCGTTTTTATATGGAGCTTTGTATGTCACAGGTATTAAACGAATTCGTTTCGCTGGAATCTTTCGGATTTATGCAGGACGGATCACTTTTAGGATACCGATTAGAGGATATCGAACCGGAACTCCGGTGCCTCATTCCTCGCTTGGATCCTTCCTATGTTTTTGAAAAGGACGCTTTGTCGATCATGAGCGCCTGGTTTGAAATCGGTTCGGGTGAGCCGCTGTTTATCAGCGGCCCGCACGGCTCGGGCAAAACCAGCTTTGTGAACCAGTACTGCGCCCGAGTGAACGCGCCGGTGATTTCGATTACCGCACGCGCCCGCTTGGACCGTACGGATCTCATCGGCGGCTATGTCATTGATAAGGACAAAAGCATGCGCTTTGCCGACGGTCCGCTCACGCGGGCCTGGCGGCACGGCTGTGTGTTTCTTGTTAATGAGATGTCGGCAGCGCCGCCGGATCTTTGGCTGTCGGTCAATGAACTGCTTGAAGGCTCTCCGCTTTATATCCCGGAGACCGGAGAAGTGATTCATCCGCATCCGAGAACCCGGATTGTCATGACCGACAATCTGCGGGGACTGACGGAAGATTACGGCTCACGCTATGTGGGACGCTTTAGTCAGGATCCGGCAGTGCTCGACCGCTTTTGGAAAATGCGCATGGACTACATGGGCGAGGAGGCTGAAGTTTCTTTATTAGAAGCGACTACTCCGGAGCTTGAAGTCCGAGGCATGTCCTTTGAAGAATGGCGGAAAGAATTTTCCGTTCGTCTGAGGAGGGCGGCGGACCGAGTTCGTCAGGCTTATTGCCGTCAGACGGAGGACGGTGCCGTTGCGGAAGCAACGATTTCGACCCGAGTCTTACTGCGGTTCAGAGACTTACTTCTTTTGAGCTATCGATCTCCGGCGATGAAGAATGAGCCTCGAGTTGCTTTGAGGCGTGCGATGAAAATCGCGCTGACGGACTGTCTGGAAGAAGCCGGCGCATTGGCGGTCGAAAAATTGGTCGAATTAGAAATCGGCGATATCGGCAAGCATATTGCCTAAGCGCAGTTTTCTAACGGACCGATCGTTCTTTACTCCAGAGATGATTTCGGTCATCTCAACCCATCGTTATTCGAGGGCCTTTAAGCCCTCGGATGACGGGCCTTAAGGGCTCTCTTTTTTATTTAAGGAGGCCCAATGGCTGATTTGTTTGGTAACCGCGGTTTTTGGCAAGACAGCGGTTGTTTATCAACCGAAAAGAAAGAAGGCAAGACGGAAGATTCCGATCTGGTGCTGATTTGTTTTCAGATCAGTGTCTGGAGCGGGACGACAACCGAGCAGACCTCGATTGAGGAAGGCGCGGAGTTTATGAAACGCCGAAGGATTATTCCGGGCGTGATGCTGAAACCTTTTCTTGACTTCAGAGCGCGAGCCAAGGCTTTGTGTCAGGAAATGGGCGAACCTTACCTCAACGGTTTCGTGATGCGAAGGCAGGATGCTGCGGTTGCAGAACGAGCCTTGAGTGTCTGGAGAAAAGAATTCTGCAGGCGGCGCGATGAAGTTTTTGCGCCGGCCTATGAAGACATTCTTGCTCAGAGGCTCGAAGGCATCATTCCTCCGGGTTGTTCGAAAGAAGCCGTTTTTCCTCCGACGAATTTCGTTCTGCGTCGAATCAGCTTTGAGTTTGATGCGTTTGTTTTGGCCGCGCACGGTACAGGCAAACGAAGCTCAAAGGATGCTTTTCTGGACGGCTTGGCCGAGCGTTTTGCCGATGAGACAGATCTCATCTGCGCGGCGCTTGAATCTGCCAACGTCACGGAAGCGATTGTGTGTCGGGTCAGGACGCTTTATGAACGGGTTCGTTCATGGAGCTGCTCACAAACCCGATTTGCTCTTGCTTCCGCCGCACTGGAAGAAGCGCTTGCTGAAGGCGCCCGGACTCATGTCTGGTGCCGAAACAAGAAGCTCTTTATGCAGTGTCTGGAGAAAGCTCGGGAAGCATTTGCACTAGCAGGTGCAGCCCACGAGCAGAACAAAACGGAAGAGGCCGAACCTCTCGTGTCCCTTCCTTCTCTTGAGGAAAGGCGCGAGGTGCTTACCGGTGCAGCAGGCATGATTGCTCGCGGCCGATCGCTTTTTCCTTTCGGTTAACCGACTTCCTGTTCAGTGTCTCAAGGCGAAAGCCTTGGGGCACGGTTCCGGAATCTTTTTAGGAATTTCATTTTGTCTCAGACAACGATCGCGTTACCCGCTGTATTGAAAGCGGTAAACGGTATTTTGACTTCTCTTTCTGCGGGAAAAGAAATCAAAGTGATTTTTGCAGGAACTCCCTGTACGGACGGCAAGACCGTTTATTTAGGCGAGCCGCTGCTTCAGTCTCAGGACGCTCTTGATGCTTATCTCTCTCACGGGACGCATGAGATTCATCATGTTTTATACAGTGACTTTGATGAAGTAACTTCGCTCGGCGGTCTGCATTCGCTCGTTAATGCTCTGGAAGACGTTCGCATTGATGCCATCGGATATAAAAAATATCCGGGCGGCTATCTTTGGCGCAATGAACACTTTTCTAAGATGGCTCGGGCAGGGCAGCTTCCGAAAATCAACGAACATACTTCGCCGGGCGCGCTTCTTTGCCTTACTTGCTATTGGTGCATGACCGCACTGATGCTGGAATACGACTGCTCAAAGCATTATTCGGAAGAAGCAAAGAATGCTTTTGTACAGAGATTCGGTCAGGAGCTCTTTGAGCGGATTAGGCAGAAGGCAGAAGAATCGGTCAGAAGCCCGAATACCGTTGCGGTTATTCAATGCGCAAGAGAGATTGCACAACTATTCAGTCAAGCGATTTCTCAAAAGGTGTTTTCTGAACAGAACAAGAGCAGTCCCGACCAACACAGCGGCGACTCTTCATCAAAAGGTGCATCGGTCCTTTCTGAAGGAAAAGGCAAAACTCCGAAGAAAGATAAGCAAAAGTCGGAGGACTTTGACGCTCTGTTCGAGGATGATGATCTTAAGGACGCGGATATCCATCGCGCCATGGAAGAAGACTATAAAAACTATCGAGGAGCAACCGGCGAGAATCCGACCGGTAAAGCCGCCGTTTGGCCGACGGTCAGAAGTGAACTCAGCCCTCGTGTAGATCCGGAAAGCGGAAGCAGAAAAGCTGCTACGCGGGGGGTCCCAGCAGTTTCATCGGTTCCTGCAGGGATTGAGTTTCCAGCCTACGCGTTATGCGAGAAGCGGCAGAGACCTGGAGCCCAAGAGACTGAGCCGGTTGTATGTCGGCGACACCAGAGTGTTTCGATACGAAGAGTCCGAGCTTCGTCCGTCAGTTGCGATGTGCGTGCTTTTAGACCGCAGCGGCTCGATGACGCGCGAAGATATGAGAACGGGATCTTTGTGTGCCCAGGCAATCGCAGGAATGGCAGATTCCGTAAGCGGATGCCGAAGCTCGGTTTATGCTTTTCCGGGTGTTGAACGTCAGACGCTGTTAGAGGTCAAGCGTTTTGATGAGACCGTTGCTTCTTGTTTGGATCGCTTTTGCGCTTTAAGGCCTTTCGGCTATACACCAGTCAGACAATCCATCAATTCAGCGGCGGCTCAGCTTGTCAATCGAAAAGAGTCCCGCAAAATTATCTTTTTGATCACGGACGGATTGTGTTCCGATGCCGAACTTCTAACTGACATTGAGCAAGATTTGAAACGCGCGGGTATTGAGATTGTCTGCTTGGGCATCGGGGATGATATTCCGAAGATTTTTAGTATTCAGTCGGACATCAAGTATTCTCATCAAATGAAAGAAGCGGCTTACAAGCTTCTTGAAGAGACGTTTAGAAGAAGAAACTGATCTTTTGTCTCGCGGTCGACTGAAGATTTTTAGATACTAAGTTTTGGCGGCTGTGTAATTGTGACGCCGGAAGGATAATTAGGGAAGAGGATCCGGGAGAGTTTTCTTTTGAGAAAATCCCGTTTCCTGTCTCGAAGGAATTGAAGTTTTTAAGGGGCCTGAGTATGGCAGTGTTGAAGATCCGAATTTCCGACGACGAGGCGGCATGGTTGGAGGCCTTAGCCAGGACGCAAGGCACGACTAAAACGAGATCGTTCGATCCGCTCTGAGAAAAGTTTTTGAGGAAAACTTCTTAGACAAGAAAACGATACTTCTGCCTGAAGACCAGTATCAAGCTTTGGTCGACTTGGTCTGCACCCCTCTGACGCCGCAGGAACTTGCGGGCAGAAAGAGACTTGAAAAAGTTCCCGACTGGAATTTGTGAGGCGGCTTTGCCTGCCGCCGCATTTACGTTAGGCAATCACTTTCGAGAGGCCGGTTTCTGAGCAGCCCGGTAAAATTTTCCACGGACGGCTTTTTTCCAATCTTCAGGCGTGGTTGGCGGAATGTCTGAGTAATCGATATCCTCGTCTCTGATGTTTTTGATCTGTTGGAGTTCCTCTGCGGTCCATGGTTTAGCATCAGAAAGCTTGAAACGTACGGTTGTCATAGGCTTTTTCTATCAGCTTTTACAGCGCTTACTGTTATGAATTGTTTGGTCAATGGAAGTTTGCAGTGTTTTTTGAAAGATGTGAGCCGCAAAAATATCTCCATTTTGGCTCGCCACCCCTGCTAGTTTGACACCACAAATCACTGGTTTCAATTCTCTCTACTTGGGATAGATTGAAGAAAAACGATCGACGCTTTCTCAAGCGAGATTCTGAGAGTCAACAAACTTGACTATGTTCTATCGGTTAGGACCAGATCGAGAAGCGGCTGGATTGATTAAAGTTCTTCCGCTTTTCATAGGACTGATTTCAATTCAAACACCGGAATTATCTTGATCAAGAGCGGTTTTCCCAAAAATCCGTTGGTTCTTCAAAAAGACCGTTCAGAGGATTTTTGGTCATTCGGTTGTCTCAGCTTCAGTCGAGATTCAGAATTTGGAAAAAATCTTCTCAAGAAGCGACGTATACCTGAGCTTTTTGTCAAACATGAACTTTGCAGTGGTTTTCAAAGAAATTCTCAAAGCTGTTCCAACTTACAGCCGCGCCAACCTGAAATGCAACCATGAATGTAAACATAAAAACTAAAACAAGATAAACTGAAAAGCTCTACCTTTCTCCCCAAAGATTTTCTAAATATCGCGAGGAAGAAGGCTTTGATGTTCTTAAAAGATAAGTGAAATAATTTGGGTTAAGAGAGGATACGAGAAAAATTTCTAACCCGAAATTAGAGCGCAAATGTATAATGTAATACATGTATTACATTATCATGGAGATCAGAGATGTTAACCATAAGATTACCTGAAAGTACTGAAGAGCGTCTTTCGAGGTTAGCAAAAGAAACAGGACGCACAAAGAGTTTTTACGTCAAGGAAGCTTTAAAAAACTATTTAGAAGATCTTGAGGATATCTATCTCTCAGACAAGGTTGTTGACCGTATTCGCAAAGGCGAAGAGGACGTTATTTCTTCTGAAGAAATGGGGAAGATCCTTGGCTTGGACAATTAAGTATTCTCGGTCTGCGGCTAAAGAGCTCAAGTCTTTGGATAGACAGATTGCGACCCGGATACATAGCTATATGACGGAGAAA
>OODB01001859.1_pt1 | contig 13267 bp, 7 predicted proteins | sample 1671721 | NCBI WGS metagenome assembly OODB01 (sample SAMN06348185, study PRJEB24527) | human gut metagenome | biome: human gut; feature: ankylosing spondylitis patient; material: feces | host: Homo sapiens | place: China | collected 2015-10
ACTATGGACAGGATACGCTCAAGGACGGCGGAACCCGCTACGATGAACTTGGCGTTTTTCTGCCGCTGGAACACTTTGCCGACCGGCTGGAACGCCATGTGGAAACTGCTACCAAGATCGTTTACGGCGAGTAAACGCCCTGTAAACGAACTCCCTTTATAAGTGCATTACAGCAAAACAAAACGCAGCGAACCGTTAAAAGATTCGCTGCGTTTTGCCTTATAAGGGAGAATGGAAATGCTGTACATCAGGTGCAATAACGGAAAGTCTTGTCAGTGACAATACGGGCGAAGATCAGCCCTAACGGCAGTGCCACGATGATGAGAATGGCATCTGCAAACCATGTGGCGGAGTCCATCAGAGACAGGATGCCCAGATTATAGATGGCACGGTAGAAATACAGTCCCGGTACCATGATAACGATGGACGGCACGGTGACGGAGATGCGGGGATAACCGGCGGCGCTCTTCAGGCAGGAGGCCAGCAGTCCGGACAGCAGTGCGCCCAGAAACGCTGCAACAGCGGGCGGAAAGCCCGCAAGGCTCACCAGCTCCAGCCGGAACGTGTTCGTTACCGCACCGATAAGGGCGGCGCAGACTGCCAGGTTCCGGGGACTGTTGAACATGAGCGAAAAGCCGAACACACCGCCAAAACTTGCCAGCAGCCGGAACACGATCTCTTCCGGGAGTGTCAGGCTCAGGGCAGGGAACTGCACCGGCTGCAAATGTAGCAGCAGTGCCATGATCCAAGCCGTCATGGTTGCCACCAGAATGATGAGGACGGCGTAGGCCAGACGTTCCAGCCCGGAGCGCATATCCAGCTTGGCAAGGTCGATGCCGCTGGTAATGAACGGAAAGCCCGGAATGATGAAGAGCATGGAGCAGATATACCCCGCCTCGTGCTGCGCCGATACGGCAAACAGCACCTCTGCCAGCTTCAGCAGGATGGCATACACGAGGCTTGCTGAACAGACCGACGCCGTAATGCCCAGAAACAGGGTGAAATGGTGCTTTGTCAGCTTGCACCGTACAAAGTTGCCGATGCCTGCACCGCAGAAGGCACACAGCATTTCCACAATGCCGCCGCCCAGCAGAAAGGTGAAGCAGCTGCAGGCCAGTGCAGCTGCAAAGCCCAGTGCGATGGGCGAATACAAGCCGTGGATGCGCTCGATCTCATCGAGGTGGCTGTGCAGTTCTTCGCCGGTCATAAATTTTCCTTCCCGGTCGAAGTCATTGACGAAATGCTCCAGTCGGTTCAGCCGGGAGGTATTCACGCCCGTATTTGTCAGACAGAGTGACTGGGTATAACACTGGTCACCGTCAAAGCAGGTGAACTCAATGGACAACAGGCCGATATCCGCTGTTGTTGTGACTCCCAGCTCCCGCGAAAGGGTGTTCATGGAGCTTCGGACACGCCATGCGCCGGTGCCGCATTCCAGCAGCATCAGCCCGGTGCGTCCAATGACGGAGGCTTTTTCCACAAGCCCCGCCTCGGTAATGGGGACGCCCTTGCTGGCCGACGCATAGTCGTGCCAGTAGACTTCCATGTGATTTTTGATGATCTCACTTTGCCGTTGTCCCATACCGGAAAGCCTCCTTTGTGATATGGGAATGTTGCAGCTGTTTCAAGACTGCGGTGCTATTATAAGGGAAATTGCAGGGTGGGTAAAACGTATCTTGGATATGCCGGCAATGTTCGTTTGGTATTTCAAAGAAGAAAATACGTTGCGTTTTTGGCGGCTCTGCGGTAGGATAGAAAAAACACGCCGAAAGGAAACTGCCGTGACCCTTCAATAACTCCGCTATGTCACGGCTGTTGCCGGCGCCGACACCATCGAGCAGCTGGCCGAGTACATCGGTGTGGAGCCTGCAGCCCTTTCCGCTACTGTGGAGCAGTACAATAAGGTTTGCGCCGAGGGCTACGACAGCGACTTTGCCAAGGACCCGCACTTCCTGAATGCAGTTGCAAAGGCTCCCTTCTACGCCCATGTCACCACCCCGAGTCTGGGCTTTGCACTGGTGACCACCGGCGGCTTTGTGACCACCAATGACCAGCAGGTGCTGAACGAGGATTATCAGCCCATCGAGGGCCTGTACGCCTCCGGCAACACCTGCGGTATGCGCTTTGGTCCCGAGTATATCACCCCGATCCCCGGTGTGAGCATTGGTATGTGCCTGACGCTGGGCCGCGAACTGGGCAAATACCTGGCTGCAAAGTAAGCAGCTGCCTTCGTCAAGGCCTGATCGGCTGCAGGAAAGCCCCATAAGCAATAAAAGATCCCGTCCACTTCTGGGTGAACGGGATCTTTTTTGCGTATCAGACAGGAAAAAGCGGCTCAGAGGTCGTTTTTCTCCTGCCCCAGATTGTCGGATTCCAGGACGACACAAACTATGTTGCCATTGGCGGCGTAACGCCGGAGAACATCCCGGAGTTCCGCAAGGCGGGCTGCCTTGGCGTGGGCCTTGCCAGCAGCCTGATGCCGAAGGACAAGGTCGCCGTCCGCGACTGGGATGCCTGCGCGGAATACGTGCACATGCTGCTTACAAAAGCCAAAGGCGAATAAACCGCAGAAACAGCAAGACCGCTCACCCGAAAAGATGAGCGGTCTTTTGTTGTGTGATGGGATGGCATTGCCGCCGACTCTTTAGACCATGGCTTCGCGTCATCCTGCCGGAGCAGTCGGTGCCGATGCCGTTCTGCTTTGTCTGCTGCGTGAACCACTTTCACTCCTGAAATGAACTGCATGAAAAATCAGAAGGCCCCATTCTATTGACTTTGCCTTTGCAGGGGAGTATACTCCATGTCACCAAGAATATTACGGCTATGACGAGAAAAAGTACCCGGAAGGAATGCTGCAGAGAGCTGCCGGTTGGTGCAAGGCAGTGCAGGGCATCCGTGGGAAGATCCTCTCCGAGCTTTCCGGCTGAATGGACGGTGTGCGCCCCAGTAAGCAGGAACGGCAGGCCCCCGTTATCACGGGCCGCGCGTTGTTGGACGTGCACTGAGTGGTCAGCGTTGTGCTGGCAATAAGAGTGGTACCGCAGAGGATATTACACGCCTTTGTCTCTTACAGACCGTAGGGGACAAGGGCGTTTTATTTTGCGGATGCTTTTGTCCCAAAGCATGTCAGAAGGAAAAGGAGAAGCAATTATGAAAACACTGGAAAAAGTAAGCGACTTTGTGGGCAAGTACATGGCCGCCATCGTTATTGTGGTGGCCGCGGGTGCCCTGTTCTTCCCCGGCCCGTTCAGCGTGGTAAAGACGGCGTGGGTCAATAACCTGCTGGGCATCGTGATGTTCGGCATGGGCCTTACCCTGAAGCCGGAGGACTTCAAGGTGGTGTTCAGCCGCCCGAAGGATGTGATCGTGGGCTGCGTTGCACAGTTCACCCTCATGCCGTTTCTGGCATGGGCGCTCACGCAGGTGTTCCACCTGCCCACCGAGCTGGCCATTGGCGTGATCCTGGTTGGCACCTGCCCCGGCGGCACCTCTTCCAACGTGATGACCTACCTTTCCAAGGGCGACGTTGCACTGTCCGTTGGCATGACCGCGGTTTCCACCGTGCTGGCTCCGCTGCTCACCCCGCTGCTCACCCTGCTGTACGCTGGCCAGCGTGTTGACGTGAACCCCATGAGCATGTTCATGTCCATCGTCAAGGTGGTGCTGGTGCCCATCGCACTGGGCTTTGTGGTCAATCACTTCTTCCATAAGTTCACCGAGGAAGCCGTCCGCGTGCTGCCTTTGGTCTCCACTACCGCCATCGTGCTGATCATCTGCGCCGTGGTCTCCGCCAACAGCGCCAAGATCATGACCAGCGGTCTGCTGATCCTTGTGGTGGTCATCCTGCACAATGTGCTGGGCTACCTCACCGGCTTTGGCGTGGGCAAGCTGCTCAAGCTGGACTCCACCAAGTGCCGCGCGATCTCCATCGAGGTGGGCATGCAGAACTCCGGTCTTGCAACCAGTCTGGCCGCCGCACACTTTGCACAGTATCCGCTGGCTACCATTCCCGGCGCTGTGTTCTCCGTGTGGCATAACATTTCCGGTGCGATCCTCGCCAACTTCTTTGCCCGCACAGCAGAGAAGAAGGATTGATCTTTCATAACACAACAAAGCCCCCGGCAGACGAAGACCTGCCGGGGGCTTTGCTATGCCTGTGGGCCGGGCAACTGCAACAAAACCGGCACAAATTGTGCTTTTCACGCTGCTTTTAGGGCGATTCACGCAGGTTTGCTTCCAAAATGCGGTAAAGTGTGGGATAATCAAGATACTGTAATATATACCCCCCCCGTAAAAATGCGAGGGGAAAAAGGAGGTTGTACCATGAAACAAGGCAAACTTATCCGGCGTGCAGTATCGGCGGCGCTGGCCGGATGCATGATGTTCACCCTTTCCGTTCCGGCGCTGGCTGAGAGCACCGATGCGCTGATGCAGCTGAGCATGACCCGCCGCAGCGCCGTGAGCGTGCTGGACGCGGAGAATGATGACACAGTTAACTACGGTATTACTGTTACATACAACAGGAGGACAATACCTGTTACCAGCGCAAACTGCGACAATATTCTTGATAGCAATATTCTTGATAACAATATCCTCAGCTATGACCCGGCTACCAAAAAGCTGACCTCAAATGGAACCATCTCCGGACTCTTGTCTATCGATGCACCGGGCGTGGATGTAGAGCTGAATGGCAAGTATTTTGCATTGCAGGATGGCGGACTTAACGGTATCCTGACAATTGAAAATGCGAATGATGTGACGGTTTCCAGTCAGAAATTTGCAGCGGTTCAGAGCGATGTAAATGTTACCTGCACCGGGAAGCTGACCGTTATAACGAATGACAGCGCTTGGGAGGCTATTGGCAGAAACCTTACCGTACACAGCGCGGAAAGTGTGCAGATCGAAAGCAAGGGCGGTTCTGCGGTCGGTGGCAATGTGAAAATTGAATGCGCCTGCCCTGTGATTCTGAAAAACAACGGTCGCAGCAGCGTTGCAAGCTCGATCATTTGCCCGGAAGGCTCTGTCTACTATACCAGCGAAACCGGTGACACGTTTGTTGACCCGCGCCTTGGTACTGTCCCGTCGGGCTATGTGCGCATTGAGCCGAAAATGCGCTACAACATCAATACTGCAGAAGATGCAGCCATCAAGCTGCAGGGGCAGAATACAGAACTGAAGACTGCCTTTGCGGGCGAAAAGGTCACCGTGACCGCAGCAGGCAGAGAAAACGCAGAGTTTACCGGCTGGACTGCTGAGGGCATCACGCTTACAGATGACCAGAAGGCGAACCCCACAGTCACCTTTACTATGCCGGGCAATAACGTGACTCTGATCCCGAATTACAATGTTGTACAGGATTATGGCATTGCGGTGGGCAGCGAGAACACTACACCAACCCGCGTTACCAGCAAAAACTATAAAGACATTTTAGGAAATGGTGTGCTGAGTTACGACCCGACCACCCAAACGTTGAAGTCGGATGGCAGAATAAAGCGCTCGTCTCTGAAAATCAACGCACCCGGCAAGGATATAAATCTGGATGGTAAAGATCAGATTGCTGTGGCTGCAAAGTTGATTGTGGAGAAGGCACGTAATGTGAAGGTCAACAGCAATGAACTGGCTGCAATTATGGCCAGAGATGATACCAGCACGATCAACTGCACCGGCGAGGTGGATATCAGCGGCGGATTCATGGCCGTGAACGGAAGCCTGAATATTATAAATTCCAGCAAAGTAAACATTTATACAAACTGTGCAGCTGCGGTGAATTACGATGCGACTATCACCAGCGAGGGTGACGTGACCATTGAGAGTACCGACGGTAGAGCGGCGCAAAAACTGACGATCAACAAGGCCGAGAATGTCACCATTACCATCAGTGATGACGAAAGAGCAGTCTCCGAAGAGACCAAGATCACCGCTTCCGGCACTGTGATCCTGAAAAACAATGCACCGGGCGGCCGTGTGGGCACTGTTGACTTTACACAGGCAGACGGCAAAAAATACGTCTACTATACCAGCGAAGCCGAGGATGCAAAGCTGATCGACCCGCGCATCCATCCGCTCCCTGATACGGTAGAAAGCAGCTACCTGCGCATTGAGCCGAGGGAGACTTACTACAGCATTACCGTTGCGAACGGCACCGCGCAGGTGGGCGACGACACCACCGGCCAGATTACTACCGCCTTTGAGGGCGAAACGGTCACCGTCAAGGCCAACGCACCCACCGATGAGGATGCCGCCAAGGGCGTGAAGTTCCATCACTGGAAGGTGGAAGAGGGAAACACCGCCTTTACCCTGACCGATGGCAAGCTTGGCTCCAAGGAGGAAGCAGGCACCGAGGAAATCAGCTTTGATATGCCCAAGGGCAATGTGAAGCTGACCGCCGTTTACAGCGTTCCCGCTTCCGTGCTGAGGAGTACCGTTACTGTTGAGGGCGGCACGGCAAAGTCCACTCTGGGCGAGGGCAGCGATATCCCCGCAGAGATTGGCACCGAGGTGGAGATCACAGCTACCCCGTATGATGCCGAGAAATACCCCGGCATGGAGTTCGTGGAATGGGAGATCGTGTACCCCGAGAACTTCCCGGAGAATGTGCCGGAAAATCTGCAGCTCAAGCTGGACAATGCCAAGAGCGCGGCCACGACGTTTAAGATGCCCGCTTACCCGGTCAAACTGATCGCCCACTGGTCGGCAAGCCCGGTGGCCAAGCCTGACCCGGACGAACCTATTGATGAAGACTTCGGCGTAGAACCTGCACCCATGGATACCACGGGCGGTGCAATTGCCGCCGTGGCCGTTGGCGGTGCAGCCATCTGGGGCGGCTACGAGATCGCCACCCGCGTCATCCTGAACGACCTGCTGCCTGCAGGCGCGGCCATCCCCGCAAACCGCGGCCAGCTGGCACTGCTCATCTGGACTGAGAAGGGCAAGCCCGAACCCGCCGCACAGCCCGCGTTTGCGGATGTGACCGACCCCGATATGGCAAAGGCCGCACAGTGGTGCACCGAGCAGGGCACCATGGATGCCAAGGGCGACCGCTTTGAGCCCGAAGGCTGGACCCCGAAGTTCAAGGTGATCGAAGTGTGGAATAAGGCGTTCCCCAAGCAGTAAAACAGCAAACAGCCCCCCGGCAGACGAAGGCCTGCCGGGGGGCTTTGCTGTGCCTGCGGGCCGGACAACTGCAACAGAACCGGCACAAATCATGCTTTTCACGCTGCTTTTAGGGCGATTCACGCAGGTTTGCTTCCAAAATCCGGTAAAGTGTGAGATAATCAAAGTACCGTAATGCATACCCCCCCCCGTAATAATTTTCGCAAAGGAGGAACCCCTATGAAACGAAATGTTTTGGCCCGGCGGGCGGCTTCGGCTGCGCTGGCGGCATGCATGATGTTCAGCCTTTCCGCCCCGGCTCTGGCCGCAAGCACCGATGCCCTGCTCCAGCAGAGCACCGCCGCCAAAAGCGCGGTGAGCGTGCTGGACGAAGAGAACGGTACGGAGGTAGAAACTGAGTATCAGATGAATCTCAAATACGGCAGCATCACAGTCTATATTGGGGATGATGGCAAACAGTATGCCAAGCAGGGCGAAAATGATCCCCAGAAAAGGGGCAATCTGCAGATCACAACGGACGGCGGCCGGACGGACAACACCCTGACCATCGAAGGCGGCACCACTGGTGCAAAAGTCACGCTGTCCAATGTCAATATCGATGCTCCCGGCGCGGCAGTCTCGGTCAGCGGCAATGTGGAGCTGGTTATTACAGGCACGAATACCCTGCACAGCGGCACGGACCACGCCGGTGTGGAAAAGGCCGACGACAACGGAACCCTGACCATCAGCGGCTCCGGTACGCTGAACGCTTACGGCGGTCAGGGCGGCGCAGGCATTGGCGGCGCACGGAATAAAAATGCCAGCAATATTGTTATTGAAGGCGGTACGATCAAGGCCAACGGCGGTACATGGGGTGCAGGCATTGGCGGAGGGCAAAGCGCAGCGGGTCAAAATATTACGATTCGCGATGGTAATGTAACGGCGATACCCGGTGGCGAAGCAGCAGGCATTGGCGGCGGCTATCAAGGTGACGGCAAAAACATTACCATTGAGGGCGGCACGGTACATGCAGAGTCTGGCGGCGGAAACGGCCCTGTTGCGGCCATCGGCGGCGGGCGAGTGTATGGCAAAGGCGAAAACATCCAGATCACCGGCGGCAATGTTACGCTGAAAACTGTAGATGACGATGACATCTATATCGGCAATGGTCAACAGGAAGCTGAAATTGACCCCAGCAAGCTGTTTGGCACGATCACCAAACTGGACAAGGACGGCAATCAGGTTGGCGAAATTGTACAGTATTTCAAAATCAAAATCAATGATAAGCCTGTTACCAGAAAGAACTACCAAGACATCCTTGGAGACGGTGTCCTCTGCTATGACATTGAGGAAAAGACCCTGAAGCTGAAAGAGGGACAATTCATTAACGGCGCCCTGATCATCGCGGCACCGGAGGATGTTTCCATTGATCTGGAAGCGAATGCACCCAACGTTGTGCACGGTGACCTGACCGTAAACGGCGCAAAGGATGTGAAAGTGACCAAGCTAGGTGGCAGTGCGGCTGCAGCAATTGAAGGCAAGGCGGAGATCACCTGTTCCGGTGATGTGATCCTCGAAAATTGGGGCGGTTCGCGTGGTGACGGCCGAAACCTGATAACGAATGGCCTTACCGTGAAGGCAGACACGGTCACGACCGAAGGCGGCATTAGCGGCGAAACGATGATTGACTGTATTGGCGATATAAAGCTTGGTAATGAGCATGGCACGACGGTTTCGAAGCTGACGGTGAACAGTGCAAACAATGTGACGGTGACGTCCGGCAGTGTGAATCGTTCGATCGGTCAGGACGGCGCAGAGATCACATGCAGCGGTATTGTGGAACTGGACAGTAACCGTTACAGTACCCATGGCCTTGGCAAAGTGAGCTTCACTCAGGCGAATGGCAAACCCTATGTCTATTTAATGGCCAAATCTTCGGAGTACGCCAAATCTTCGGAGTACAAGGACTCCCGCATTACCCCGATTCCTGAGACAATAGAAAAAAGATACCTGCGCATTGAGCCGAGGGAGACTTACAACATTACCGTGAAAAACGGCACCGCGCAGGTCGTTGGTGACACTGATGGAAAACTGACTACCGCCTTTGCAGGCGAAAAGGTCACAGTGAGCGGTGAGAACAAAAACCCGAGTGTTACAAAGTTCGGCGGCTGGAAAGTGATCAGCCCGGAAAGCTTTGAACTGACCGAAGCGCAGAAAAATACCGAAAAAACTATGACCTTCACCATGCCGGCCAGCCCGGTGGAGCTGAAAGCTTCTTATAGCTTCCCGGCACCTGTATTAGATATGCAGGTCACAGTGAAGAACGGCACGATCCGCGTCGGAGAGGGCGAAAGCCAGACGGGCACGGTGTTCGTACAGCCGGGCCAGACCGTCACGATCGAAGCCAATGAGCCTGTCAAGGAGAATGAGTCGTTCCATCACTGGAAGGTGGAAAAAGATTCCAGCAAGAATATTGGCATAATTGAGGGTAGTCTGGGCTCCGAAACGGAAAAGGGCACGGAAAAGATCGTCTTTACCATGCCGCAGGACGGCGTGAAGCTGACCGCCGTTTACAGCATCCCCGCTTCCGTGCTGAGGAGTACCGTTACTGTTACGGGCGGCACGGCAAAGTCCACTCTGGGCGAGGGCAGCGATATCCCCGCAGAGATCGGCACCACGGTGGAGATCACAGCTACCCCGTATGATGCCGAGAAATACCCCGGCATGGAGTTCGTGGAATGGGAGATCAAGTACCCCGATAGCTTCTACCAGAACTTCCCCGATGGCATTCCGGAAAATCTGCAGCTCAAGCTGGACAATGCCAAGAGCGCGACCACTACGTTTAAGATGCCCGCTTACCCGGTCAAACTGATCGCCCACTGGTCGGCCAGCGCGGTGGTCAAACCTGACCCGGACGAACCTATTGATGAAGACTTTGGCGTAGAACCTGCACCTATGGATACCACAGGCGGCACCATTGCCGCCGTGGCCGTGGGCGGTGCAGCCATCTGGGGCGGCTACGAGATCGCCACCCGCGTGATCCTGCACAACCTCCTGCCCGAGGGCGCAGCCATCCCGGCAAACCGCGGCCAGCTGGCACTGCTCATCTGGACTGAGAAGGGCAAGCCCGAACCCGCCGCACAGCCCGCCTTTGCAGACATCACCGATGCCGAGCAGGCCAAGGCCGCTCAGTGGTGCGTGGAGCAGGGTCTGCTGGATGCACGGGAAGGCAAGTTTGAATCGGACGGTTGGATGCCCAAGTTCAAGACCATTGAGATCTGGAACAAGGCGTTCCCCAAAAAGTAACCTCTGAGCGCTTCCTCCGTAAAGCCTCAGAATGACAGATCCCCCCGATACCGGATACCCGGTATCGGGGGGATTTTTTGCGCAGGCACGCGTGGCATTGGCGGTGGCAATCATCTCCGACATTTCAATGATCCAGTGACCTTGCAGTTTGCGCGAAACAAAAATACTCCGGCAACTTTCCAACCAAGAGAAAGTTACCGGAGTATTCCGCTTTACTTATTTGTTTTTACCAGCAGTGCCTGATACGGCTCCAGTTCCACATCCGCCAGCCAGACGGAAGTGCCCTCCGGGGTGTGATACTCGCCGCCCAGAGCGTCCAGACTTGCCCCTGCCGGGTACTCGGTAAAGTTGAACAGCCCCACCAGCGTTTCCTCGCCGCGCTTGCGCACCAGCGCCAGCACACCGGGGTTGTGGCTGTCCCATGTGGTCACCCACGCATCCGGGGCAAAGCAGGGGTCTGCACGCATTTGGCGCAGCTGCTCCATGCCCTGCCACAGCTTGTTTTGCAGCGTGCCCTTTCGGGTGCGCTGCTTGGCATCTTCCCAGTTGAATTTGCTGCGATGCAGATTGCGGCTGTCCTCCACACGGTCAGGGTCGTTTTTATAATCCCAGCCGTTGAGCTGTGCAATCTCATCGCCGCAGTTCAGCATGGGGAAGCCCTGCAAAAACGCCATAGCAGTGTGCAGCAGCAGGTCACGCTTTACGGCGTAGTCCAGTGCGGTTTTATCGTCCTTTTCCAGTGCCTGTTCGATACCGCACAGGCTGGCGGTGGTGCCGCAGCTCCGGGCATCGCCGGTGGCAGGGTCGTAGTTGTACAGCTCACCCTTTGCCCAGCTGCCGGGGAAATTGCCCTCGTAGAAGTGGTACAGATATTCCTTGTGCTTTTGCGGGTCAATGCCAAGCCGTTTCTCCACCGCCTCGTCCAGACCCCAGCCGATATCATCGTGGCAGCGCAGATAGTTCACGAACCAGCAGTTGTCCGGCAGGGCGTGCAGGGCATCCAGCTGCGCCTTCAGCAGCCGGGTGTCCCGGCTGGCAAGGGCACCCCACAGGTTGACCATGGTGGACACGTTGTAGAGCATGTGGCATTCCGGCTTTTCGGGCGTGCCGAAATAAGCCGCCAGCTCCTTGGGAGCCATGACCACCTCGCCCTTGAGGATGACAGCCGGGCAGACGCATTCCAATACCATGCGCAGCATCCGCACGATGGTGTGCACCTGGGGCAGATTGCGGCAGGTGGTGCCCAGCTGCTTCCAGATATAGGGTACGGCATCAATGCGGAACACCTCTACGCCCAGATTTGCCAGATGCAGAATGCTCTTGGTCATGTCCACGAACACCGCCGGGTTTGCGTAGTTCAGATCCCACTGGTAGTCGTGGAAGGTGGTCAGCACCCACTTGTGCATTTCCTCGCACCATGTAAAGTTGCCGGGTGCGGTGTTGGGGAACACCTGAGGCACCGTCTGCTCGTACTGGTCGGGGATGGTGCGGTCCTCGTAGAGGTGGTAATAGGCCTGAAACCACGGGTCGCCTGCCTTTGCCGCCATGGCCCAGCGGTGGGTGCTGGCGGTGTGATTCATGACAAAATCCAGACACAGGCTGATGCCTGCTTTCCGCAGCTCCCGGGTCAGGTTTTCCAGATCTTTGTTGGTGCCAAGGGCCGGGTCTACGGTGTCAAAATCCTCCACCGCATAGCCGCCATCGTTGTGGGGATGGGGCATCTGCAGCAGGGGCATCAGGTGCAGATAGGTCAGCTTCTGCTCCTTGAGGTAGGGCAGCTTCTTTGCCAGTTCTTTCAGGTTTCCGGCAAAGAGGTCGGTGTACATGGTCATGCCGAACATATTGCCACGCTTGTACCACTCCGGGTCGGCAGAGCGTGCCTTGTCCAGTGCTTTCAGCTCGGCACTGCGGGCGTTGTAGGCTTCTGCCATCTCCTGTTCCAGAACCTCCAGCCCTTCCCGGTTGTGGTACAGTTCCATGAACAGCCATTCCAGCTCGTCCTTGTGCTTGGCAAACCGGGATGCAAATTCCTGTTTTGCTGCCATGGTTCAGCCCTCCACTTCTGCAAGGGTGGGCATGGCGGGGATAGCACCATGTCGGCTGGTGGTGATGCTGGCGGCCTTGTTGGCAAAGGCCAGAATGCCTTCCAGCTTGTCCACCGTCAGGGTGTCCAGCTCCTCCTTGCAGAGCTTGGACAGGGCAGCCCCAAAGAAGGTATCGCCTGCGCCGTTGGTATCACCCACCTTGCAGGGGACACCTGCCACATGACCGGTCTTGTCCCCAAAGCGGTAGAATACGCCGTTTGCACCCAAGGTGACGAAAATCAGCCGGATGCCGTTCTGTGCCAGTTGTGCCGTGCCGCTTTCGCAGTCAGTGGTTCCGGTGAGCAGGGGAAGTTCTTCATCGGACACCTTCAGGATATCCACCAGCGGCAGGGGAGCTTTCATCTGTGCAATCGCATCCTCTTTGTTCTTCCAGAGGTTTGCACGGTAGTTGGGGTCGTAGGTGATGGTAGCACCCAGCTTTTTGGCGCGGACGGCAGCATCCAGCGTGGCAGTGCGGGAGGGGTCAGCGGTGAGGCTGACAGAGCCGAAGTGGACGATTTTGGCAGCTTTCAGAGCTTCATCGGGAATGTCCTCCTTGCACAGCATCACGTCAGCGTTTGCGCTGCGGTAGAAGCTGAAATCCCGCTCGCCGGTGGCATCCACCGAGACCACCGCCATGGTGGTGGGGTGGTCTGCATCCACCGCCATACCGGAAACGTCCACCTTGTTTTCTGCCAGAACCTCTTTCAGGTAGCGGCCAAAAGCATCCGCACCCACCTTGCCGATAAAGGCGGTCTGTGCGCCCAGTCTGGAAGCAGCCACCG
>OODB01001864.1_pt1 | contig 13254 bp, 5 predicted proteins | sample 1671721 | NCBI WGS metagenome assembly OODB01 (sample SAMN06348185, study PRJEB24527) | human gut metagenome | biome: human gut; feature: ankylosing spondylitis patient; material: feces | host: Homo sapiens | place: China | collected 2015-10
TCCATGAAAATTCCCGCAAACGGTTTTACCCACGCCGGCAAGTTCCATGCCGATGACGTGTTTGCTACGGCGCTATTGCAAATTCTGCGCCCGGATATCAAGATCACCCGGGGCTTTACCGTGCCTGACGATTTTGACGGCATCGTGTATGATATCGGCTTCGGGATGTTCGACCACCATCAGGAGCCCCGGGAGTACCGCGCAAACGGCGTGCCCTACGCGGCCTTTGGTCTGCTGTGGCGGGTGCTGGGCCCCGGCCTTGTGGGCGAGCGGCAGGCGCGGCTCATTGACGAAAACTTTATCCAGCCGCTGGACCTGAACGACAACACCGGCGAGCAGAACAGCCTGTGCGATGCCATTGGCTTTTTCAACCCGGTGTGGGACTCCAAGGAGGATCAGGACAGCTGCTTTTTCAAGGCGGTTGCTGTGGCAAAGCAGATCTTGGAAAACCAGATCGACAGCGCCAACGCCGTGAACCGCGCGGACGAAAAAGTGCAGCAGGCCTACCGCAACTCCCGCGACGGCATCGTGGTGCTGCCCTGCTATCTGCCGTGGAAAAACGGCCTGTACAAGACTGATGCTCTGTTTGTGGTGTACCCCAGCCAGCGCGGCGGGTGGAGCGCCCAGTGCGTCACCGACCACAAGACCAAAAAGTCCAAGCTGCCCTTTCCCCAGTCTTGGGCGGGGCAGCCGCAGGAGGTCATCGAGCAGAAGAGCGGCATCCCGGGCATCAGCTTCTGCCACGCCAGCCGCTTCCTCATCACCGCCAAGGACAAGGAGACCGCCCTTGCCGCCTGCCGTCAGGTGTTGAAAAACAATGGACGCCTTGCCTGACGTCGCCTACGTTTACATGGTGCGCTGCACCGGCGGGCAGCTGTACACCGGTTGGACGAACCACCCCGCCGCCCGGCTGAAAGCGCACCAGTGCGGCAAAGGTGCCCGCTACACCCGCACCCACGGCGCGGTAGGCTTTGCCTATCTGGAGCGCTGCGCGGACAAGCGCGCCGCCCTGCGCCGGGAAGCCGCCCTGAAAAAGCTCTCCAAGCCGGAAAAAGAGGTGCTGTGCGCCGCATGGCGCGCCGCCGGGTGCCCCGGGGTGGAGAACGATTGAAAATGCCCTCCGCGTCTTCCGGGTTGCGGCACCCAGCATCCGCTTCGTGCCTTGGGCGGCACTCGCGTCTTGCTGGCCGCTGCCCCAACAACTCCTCCCTGTTTCCGCCACTGGCGGCGGTCGTCGTCGTTGCAGCGGAAGAATTATTTTAATTTTCGGGATAGCGGAGCGTCTGCGGACGCTCCGCTATCCCATTTTCACGGGTGGGGTCGTAATGGCAAACGGCATTTACAGCGCCTGCTTCCTGCGGAAGCGGCGGCGCTGCGGGGAATCCCCTCCTACACAACGCAGCAAGGCCGTCCGGCATTCGCCGGACGGCCTTGCTGCACTTATTGGAAAGGATCGATCAGGAGATGGCAATTGTTATTTCGCCAGACCCAGCTTTTTCAGCCGGTTCCATGCGCGGATGACCTGTACCTTGGTCACACGCTTGCCGGGCGTAAAGGCGCCCTCACCCATGTCGGGCAGCAGCCCGGCCTCCACAGCCCAGCGGGCTGCCTTGGCGGTATCCGGCTCCGCTACATCGCTGTAAACAGCGGGTGCAGCGGGTTCGGGCTTGCCTGCGGTGCTCCACAGCAGCACGGCCAGCTGTTCCCGGGTGCGCGGGATGGGCGTGCCCTTGGGCAGCAGGTCTGCAAGGATGCTGTAAGTAACAGCCTCATAGCCCATTACTGCGCTGCCTGCAAACCACGCCGTTGTACCGGCTACGGTGGCCACCGTTTGCAGTGGGCTGAACTCGGTGCTGTCCTCCTGCGGCGGCTGCTCTGGCGGCTCCTCCGGGGTGGTCTCGGCGATGATGCGGAACGAGCCTGTTTTAACAGTTCCACCCGCATACTGTGCACTGCCTGCGACGGTTACAGTATAGCTGTAATCGCCCGGCTCAATGGGAGCGCCGTCCAGCACTTTGCCATTCTGCATGTAGGTCACGGTAACATCACCGTAGTCCTTATTGCTGGTGTTCTTAACAGTTACTTCCTTGGGACTGCCGTCATAGGTCAGGTTGTTGGGCAGGACAAAGGCAAAGTCTGCGGGGTCTGCCGGCGGCAATTCCGCCGCGCCCTCGCCGGTGGCGCTCAGGTTAAGGATATGGGTCTGCGGGATGTTATACCTGCGCAGGTCGATGGTGCTGTTGTAACGCTCTCCATCGGCTACAGAGCCGCTATAAGCTACGCCGTTCACACTCTTGATGGGGGCATGCGTGATGACCGAGATGGTGTTCAGATCGGTGTCAACGTAGAGGGTGGAGGTTTCTGCGTCCCAAACACCCTCCATCATGCCATTGATGCCGTTGATGTATTTTTTAGCGTACTCGGCACCTTCCGGTGCAGTGTAGTTCAGGGTGTAGTAATCCGTAGCACCGTTCAGGTCTTCGGTATCCTTTGCCACCAGTGCGTGGATGATGGGGCTGCCCTGAATGATGCCGCCCTCGTTATAAACAACGGTGCACTCGCCGCCGTCAATGATGGGCTGGTAGGGCTCTGCATTGCCGTCATAGCCGGCCGTATTTTCCACCGGCAGCTTCAGGGTGTTCTGGCTGTTTTCGACCGTGCCGCCGTTTTGGATCACGGCAGTGCCGGTGTAACCGGCGCTGTTATAGCAGCCGTCCAGCACAGCCTTATTGGAAGCCATGTTGACTACCGAATATCCGGTAACATCCAGCGCAGAGTTGCGAATGGTAGCGGGCTGTGCCGGGTCGCGCCAGCCGTTGCCGATGTACCTAACGCACAGCACCGAATTCTCCACAAGGCCGTCATTGTAAAGGCTCTGCGCGCTGTTCAGCGTGGCATCCTTGATGACGCCGCCCTCCCTATTGTACACATACCGGGTGGAGTTCAGCGTACCTTTGAAGGTGCCGTAGTTTTCAACTGCAAATTTTACTGTATCGGCGTTGTTTATCACCTCATCAAAGTCCAGCACAGCGTCCTTCTCGATGGTCAGGGTGGGGACATCGTTTGTAAACAGTTCTGCGTGCTTGTGCGCCGGGTCAAAGGACCAGCCGTTGCCCTTTGCGCCGTAGACACCGCCGTCCGTGCCCTTGGGGAAGCCGTCCGCTTCAATGACCAGCTCTTCCCAAATAACGCTGTTGAGCTGGACAGCTTCAGCGCCCACAGTAAAGCTGACTGCGCCGTTCCCGTCGTTATAGTTCAGCTCCTCGCCGCCGCTGACGACACTCTTCAGCTTGTAGGTAGGTCTCAGGGTCACCGGTTTGCCGGAGACAACATAGAGGGTGTCATAGGCATCTGCCGACCACTCGTTCACCGTGCCGTCCGCTGCCACCGCGACAGGGGCATACACCGGAGCATCGGTTGCATCAATGGCTACAAGTCCTGTGCGTTTTGCCGTGAAATAGCCGCCGTTGACGGCTGCATCCTCGGGCAGCGGGTCATCTTCAGTGGTGAACAGACCGCCGTTGACGGTACATTTATCTCCTGCAACATACAGCTTGTCGTTGAACAGACCGCCATTGATGATGATTTCCGTTGTCCTTTCAAGATCCGTGAGCGCGCTTTCAAAGCTGCCGCCGTTGATGACGATCTTTTCACAATTGTCGATATCCACGGAGCAGGTGCGCTTGCCCTTAAAGGTGCCGCCGTTGATGGTAAGGATACCCGCTGCTTTAACGGTCATGCCGCTGGTATAACTACCCTCTTCAAAGGTGCCATCTTCAATGGTGACCTCGCCGCCCGCAGCATTAACAATGGCATTTCCTTTAAAGGTGCCGCCGCTGATGACAGCCCCGGCTTCACAGATCACCTTGCCGTAGAAGGTGCCGCCGGAGATAGTGCCTGCGTTGGTCACGGTATAGCCGTTATGGTATTCCGAGCCGATCCGCGCCTCCTGCAGGGTGGCACCGGGCTCGATCTTTATGTTCCATTTGATGCAATTATTGTAGCTGTCATAGCCGTAATTACGGAGGCAGAAGGTACCTTTTTTCAGGGTGAGCGTATTGCTGGCCTCATCGTAGGACCAGCTGTCTCCACTGTCGCCCAGATCGCCGATGGGCTTACCGGAGGAATTGCTTGTATAGATATTGGTGATCTCGCCGTTTTCCTCTGCCAGTGCGGCGGCGCTGGCGGTGTCGGGCGGGGCGCTCTGGGCAAGGGCGGGCAGCGGCATTGCGGTCAGTGCCATGCTCAGCGCCAGAACCATACTGATGAGCCGTTTTTGCATAAGATCCTCTCCTTTTCAAGCGCCCTCCAAGCCGGGCGCTTTTGTTGTACCCAGTGTACCACGTTTTGCCCGCTTTGGACGGTTTTGGGCACGAATCGCCCCGCAAATGCGCTGAAACGACCCGGTGCACCACACGCACCCGCAAAAAACAGAAAACCGCCCGGTTTGCGGTTACCGGACGGTTTTCTGCTCTATAGGAATTACGGGAATGGCATATTGAACAGAGCACTGCTCTGTGCCTGTAGTATACCACGAACGGCGGCAAAAATGGAGCAATTCTGCGTGAATGGCCCCTGAAATGCATCGAATCGCCCTGAAAAGCCCCAAAAAAGCCCTTGCGCACCCTTTTGGGACGCAAAAAAGGGACTGCCGCACAGCGCTGTGCAGCAGTCCCTGCAAGGTTATAAGGGATTAAGGGGCAGCGGTTTTAGCCGCACTGCTGGTAAGTCTTCCAAGTGCGGATGACCTCCAAGCGGCCCACGCGGCTGCCGGGCTTGAAGTTGCCGTCCTGTGCGGACATCAGGCCGGTCTCCACGACCCAGCGAATGGCCTGCAGCTCTGCGGCATCTGCTGCCACATCGTTGAACAGTGCAGTGCTCTGGGTAGCGGGCTTGCCTGCGGCGGTCCACAGTGCAACTGCCAGCTGCTGGCGGTTAGCGGGGATGGCCATGCCCTCGGGCAGGACGCTCTTCAGGTAGGCCGTGGTGCCTGCGATATAGGCACCCACGCCAATGGCTGCGCCGCCCACAGCGGCTACTGCCACAATGGCTGCACCGCCGCCGTCACTGTCACCGCCGGGTGCGGGGGTGGGGTCGGGGTTCGGGTTCGGCTTAGGATCGGGAGTAGGCTCCGGATCGGGAGTCGGGTCCGGCTTAGGATCAGGAGTGGGATCCGGATCGGGAGTCGGGTCCGGCTTAGGATCAGGAGTGGGATCCGGATCGGGGTTCGGGTCCGGCTTAGGATCGGGAGTAGGCTCCGGATCGGGGTCCGGGTCCGGCTTAGGATCGGGAGTGGGATCCGGATCGGGAGTAGCAGGAACTTCAAACACAGCAGTCAGTTTCACATCCTGAGCGGGCATCTTGAACTCCAGCACATGGGCAGTGCTCTGCTCCTCGGTCAGCTCCAGACCGGTGCAGCTCCAGTTCTTGAACACGCTGGTCTCGGTGTCCTCGTCTGCGGTGGCCTTGAGCTCTGTACCCACAGGCACAGCCTTCAGGTCGGCAACAGCGCTGCCATCCTTCAGGGTGACCGTTGCATCGGAGACATCGAGTTTATAGGTCTTGGGAGCGTTCTCGGTGTACTGTGCCTTCAGCGTGACGTTATTTGCGGGCATCGTGAAGGAGATGGTCGCCTTAGTGGTGTCCACGTCAGTGGGCAGACCGGTCACTTCCCAACCGGTGAAGGTGTAACCGTCCTTCTCGGCTGCGGTGGCAACGAGCTCTGTACCCACAGGCACAGCCTTCAGGTCGGCAACAGCGCTGCCATCCTTCAGGGTGACCGTTGCATCGGAGACATCGAGTTTATAGGTCTTGGGAGCGTTCTCGGTGTACTGTGCCTTCAGCGTGACGTTATTTGCGGGCATCGTGAAGGAGATGGTCGCCTTAGTGGTGTCCACGTCAGTGGGCAGACCGGTCACTTCCCAACCGGTGAAGGTGTAACCGTCCTTCTCGGGTGCGGTAGCCTTGAGTTCTGTACCCACAGGCACAGCTGTCAGATCGGCAACAGCGCCGCCGTCCTTCAAAGTGACCTGTGCATCGGTGACCTCGAGTTTATTCGTAGGAGTAACGAACTCCGCCTTCAGGTTCACATCATGGTCGGGCATGGTGAAGTACACCACGCGTGCAGTGCTCTGCTCCTCGGTCAGCTCCAAACCGGTGCAGCTCCAGTTCTTGAACACGCTGGTCTCGGTGTCCTCGTCTGCGGTGACCTTGAGCTCTGTGCCCACAGGCACAGCTGTCAGGTCGGCAACAGCGCCGCCATCCTTCAGGGTGACCTGTGCACCGGAGACATCGAGTTTATTCGTAGGAGTAACGAACACCGCCTTCAGATTCACATCATGGTCAGGCATGGTGAAGTACACCACGCGTGCGGTGCTCTGCTCCTCGGTCAGGTCCAGACCGGTGCAGCTCCAGTTCTTGAACACGCTGGTCTCGGTGTCCTCGTCTGCGGTGACCTTGAGCTCTGTGCCCACAGGCACAGCTGTCAGGTCGGCAACAGCGCCGCCATCCTTCAGGGTGACCTGTGCACCGGAGACATCGAGTTTATTCGTAGGAGTAACGAACACCGCCTTCAGATTCACATCATGGTCAGGCATGGTGAAGTACACCACGCGTGCGGTGCTCTGCTCCTCGGTCAGGTCCAGACCGGTGCAGCTCCAGTTCTTGAACACGCTGGTCTCGGTGTCCTCGTCTGCGGTGACCTTGAGCTCTGTGCCCACAGGCACAGCCGTCAGGTCGGCAACAGTGCCGCCGTCCTTCAAAGTGACCTGTGCATCGGTGACCTCGAGTTTATTCGTAGGAGTAACGAACTCCGCCTTCAGGTTCACATCATGGTCGGGCATGGTGAAGTACACCACGCGTGCAGTGCTCTGCTCCTCGGTCAGCTCCAAACCGGTGCAGCTCCAGTTCTTGAACACGCTGGTCTCGGTGTCCTCGTCTGCGGTGGCCTTGAGCTCTGTACCCACAGGCACAGCCTTCAGGTCGGCAACAGCGCTGCCATCCTTCAGGGTGACCGTTGCATCGGAGACATCGAGTTTATAGGTCTTGGGAGCGTTCTCGGTGTACTGTGCCTTCAGCGTGACGTTATTTGCGGGCATCGTGAAGGAGATGGTCGCCTTAGTGGTGTCCACGTCAGTGGGCAGACCGGTCACTTTCCAACCGGTGAAGGTGTAACCGTCCTTCTCGTCTGCGGTGAAGCTGAGCTTCTCACCTGCAACGTGCTCGGTAGACTTGTCGTCCACGGTCAGGGTGTACTTCGACTCAGACACAGTATAGGTGCCCACTTCGTACTGGTTGCCAACGTAGTGGTCACTATCATTCACCACGATGTAAACGCTGTAAGTGCCTGCCTTGGTGGGCTTCGTCACAGACGGGAACGAGCCATCCTCCGGGACATACTGGATAGAATACAGCGGGGCATCGTCAAAATACATCTTGCCGTTATAGGTTGCAGTTTGGGTCTTGGAGTCATACGCAAAGTCGGCTCTGCTCGGGGTATATTTGCGTACCACCTCGCCGATATCAAGCGAGCCTTCTGTGTACTTGTCGCCCTCTTGCGCTACGATGCGCTGCTTGTAGACGCCGTACTCGTCATACGGCGGGTAGGTTGCAAACACCTTGTTGTCGGAGGTGCGCACATAGACGAGGCTCAATTTGCCCACGCCATCCTTTTTGCAGGTAATGCCCGGGACGAGCGTGCTCCAGTCGATGTCAAAGTCGCTCTTGCTCAGGGAAGAGAAGGGCAGCTTTCCGGTGGCGGCCATGTTCACCACAATAGGCTCGCCGTCATTCTTGGCGGTGATAGTCAGCGAGCGGTCAATGGCAGAGGTGCCCTCGTTGTAATTGCTGGCTTCCGCACCGTTGATGTTCGTGACTGTATTGCTGAAGCGGATCTCTGCCTTGACATTACCGATAAGGTAAACCGCGTCTGTTGCTGCGGCATAGTCGTTGAGGCGTTCCACAGTGCCGTCCGTCATCATCAGCTTGCTCTGCTGCTGACCGGCGGCGAGGTATTTGCTTTCAATATAGCCGCAGCTCACCGTATTGGAAACAGCAGCCTTGCTGTCGCCGTCCGTTTTCAGGCTGCCAAGGATCATGGCATTCTGGATGACCGTTTTCTCCGTGGCATAGCTCGGCAGCTGGATATCGTGGAACACACCGCCGGTGACCTCGCTGTTCTGGTTCAGCTGGACCACAGCGTTGAATGCGCCGCCGGTGATCGTACCATAAGCGCGGACGACATCCTGGAAAGTGCCGCCTGCGATGGTGCTGTTGTCATCCGCGTAGACATCCTTCTGGAAGGTGCCGTCCTGAATGATGGTGTTCTCCGCACCAACAGAGCCCTCTGCCACGATGCCGGTGACGGTCACATTTGCAAAAGTGATCTGCTCCACGGCAATGGCCTTATGGTAGGGGTTGATGGTATCCGAAGCAAGATCCACCGGGTTGCCGTCCGGGGTGGTGATGTAAAGCGCCGCGCGTGTCCTTCCGTTCTCTTTCATGGTGGCGTACTTCCAGCCCAAGCCCTCATAGAGGTTAGCCGTCATGCCCTCGCCGCTCACCGGCACACCGGTCACGCCGGTCAGGTCGGGCAGACCCTCTTCGGTAATGCGCAGGGGCTTGAGGTCGCTTGGATCGGTGGACTTATTCACAAAGATCTCTGCGCCGTCATTCTTGCCGGTAATGCGCAGCACCTTGCCGTCGGCAGAGGTGTTGGCGTTGTAGCTGCTGACCGGTGCATCGTTGATGCTCAGCACATCGGTGTTCAGGGTAAGTTCTGCGCTGCCTGCGCCCACCAGATAGATGATATTGGTGGAAAGAGGCAGAGTTCTGCCGTTCATCGCAGTCACACCGCCGTTGCGCACCACCAGCGTGCTGAGCTGCTGTCCTGCGGGCAGCAGCTTCTGGAGGCCGTCAGGCAACTCGCCCAGAACCGTATCCGAAATGGTGTAGGTGTTATTGCCATAGGTGCTGAAATTGCAGCTTTGGATCACCGCATTGGCAATAGAGCACGAGCCATTGCAGTACAGGGAATCGAAGGTGCCGCCGGTGATCTCGACCGCATTGTTCCCGTTGATCGAGCTGATGCCCGCGCTGACACTGTGGAAGGTGCCGCCGCTGATCTTACCGCTGGTGATCGTCAGTCGGCCGTTTTTGCCAAACTCACCGCCGGTAACATTGGCATTGGTGATCTCGACATAGCAGTTGATAGGCACATCGCTCAGCAGGCTGAAGTCGAAGTTCGCGCCGCCCTGATCCAGGATCTGCAAAGTGCTTTCCTTGCTGCTGTCGTTGGGGTAGCAGTTATAACCCCAGCCGATGCCCATGTAAACACGGTGCAGCTTTGCGTCCGTGTCCTCGTCCAGACTTTCCACATAAGTCACGTCGGTCAGGTCGGGCTGACCCTCATTGTCAAAGCGCAGTTCTGTGGCGCCAAGTACCAAAGGAACCAGCTTCATGGGTGCGCCGTCCTGCGCTGGGATCATGTTAAAGCTGGCGGAAAGCGTTTTTCCGTCAAGGCTGATGCTGACCGTGGCAATCGTAGAGCCAAAGTATGTGAAGGCGTAGTTTTGGGTACCGGCGGGCAGTGCCATGACACTGCCGCCGGTAGAGGCTACCGCCCACGCATCGCAGCCGGTGTCGCTTTCCACTGCCAGCTCCAGATTTTTCCCGGTGCCGATATAGCTATACCGCTTGATGATATAGATCTCTGTTACCTTTTGGCCGTTCAGGGTGCAGTTCTTCGGCAGAAGCAGCTGGTGTGCCTGCTGCTGCGTGTCGGCGCTCAGGCCGGAGATATCGCGGAAAAAGCCGCCCCGGACATTGCCGCCGTTCTCAGTCACCTTATCGTAGGTGCCGCCGTCAATGGTGCCCTGATTCAGCTGCACATCGGCGTAGCTGCCGCCCAGAACGCAGACGCCGTACATATTGTCGGCTTCTATCAAAAGTGTGCCGGTGACAGTGCCATCCAGCAGATAAACCGTGTAACTATTAGCATTCTTGACGGTCACATTGCAGCTGACCGTGCCGTCCAGAATGTACTCGGTATCTTCACTGCCGGTACCGGTGATGGTCAGCCCGGTGGTTTCGTCATAACTCCAGCCGGTACCGGCTGCTGCCTTGGGCAGACCGTTCGTACCGATCTTGATCTTGACCACCTGATTTTTTGTTTCAGAGTTCGTACCAACATCCTCATACTCGTTTTCCGAGCTGTAAGTGATGCTGTTGGTCTCTTCCGCCGCCGCGGAAGAAAGCCCTGCCCCTGCATCTGCAAATGCGGATACAGGGAGAATGGAGAGCATCATACTGAGTGCCAGTATCATGCTCACGATGCGTTTTTTCATGATATCCTCTCCTTTGTCGGTTGATTTGTCCGGCTATACCCCCAAACGGAACAGCCGGAACGGACAAAAATGCCAAGTTGAGTATAGCACCAAAATTCAAGGAAATAAAGCGCTTTTGCGGGCAGCACCTGCCAAAAAATGGTGCAAAATTATGGGCAAAATCACGATACGGGGGGGGGTATGCTTCTCTCCCATAAAAAAGCAGTTCCGAAACGCCCGCAGGCGTTTCGGAACTGCAACACAAAATATTCTTTCCGCTCTTTATGCCCAAAGTGCAACGACGACGACCGCCGCCAGCGGCGGAAACAGGGAGGAGTTGTTGGGGCAGCGGCCAGCAAGACGCGCGTGCCGCCCAAGGCACGATGCGGATGCTGGGTGCCGCAACCCGATAGCGGCGGGCATTCAAAAGCGTTTTACTTGCCCGCCAGCAGCACCGCCAGCACGGCTTTCTGGACGTGGAGACGGTTCTCCGCTTCGTCAAAGATCTCGTCCGCGTGCTGCTCGAACAGGGCGGTGGAGATCTCCTCGCCCCGGTGGGCGGGCAGACAGTGCAGCACCAGCGCGTTGGGCTTTGCGTTTTCCAGCAGACGGCCGGTGAGCTGGAAGCCCACAAAATCCCGCAGACGCTGCTCGCTCTCGGCAGTGCCGGGGGCGGTGGTGTTCCATGCGGCGGTAGCTACGATGTCCGCATCCCGCAGGCCCTCGGCGGGGTCGGTGGTCAGGTGGAAGGCATTGCCGTATTTGTGGGCAAACATCAGCACATCCGCTGCCGGTCGGTAGCCCGGAGGACAGACGCAGGATACCTGCATCCCCGCCAAAAGGCCGCCCACGATCAGGCTGTTGGCCATGTTGCTGCCGTCGCCCACAAAGCAGAGCTTCAGCCCTGCCAGCGTGCCCCGGCGCTCCCGGATGGTCATCAGGTCAGCCAGCACCTGACAGGGGTGTGCGTAGTCGGTAAGGCCGTTGATCACCGGAATGCCAGAAAGCTCGGCCAGTTCCTCCAAGTCCCGCTGGCGGTAGGTGCGCCAGACGGCGCAGTCGTAGTAGCGCCCCAGCACCCGGGCGGTGTCCCGCAGGGGCTCGCCCCGCCCGGCCTGTAATTCGGCGGTATTCATGTAGTTGCCAAGACCACCCATCTGGTACACGCCCACCTCAAAGCTGGTGCGGGTGCGGGTGGACGCTTTGGAAAACAGGAGCGCCACGCTTTTGCCCGCCAGCAGCGGCTCGGTGCGGCCCGCCTTGCAGTCCGCTTTCAGCTGGTCTGCCACATCCAGAATGTGGGTCAGCTCGGCGGGGGAAAGGTCGCTCATTTTCAGCAGATTTTTCATGCCTGCTCCTTCGGAGCCGTCGGCTCCATCGTGCCCAGCACCTCGGCCAGCACCTCCAGCGCCATGTCTACTTCGTGCTCCGAGACGGTCAGCGGCGGCAGCAGACGCAGCCGGGTCTTTGCGGTAAGCACCAGCAAGCCCTTTTCGCGGCAGGCAGCCAGCACATCCGCAGCCTGCACATCAAAGAATTCGATACCCACCATCAGGCCGATGCCGGAAATGTTCTTGACGTGGGGCAGCTTTGCCAAGCCGGTGCGCAGCTGTACGGCGCGCTCGCTGACCTGTGCAAGGAAGCTCTGGTCCAGACGGTCCACCACCACGTTGGCACCGGCGCAGACCACCGGGTTGCCGCCAAAGGTAGAGCCGTGGGTGCCGGGGCCCATGCCCTCGGCTACCTTTTCATTCATCAGCACCGCGCCGATGGGCAAGCCGCCGCCCAGCCCCTTGGCAAGGGTGACGATGTCCGGCTTGAGGTTATAGTGCTCACAGCACAGGAAGGTGCCGGTGCGGCCTACGCCGGTCTGCACTTCGTCCACGATGAGCACAAGGTCTTTTTCGTCGCACAAAGCGCGCACGGCCTGTACATAGTCCGGGTCCAGCGCCATCACGCCGCCCTCGCCCTGAATCAGTTCCATCATCACGGCGCAGGTGTGGCGGTCTACCAGTTCCTGCAGCGCTTCGATATCCCCCGCCGGGACGTACTGGAAGCCTTCGTTGAAGGGGCCGAAGTAGTTGTGGAACACCTCCTGCCCGGTGGCGGTCAGGGTGGCAAGGGTGCGGCCATGGAAGCTGTTGACCAGCGTGATGACGTTGTAGCGGTCTTTACCATAGTGGTCTACGCTGTACTTGCGGGCGGCCTTGATGGCGCCCTCGTTGGCTTCAGCACCGGAATTGCCGAAGAAAACTTTGCTCATGCCGGTGCGCTTGCACAGCTTTTTCGCCAGCTTGCCGCAGGGCGCAGTGTAGTACAGGTTAGAGGTGTGCTGCAATTTGTGTGCCTGCTGGGACACGGCTTCTGCCCATGCAAGGTCGCAGTAGCCAAGGCTGTTCACCCCGATGCCGCTGGTGAAGTCCAGATACTTCTGTCCCTCCGGGCCCTCGGCGTACAGCCCGTGCCCCTTTTCCAGCACGATGGGATTGCGGTTATAGGTGTGCAGGACGTACTCGTTGTCCCGCTTGATGACTTTTTCAGAATCCATAGGTGTACCTCCTGTGAATAGAAGTTCCGCGCATGCGCCGCTCCCCCGGAGGGAGCGTTTTTTCTATTATAATACTGCTTTTTCGCTTGCGCAATCTTTTTATTCGCGGTGGCTGCGGCGGTAGAAGCGGGTACCGGAGCCACGGTCGGAGAACAGTTCCAGCAGGATGGAGTGCGGCACACGGCCATCAATGATGACCGCCTCGTGCACGCCCTGATAGATGGCATCCGCCATGCCGCCGATCTTGGGGATCATGCCGCCCGCAATGATGCCGGCGGACTTGTAGCCCTCGATCTCGGTCACCTCCACCTCGGGGATGAGGGTGGTCTCGTCCTCCTTATCCCGCAGCAGACCCGCGATATCGGTCATGGACACCAGCTTTTC
>OODB01001874.1_pt1 | contig 13174 bp, 8 predicted proteins | sample 1671721 | NCBI WGS metagenome assembly OODB01 (sample SAMN06348185, study PRJEB24527) | human gut metagenome | biome: human gut; feature: ankylosing spondylitis patient; material: feces | host: Homo sapiens | place: China | collected 2015-10
CTTAACTCCCATATCCTCAAATGCAGCTTCTACGATCAGATCGCAGTCTGCACAGAGATTTTCCTTCAGACCAGGTGTGATGCTTGCAAGAATCGCATCTACCTTCTCCTGTGTCATCTTTCCTTTTTCTACAAGTCTAGCGTAGCCTTTCGCGATCTTATCCTTTCCGCCTTCAGCCCACTCCTGCTTGATGTCGCAAAGTGCAACTTCGTAGCCATCAACCATAGCAAATGCCTTTGCAATGCCCTGTCCCATGGTACCAGCACCAATAATGCCAACCTTCATGTTTATTTCCTCCTTAAAATTTTAATTACTTTTATTATTTGTTCTGGAATGGAACAACCTTTAACTTCTTCTCCTTGTCTTTCTCAAGGAAGTTGCCCATGCCAGCCTTCTGGTCTTCTGTCTCGAAGCAGTCACCGAAGAGCTTCTCTTCGATTACAATTGCTGTATCCATATCTACCTGAAGACCATCATTGATTGCCTTCTTGCAGTTTCTGACAGCGATCGGAGCATTTGCTGCGATGCCTGCTGCCATCTTCTTCGCTGCCGGAAGAAGCTCTTCCAATGGATATACAGCGTTTACAAGACCGATTCTGTATGCCTCATCAGCCTTAATATTTCTTGCTGTGTAGATCATCTGCTTTGCCATACCAGCACCTACCAGACGAGCGAGTCTCTGTGTTCCACCAAATCCAGGTGTGATACCAAGACCTGCCTCCGGCTGACCGAATACCGCATTCTCAGAACAGATACGGATGTCACAGCTCATAGAAATCTCACAACCACCGCCAAGTGCAAATCCGTTGATTGCAGCGATTACCGGGATTGGGAATGTCTCGATCTTACGGAATACATCATTTCCCTTCTTACCGAATGCTTCGCCCTCAGCCTTTGTAAGTGTAGACATCTCTCCGATATCAGCACCTGCAACAAATGACTTCTCGCCGGCGCCTGTAAGAACTACGGCTCTTGTTGTATCCAGATCGATTGCATCGAATGTAGCCTCAAGCTCATCCAACACCTGACTATTCAACGCATTCAAAGCCTTTGGTCTGTTGATCGTTACAACGCCTACAAAGCCTTCCTGCTCATAAGTAATAAATTCCATCTTAATCTCCTTAAACTCTATCCAAGTATGTTACGCGGCTCAATTAGTCCTCAATCTTAACGATTGTAGAGCAGCCCATACCACCACCGATACACAGTGTAGCAAGACCTGTCTTAGCGCCTCTTGCCTGCATCTCATGAAGCAATGTAACAAGGATACGGCATCCGGAAGCTCCAACCGGATGACCAAGTGCGATTGCACCACCGTTTGGATTAAGCTGCTTCTCTGTATCAATACCAAGATCCTTACCAACTGCGACTGACTGTGCAGCGAATGCCTCATTTGCCTCGATGATATCGAAATCTTCGATCTTCATGCCTGTCTTAGCCATAACCTTCTTTGTTGCAGCAACAGGTCCGATACCCATGATTGAAGGATCAACACCTGCAAGTGCACCTGCAACGAATGTAGCCATAGGCTTAACACCAAGCTCCTTAGCCTTCTCCTCAGACATAACAACGATTGCTGCTGCACCATCGTTGATACCAGAAGCGTTACCAGCTGTAACGAATCCGCCTGGGTTGATTGTACGAAGCTTAGCCAGAGTCTCAACAGTTGTTCCAGGACGAGGACCCTCATCCTTCTTGAACTCGATCGTCTCTTTCTTCTTCTTAACCATAACTGGAACGATCTCTGCGTCAAATGCACCAGACTCCTGAGCTGCTGCTGCCTTCTGCTGGCTGTTTGCTGCAAATGCATCAAGCTCTTCACGAGTCAGACCCCACTGCTCACAGATGTTATCAGCTGTCTTGATCATGTGGTAATCATTGAATGCATCCCAAAGAGCATCGTTTACCATTGTATCAACGAGCTTGCCATTGTTCATTCTGTAACCAAAACGAGCGTTCATAGCTGCGTAAGGAGCCATAGACATGTTCTCCATACCACCTGCTACAACGATGTCAGCATCGCCAGCCTGAATCATCTGAGCTGCCATGTTAACACAGTTCAGACCAGAACCACAAACTACGTTTACAGTAACAGCAGGTGTCTCGATAGGAAGTCCAGCCTTCAGAGATGCCTGACGAGCTACGTTCTGTCCAAGACCTGCCTGGATTACGCAACCCATATATACATGATCGACCTGATCTGCAGGAACGCCTGCTCTGTTCAGAGCCTCCTTGATTACGATAGAACCTAACACTGGTGCTGGTGTTGTTGAAAGTGCACCACCCATAGTACCGATTGCTGTACGACATGCGCCAGCTAAAACTACTTTCTTTGCCATGTTGAAAATTTCCTCCATTTCGTTTTATTGTTTCTATCTGTGCCGATCATGCATATGTCGACACGCCTAGATAGATAATATCATAATTTCCATGGTTTCGCAATAAAAGAAACCTTTACTTTTGTTTCTTTTTATGTACATTGCGTATACTTTTTTTGTTTTTTGTATTCATTTGCTGCTTCTGGTTTTGCCCCTGCTTCTGTGCAGAATTTTTATGTTGCACATTCGAACGATTTCCAGATTGTTTATTCGATGCGCCATATTGAGATTTTTTCTCATTTGCAGCATTCTTCATCTTCCGCGGTTTGATCAGACAGTTCTTATCGAACCCGATCAGATCCGTCCGTCCTGCTTTCACAAGTGCCTCATGCACCAGATCGTAATTATCCGGATTCCGGTACTGGATCAGTGCACGCTGCATCGCCTTTTCATGTGGAGAATTTGGCACATATACCTTCTCCATCGTCCGCGGATCCACGCCAGTGTAATACATGCAGGTTGATATCGTCGAAGGTGTCGGATAGAAATCCTGCACCTGTTCCGGCATATAACCCAGATCCCGCAGATATTCCGCCAGTTCCACCGCTTCTTTCAGAGTGGAACCCGGATGTGACGACATGAGATATGGTACCATATACTGCTTCAATCCAAGTTCCTCATTGATCCGTTTGTATTTCTTGCAAAATGCCTGAAAGACTGCATTTTCCGGCTTACCAAGCTTCATCAGTACCTTGTCAGAGATATGTTCCGGCGCCACCTTCAGCTGCCCGCTGACATGGTATTTGCAAAGTTCCCGAAAGAATGTATCATCCTTGTCCGCCATCAGATAATCAAACCGGATACCCGAACGGATAAATACCTTCTTCACCTTCGGCAGACTTCGGAGCTCCCGCAGTAATTTCAGATAATCGGAATGATCCACAATCAGATTCGGACATGGCTTTGGGAACAGACACTGACGGTTCGCACAGACGCCGTATTTCTCCTGTTTCTTGCAGGCGCGCTGCCGGAAATTCGCCGTCGGGCCGCCAACATCATGGATATAACCCTTAAACTCCGGATCTTTCGTCATTTCCTTTGCCTCTTCTATAATGGATGCATGACTGCGTGTCTGCAATGTCCGCCCCTGATGAAATGTAAGCGCACAGAAGCTGCACCCGCCAAAGCACCCCCGGTTGCTGACCAGCGAGAATTTGATCTCCGATATCGCAGGGATTCCACCCTGTGCCTCATAAATCGGATGATAGGTCTTCGTATATGGAAGCGCATACACCTCGTCCATCTCCTGCTCCATCAGTGGTTCCGCCGGTGGATTCTGGATCACATATTGATAATCCTTATATTTTTCTACCAGAATCTTCGCGGTGATATGATCTGTGTTATCATATTGGATTTTAAAGCTTCGCGCGTAATTTAATTTGTCTTCCTGCAACGCGTCATACGACGGAAGCTCAATATAGTCTTCATACAGATGTTCCAGATTTCTTGCTTTGTAGACCGTTCCATGAATAAAACTTAAGTCTTTGATGTCGATGCCGCTTTGCAGCGCATCCGCGATCTCCACAATGGCATGCTCACCCATACCATAGATCACAATATCCGCCTGTGCATCAACGAGAATCGAATGTTTCAACTTATTGGACCAGTAATCATAATGTGCCAGCCGGCGCAGACTTGCTTCGATACCGCCTGCCACAATTGCCGCATCCTTGTATTTCTTCCGGATCAGATTGCAGTAAACGATTGTCGCATAATCTGGTCGTTTTCCCATCTCGCCACCCGGGGTGTATGCATCTATATGCCGTCTTTTCTTGGAAACAGTATAATGGTTCACCATTGAATCCATATTTCCGGCGCACACCAAAAAGGCAAGCTTCGGCCTGCCATAAATCGCAATCGAATTTTCATCCTTCCAGTCTGGCTGTGAAATGATTGCCACTTTATATCCATGTGCCTCTAACACACGGCTGATGATCGCCGGTCCAAAAGATGGATGATCCACATAGGCATCTCCGATCACATAGACAAAGTCCGGCTGTTCCCAGCCCTTTAATTGCATTTCCTTCTGCGTGAGTGGGAGGAACCGCTCATCATATGTATATTCCACACCATGTTCACGCAATGTTTTCTTCTTATTTTCCACGTATTTCTATCCTGTCTCTTACTCTTCCAAGGTTCTTCCGTCCTTGATATAATAATGGGCTGTTCCTGCACCTGTCGCAACAACCTGATCCGGATTCTTGATGTTCACAACCGGGACACCAATCTTATCCATAATAAGCTTGTCCATACCAAATATCTTGCTTCCGCCTCCGGCAAGGATAATACCATGCTCGGATATATCGGAAACCAGTTCCGGTGGTGCCGCCTCCAACATCTCCCGAACGGAATCCAAGATCTGATCTGTCTCCTCCTGACACGCCTCGATCATCTCAGAGGATTTGACTGCCATCTTCGTTGGAAGTCCGCGCACCAGTTCCTTTCCACGTGCATACCCGATCGCATCCTGTTCCCGCGGATACACAGAACCAATGTCCTTCTTCAACTGTTCGGCAGAGCTTTCGCCCAGCAGCACATTATGACGTTTCCGCATATAACGGATGATTGCCTCATCGAAATCATCGCCACCAATCTTGATGGAACTGCTATGCTGCACACCGCCTCTTGCTACGATTGCAATATCCGTCGTTCCCGCACCGATATCCACAACCATCGCACCAACTGCCGACTCAATATCCACACCTGCACCGATGGCTGCCGCAAATGGTTCCTCAAGCACATACACATTCTTTGCACCGGTACGGTATACTGCATCACACGCTGCACGCCGCTGTACGTCCGTGACACCACTTGGCACACAGACGCAGATGTTTGGTTTGCCCCAGATCTTTCGTTTTGCAATCGCTGACTTCACATAGATCTTGAGCATACGCTCCGTCATAATATAATCGGAGATAACACCATTCCGGATCGGACGTGTCACCTCAATATCCTCCGGTGTCTTTCCAAGCATCTTTTTGGCTTTATTTCCAACCGCAATGATCTTTTTACTTTTAGCCTCATATGCAACCACCGATGGCTGGTTGACTACGATTCCTTTGTCTTTTATGTATATGACCGTATTCGATGTTCCAAGGTCTATACCGATATCTATATTTACCACGTTTTATACCTCTTATCTTCTGGTTTCTTATTTATCATCCCGTCTATTGGCTTATCACGTAAAAAGCCGATGCTTAAATTATAAGCATCGGCTCTGATTTTTTCAACGATTATTTAAAATCTTCACTTAGTAAATATTTCCGGCTGGAACCTTTTGCCTTCTCACGATCGTCACATTTGAGCATTGCCTCATCGCAAGCCTTGAGCATACGATCGATATTTCCAGACTCCATTGCCATCAGGAGATTCTTTACAGTGCCTTCTACAGAATCATCTGTCTTAAAGCCCTGCTGTTTGAAATATCCCTTTGCAATCGCAAGCATATCCTGTGTAGAAATGCCTTCCATATTGATCTGGTGTGTAAACTTATCCTTGGCATCTCCAGTCGCTCCAAACAAGCGGTTGATAGACTCAGTCGCACCTGTCAGAATCACAACAACATCGTTTACATCCTTGGCTGTAAGTTTCATCAGCTCTGTCATCTTATCTGGTGCGATCAGACCTGCATTTTCAACAACCATACATCCACCGGCAAGCTTTGACATTGCATCTGCAAGTTTAACCTTGTTCAATGCCTGTGCCTTGATCTTCGCGATCGTCTTCGCCTTGCAGATTCCCATATCGTAGAAGCTTCTTGCGAAATCTTCTCCGACACTGGTCAGACCAAATCCGTGATCACCCATCATACATACGTTACGATTCTCCTGATCAACAGTAATGGCATTGAATGTATCCACGAGACTCTTTCCGGATTTCTCCATCTTTGTATACTTTTCAAGGTAAGATGCAGCAAGTGGAAGTTTTCCTTCCTCCGCTGGCTGTGTCAGGTCGATCTGAATGCTGTCTGCCTGCTCTGCCGCCTTCAGCGCTTCCTCTTCGGCCTTCTTTGCAGCCTCTAAGATCTTGCGGGCTTCCTCAGCCTTCGCCTTTGCTTCCGCCTCTGCCTTTGCAGCTTCCTCGGCTGCCTTCTTGCGAGCCTCTTCTTCTGCCTTTGCAGCAAGTTCTTCCGCTGCCTTCTTCTTTGCTTCCTCTTCGGCTTTCTTCTTTGCTTCCGCCTCTGCCTTCTTCTTAGCTTCTTCTTCAGCCTTCTTGCGTTTCTCTTCCTCAGCCTTTGCCTTTGCGGCTTCTTCCGCTGCCTTCTTTGCATCTGCCTCTGCCTTCTTACGAGCTTCCTCAGCTGCCTTTAGTGCTGCCTCTTCCGCCTTCTTTGCTTCTTCTAAGATACGCATAGCCTCTTCGGCTTTCTTACGGGCTTCTTCGGCTGCTTTCTTTGCTTCTTCCTCAGCCTTCTTACGGGCTTCTGCTTCGGCTTTCTTCTTGGCTTCTTCCTCTGCCTTCTTCTTTGCTTCCGCCTCTGCCTTCTTCTTTGCTTCCGCCTCTGCCTTCTTCTTTGCCTCTGCTTCGGCTTTCTTCTTTGCTTCTTCCTCAGCTTTCTTCTTTGCTTCTGCTTCGGCTTTCTTCTTGGCTTCTTCCTCAGCACGCTTCCGATTCTCTTCTGCACGCTTTGTTGCTTCTTCTTCTGCCTTCTGTGCCTGTTCTAAGATACGCTTTGCTTCTTCGGCTTTCTTCTTTGCCTCTTCCGCCTTCTTCAAAGCTTCCTGCTTTGCCTTGGCTCTTGCCTCTTCCTCAGCCTTCTTGCGGGCTTCCTCGGCTGCTTTCAGACGTGCCTCTTCCGCTTTCTTACGTTTTTCTTCCTCTTCTGCCTTGAGGCGTGCCTCCTCGGCTGCACGTTTCTCAGCGGCTGCAGCTGCGCGCTGTCTGGCTGCTGCTTCTGCGATTCTACGCTCCTGTGCAGCTGCCTTTTCTTCTGCCTCTTTCAGCTTCTTTCTTCTGGCTTCTTCTTTCCGCTCAGCTTCCTCAATAGCCGCCTTCTTCTTGGCTGCCTCTGCCTCCGCTGCCTTCTTCGCCATCTCTTCCTGCGCCTTTTTCTTTTCTTCCTCTGCCTTATTCTCAGCATCGCCATACTGCGCAAGCTTTGATATCTCTGCACCCAGAGCATCCTCATCCTCATCGCCAAGATCGTACATACTCTTCACATCATTGGTTGGAGTACTCCGGTTTGGCACAATGCTGATGATATCATCTGCATCATCCTTGGATGCTTTGTTCTCCTGTGCTTTCCACTCTACACCATCGGAAATAATCGTTGTATTTCCCTGTTTTGTAAAGGATGCTTCCTCTTCTGCATCATCCCCATTGATTACCTTTACATCGCCACTGCCACCGGATAATTTTGTAGGACGCAATCTTGCTTTTTCATCATCCTGAGCCTTTTTCTTCTCAGGTGCTTTCTCTTCCTGCTTGTTACCCATGTCAATATTGAGACCAAGTCCTCCAGATGGCTCTGTAGCTCCAAGGCTACCGCCCAGTCCTCCAAGTCCTTTGCTCTCTGTCTTGCCACCTGACAGTCCGCCACCTACTGGTGCTCCAAGTCCGCCGCCAGCCGGCTTATCTAAGGATTTTCCAGACTTATCTGCCTGAATGCCAACACTCATGCCAAGTCCTTCATCACTTGCCTTCTTTGGCTCTTCCTTCGCAGGTTCTGCTGCCTTTGCAGGTGCCTCTTCTGGTTCCTCGTCCTCCAATTTAATACCAAGTTCTGCAGCTTTCTTACGACGTTTTTTCTCTTCGATTTTCGCAAGTTCTTCTGCTGACAGAGTTTTGTATTTTGGCTTATTGTGGTCTGCAGCAGTTTCTCCCGCATCTGCAGCTCCAGACAATTGCATTGCTTCCTGCTCTTTTTTCAATTTTGCAGCCTTGGCAGCTTTCTCCTTTTCTACCTGTGCTCTTACCGCAGCAATCAATGCTTCTCTTTGATCAATAGCCACTCCCATTGCCTCCTTTCAGTCATACCTTCTCTCGGTCATATCTTCTCGTCAAGAATTATCTGTATTCTTTCACACGTTTTAGCAAATTCTTCTTAACAGAATCTATCTTCAAAGATGCTTTTAACTCATCTCGTGAAGGTCCTTTTTGTACCGGCTGTTCCTCTTTCTTCTCGGCCTGTGGTGTTGTTGGAATCGAGTCTATGCTGATTCCAAGTGATGCAAGTAACGCTTCTGCCTCTCTCTGCATCTGCTCTTCCTTCTGCATGTTCTCTGTCATCTTATCCTGTGCTTCTTCCATGATCTCGTTGAAATTGTTCTCAACGATTTTCACTTCTTTGTGATAATCCGGGAATAACGATGACTTGAATACCGGGAAGTCCAACTTCTTTTTTTCCGGTTTCGTTGTAAATGGAGCTACATGGAATTCCTCTTTCGGTTCTTCCTCCGGCTCCTCGATTTCTTCCTCTGTCTCTGGTTCTTCTTCAACAGCTTCTTCTACTACTGTCTCCTCGATCTCCGGTTCTGACTCGGATTCCACCTCTGGCTCCGGTTCTACAACCTCTGGCTCCTCAATTTCTTCCTCAACCTCTGGTTCTTCTTCGACAGTCTCTTCAATCTCCAGTTCTGCCTCCGGTTCTTCTTTCACAGATTCTTCCACCGTCTCTTCGATTTCCGATTCTGGTTCGGCTTCAATCTCTGGCTCCGGTTCTACAACCTCTGGCTCCTCGATCTCTTCCTCAACCTCCGGTTCTTCTTCGACAGTCTCTTCTGCTATCTCTTCGATTTCCGGTTCTTCTTCCACAGTTTCTTCAATCTCAGGTTTCGGTTCCGGCATCTTCATCTCTCCGAATTCATCATCCACAGTTTCAGAGAAATCGTCAACCTCATATTCTTCCTCAAAATCTTCCGGCGCCAGTTCCACTGTCTGGAATTCAAACGTCGTTTTCTTGGCTGTTGTCACTTCTGCTTCCTTCGTCTCGGTCTCCTGCGTCACATGTTCCTTGGATGCAAGTTCCTCAATCGTATCCGCTTCTGCTTCAAAACCATCATCTTCATCTACTACGACTACATCTTTTGCAATTGTCCCTTTTCCATGTCTCATATCTTCCGCCTGCCCTGTTGTCTCTGCAATCTCTGATGAAATGTCACTATTTGATTCTTTCGGCTCTTCCGATGGTTTTACATCTCCCGATTCCGATGTTACTTCTTTTGTTTCTTCTATATCAGCATCCGTTGTCTCAGATTCTTCCTCGTGTTTCTTTCTCTTCCGTCTCTGGAAAAATCCCTTCTTTTTTTCTTTTTCCGGTTCTTCCGCTTCTGTCTCAGACGCTTCCTCTGCCGTTTTTTGTTCTGATGTTTCTGTCACAGATGCTTTCTCTGCTGTTTCTTGTTCTGTCACAGTTGTTTTCTCAGACGTCTTCTGTTCTGTCTCATCCGCAACTGTCTCAGGCACTTTCGTTTCGGTTTCCGTTTTTTCTTCGGTAGCAGGTTTCACTTCTGCCTCAGTCTTTTCAGCTTCCGCCGCTGCCGCAGCTTCTGCCTTTTCCTGCTGCTTTTGTTTTTTCAGCAGTTTCTTTTCTTTCCGTTGCTCCTCGCGTTCCTGCTTTTTGAGCATCTTCTGCACTTTCTTCTCCGAACCGGCAGGTGTATATGAATCCTCATACATGATCGTAATCTCTGCCTCTTTCGGATGCATCCGCAGATCATCGGTTGCAAGCAGCTCCTGTTCTTCTGCACGAAGTGCCTCCATATCTGGATCATCATCTACAGCTTCAGTGTCCGCATATATATCGAAATATGTATCTACCTTTACTTTTCCAGCTTCGATATCCAATATAATCTGGCTGTTATCGGAATTCTTGAACGATGCATGATATAACTCAGCCAGCGTCGCCGCCTCGTTCTGTTTTTCCTCTTTCTTGTAAAGCAGATATAACTCAAAGCTCCAGTCATAGTCCAGATTGTGTGCATACCCGGCAATCAATGGTTCCAGCGTCTTGTAATCGTCCGCATGTTCATGCTTATTCCAGACATATTCCATGTCCCGGCTGTCATATGCATTGGCATCAAACATATACATATCGTAATACGTCTTTGCCAGCTGGAAATATCCCATCCGCAAATACAGCTCCACAAACGTATACAAAACCCGCTTCGATTCCGGTCCCAGACGATGCGCCATGATCAGACATCGTCTGGCATCCTTATATCTATCATTTTTTATGTAAATCTCTCCACACAGTCTCAGGAACTGTGGGTTCAGGGATTTTGTCAAATCCTGATGTTCCACTAACTCAAGTGCCAGACTATATTCTCTGGAATTCGCCAACTCTTTAATTTTATTTACACTCGCCATGCTGAGTCCTGCGCCCATGCCCTGTCACCTCTGCCAGTTTCATTTTACTTAGTGTCCTTCAAAGACCTTTTCTACCTTCTCGATTACGGTGTCTTTCATGTTGCCTCTTGTCTTTTCATACTGCAATCCTGACTCCATAATCTCCAAAAGTTCCATTCTGTACTCGCTATCAATATCCTTGATGTATTCCATCAATACATCCTTCAGTTCAATGACATATTCCTTCGTCTGCATCTTTGCAAGCATCTCATCTGGATTGAACTTCGATGTACTCTTCATGTCTTCCTGCTTACGTCCACAGATCAGACATTCATCTGCACCAGCCTCGTTTACATAACCACAGTTACATGTCCAGATCATGCCATCGGTACGATACTTCTCGACTGCATCAATACCACGTTTCTCTTTAAGTGCAGATAATCTATGTAACGGCATGCTGACATCGATTGGCTGGTCGTTGCACGCGAATACACCACGGCTTGTCACATATTTGGAGATGCGTACCTTTGCATCCTTCAAAAGCAGAATATCCTTTGCAGGAAGCTTACACTCCATATCCTTGGATTCGATCAGAGAAACATTTCCTTTCTCAAATACAAAATCCAGATCCTTTAACAGCAATCGTTCTTCATACAGGTTTGTCAGCTCGACGTCTGCACGGATTGCACGAATATCATCTTTGTTATAATTAAAGAAATCTGTAGAAATTGTTACTCCATTCTTAGAACCACGTAACCATACACGTACCGGTCTTGGCACCAGACGATTATAGTAGTTGCTGACATACAGAGATTTTTCTGTAACTGGATTCTCCTCTGGCTTCTTCTTCAGGCGAACAGCTGTACCAGAAGCGATCGTTCCTACGGAATAGCTTGCAAACTGTGTATAATTCAGTTCCACGCCAATTACCGCATCCGCTTTCTTTCTTGCTGCGATTGTCTGCAGACGCTTCAGTGCTGTCTCATTTACCTGCTCCAGCTTGCCTGTCAGCTTCTCACTCTCGGAATCTGACATCTCACTCACACCGGCTGCAAACCCCTTGAAAAAGTTCGAGCTAAGTACCGACTGTACATTTACAAATCCCAAATACTCTACGATTTCGTAACCCTCAAAGCCCTGTCCGGACGTCAACATTACTTCTGTCATTTTTATTACCCTCCCAAAATAATCGCTCAAATTTACCTTAAATGATACCATACTTCCATCATATTTGAAAGACTTTTTGTATGATTTATAACATTTTCATCAATTATTTTGTGCATTTTATGCAAAAATCACCAAATTTCTAAAATGCTAATGGATTTTTATTCTCATATTTGTGGAAATAAAACTCCAAATCAAAATAGGTATGCTCGTCGCTGTCCGCGATCATTTCCCAGTTCTCCAGTTCATCCAGATTCGGGAAATGTGTATCCGCTGCATAATCATAGTTGATCTTCGTCACATGCGCATACTTGCAATACGGAAGCAGCATCTCGTAGATCTGTCCGCCACCGATTACAAAAATTTCCTTATCCTCATATTTTTTCAGTTCCTCGAACAGTTCTTCCTTCGAGTGAACAACCGTACCCCCTCGCACGGTATAATTCGGATCAGTCGATAAAATGATATTATCTCTTCCCGCAAGCGGCAGGCCATTCGGGAATCCTGCCAGTGTCTTTCTTCCAAGTACAACGACATTTCCCATTGTCGTCTGTCGGAAGAATTTGTGATCCTCTGGTATTGATACGAGCAGATCGCCCTTGTTTCCAATCGCCCAGTTGTTATCTACTGCTACTATTAAGTCCATATTACCCTCCAAATATTTCGCTCTAAACCGCTATTGGTATGTTCTTGATCTGTGGTCCGGTCTGATAATCTTCGATTGTAAAATCATCAACCGTAAAATCATAAAAATCTTTGACATCTGGATTGAGTGTTACTTTCGGCGCCGGATACGTCGGCCGGCTGATCAGCTCTTCCACGATTGGAATGTGTCTGTCATAGATGTGTGCATCTGCGATCACATGTACCAGCTCTCCCGGTTCAAATCCAGTTACCTGTGCCATCATATACACAAGTGCCGCATACTGTACGACATTCCAGTTATTCGCTGCAAGCACATCCTGCGAACGCTGATTCAAAATGGCATTTAATTTGTTGCCTGTGACATTGAACGTCACGCTGTACGCACACGGATACAGGTTCATCTCGGACAGATCCTGATGCACATAAATGTTCGTCATGATACGGCGGCTGTATGGATTGTTCTTCAGATCATAGATCACACGATCGACCTGATCCATCATTCCCTCTTTATACTGATGCTTCACACCTAACTGATAGCCGTAGGCTTTTCCGATGGAGCCGTTCTCATCTGCCCAGCTGTCCCAGATGTGGCTGTGAAGATCATGGATATTATTGGATTTCTGCTGCCAGATCCATAAAATCTCATCCATGGCACTCTTTAACGCTGTTTTTCTTAAAGTCAGTGCCGGAAATTCCTTCCG
>OODB01001882.1_pt1 | contig 13142 bp, 10 predicted proteins | sample 1671721 | NCBI WGS metagenome assembly OODB01 (sample SAMN06348185, study PRJEB24527) | human gut metagenome | biome: human gut; feature: ankylosing spondylitis patient; material: feces | host: Homo sapiens | place: China | collected 2015-10
GTAACTATGAGGGTACTGAATAGTTACGATTTTTATTATTCTATCTCTTATTTCGCAGCTCTTTCTAATCTATTCTAACACATTTCCCATAAAGATACCACTAAAAAAGATCCGCCACAAGAGTTTCCCCTTATAACGGACCTTTCCAAACATGATTAATTTTTTTACTGGAGCCACGCACCATCTGCACCGACCTTATAGCCGTCCGGTGTCGTCGCGTTCTTTACAAGAGATCCCTGTGGACCACCTGTCAGTTTATTAAAGTAGTACCAGATGCTGTCGATCTGATGCCATCCTGTAAGCATCTGACCTCTCGTACCGTCAGAAACTGGATTCAGATAGTACGTATAACCGCCCTCCTCTCTCCATCCAGTTACCATATAGCCGCTCTCATTAAAATAGTACCAGCTGTTCACGCCATTCCACCCCAGTTCGATCCACTGACTCTTCGGCCAGGAACCGTCTGCTCTGCGATACCACCAGCCCTTTGCGTCCTGAACCCACTGGCCGGAAGCATCGGTCTTCTTTCTTCTATATGTGGTGCTCTGAGTGCCGTAATCGTCCGAGTCATCACTGCCAGAGTAGCTGTTGTTGCCGCTATTATTTCCGTTACTCGGCTTGCTCGGAGTCACTGTTGTATCATCAATGGAGGGATCTTCCCCTCTCGTTGCCTGTAACTCAAATGTACTGAAGGAATTTGTACGGATTTTCACCGTCTTCATATCAGAAGACAGTTCCATGGAAAGTCCATTCTTTGAACGGCCATCCTTTACAACGTCCTTTCCATTCTCGCCAGTATGAACTAACTTGTAAGTATATCCATATTTCGTGTATGCCTTCTGAATATCCTCCGGAAGTTCAATTTCCATAATAACCGGACTCTTTAACTGCGTCGGAGTATCCTCATCTCCCACATAAAGCTTTGCGTCAAATTTCATGATTGCATTGCTTGCCGTCTGAGCCACCTGCTGTGTGATCCGGAGTTCGACAGAGTCTGCGTTTTTAGAAGTTAAACCTGCTGCTGCAAGTAATCCCTTTGCGGAGATCTCGCTTACCTGATTATCAGAATCAACATCATCTGCAGCTTCACACTTCACTTCAGGCTTGACATTGTAAACCGCTTTTAACGCCTCATCAGCCTTAACAATCACATCATCGTGCAGTGTATTCTGCTGAGCTGTTGTCAAATTATTCATACCTGTGACAAGCTTGTCAGCAAAATCAGTCTTCTGCTCATCAGTAGCAGTATCACCGTTAACCACCAGTTCAAGACCATCCGTGAATAACTCTACACTTGTAACACCAGACGGAGCTTCAACTTTCATGATCTCAATGCCGGTTACTTCTCCATTCTTGATCGTATACTGATTCATGCCAACCGTATACGTTCCTGAATAATCTTTTCTCTTATATCCCTTCTTATCAACCAGCCATAAGCCGCCCTCATTCATGGACTTTCCAGCAATTCCGTCAGTAACAAGCGCTCCTGTGCTGTCGCAGTAGACATCCTTTCTGCCGCGCTCAACCCATTCGCTGTTTGCAAGTTTATTTCCAGTCCACTCTCCTTCATCATCATAAGCGTTTACATAATAGTATAATTTTCCACTCCTCTCAAACCCAGGAATCACTGTATCTAACGATCATCTGGCTCTCTGGAATCAGCTGAATTTTAACCGGCTTGAATATCTTAGTACCTTTTTTTAATACAGGATTGATTACATAAGAAGAACTTCTTTTTCCTGCCGCTTCAGATAAAGTTCTGGAATCATTTCGATCAACCTTTTTGCCATTCGCATCCATAAATTCACCATTATGGCTGTAGCCGGCAATCATAGAATCAAAATTTTTCTGGTCGAACAGCTTCATCACATCTGAAACAGTTGTGTTTGCCGCATCAAAAAATCTATTCTGGCTTCCATCCTCTGAATCATCATCCGGATTGCTTACACTCGCACCCGCGCTGCCAATTGTATACGTTTCACCATCATCATCTACATATTCTGCCAAAGCAGCTTCAGCATACGCTCTCTTTCCTACATATAAGGTGATCCAGCCAGAACGCGGAATTACGTTCTCTTCTCTACTCTTATATGTAATCGGAATTCTATAGCGACCTAACGGGATGACTCCATTAGATTTGATTCCCGTAGATGTTATCTCAAAATTATCCTGATACCAGCCCAGATCAAAACTTGAACTTAAAAATCTGGAATTGATCTGAAGCTCAGGAACTTCTGTTATAGGAACCTGTTTCGTTCCCTTTTTCGCAATAAGCTCAATATTCACTTCAGACGGACTGTCATAATATACCGGCTTCGTAGATATTGAGTATGGTCTGACCTCATTCGGAATCGAATCCCAGTCTTCACCTACACCCTCTGCATCCAGAACTACTACAAAGTCAGCATATATCTCACAGTTCTCATTAATCTCCCGGACGGTCCAAATGCTGCTTCCTTCATACTCGGTTTCTTCAATATCGTCCACTCCATTTTGAATAATATGAAGATTCTTAGGATATGACGTAACATAATTCTCATATGTCTCATACCCATAATCAATGAACTCCGCATCTATGGTCAATTCCGTTCCCCGCGGGATCTGCACCTTTTCCCCAATTGGTAAAGTTACAGTGTACTGAATTCTGCCATTTTCATCATAGACATCATACGCCGCATCAACTGCGCCGCCCTTACACTCTTTCACCTCCACAGTGACCATATCCGACTTATCCTGGCTCGCCATCGCCGCCGTTGACAAAGCCGCCGACATGCCCACTGCCAGAAGCAGACAACTCTTCCACTTTCTCATATCGTTTCCTCCACTTTTCCTAGCAGACTTCGAAATTCCGCTATATAAAATCAGTATACCACCCAACTTCCCCAAAGTACACCTAATTCTACAAACTTTGCCACACTTTCGACACAATTGACCATTTTTCTCACTTCCCATCGCAGGATCTCTTCCCTTCCCCCTCACCCCCTCCATCCCCCAGCGCAGGACCATCTCCTGCCCCGGGTGCCTGATTTCAGGGGCATGGCTTCCTCTTGGCTTCCGGGAGAATGCGTTGGAGAACAGGGGACACTTGTTTGAGCCGCAGGCGAGTTGTGTCCCCTGTTCTCCGCCCTTAGCATTCTTTCGGGAGCTTAGAGGAACCGCCCCTGGAATCCACCAGCATCCGGGGCAGGAGACGGTCCTGCGCGTACCCGGAGCCACTATGACACAGCATCCCATAAAACAGAAAAAAACCGCCGCACCTCCACGATCTCCCCGAAAGGAAATCATGTTCGGTACGGCGGTTTTTCGCCTGACTCCGCGTGAACACTAAGAAACAGGAACGCCTGCCCCTATTTATTATGAATTATTTACTTTCTCATCTCAAGAACATCCGCAAATGCCTCGATAGCAGTTGCAGCCTGTCCGAAGTCTCTCATCTGCTGGTCAACACCAAGCTTGATGTGCGGGATACCTGCGTTGTCGAGAGCTTTCTTGAGGTACGGATACTCCATCTCCTCCGGATCGCAGAACTGCTGCATGAAGAGTACAAGACCCTGAGCGCCGCTCTTCTTAACCATGTCAGCTACGAACTCACCACGACGGTTCTTGGAAGACTGCGGATCGTAAAGAAGGATATCGTAATCCATGTTTGCAAACTGTTTTGCAAGAGCTCTGAGAGCATCCTGCTCGTCCTCCGGAACGTCTGTACGGAAGGAACGGCTCTCATGAGCAACATCATCAGCTGCGATCGCGATGTTGTTGTTCTCGAAGATCTCAAGAAGCTTCGGGTTGTCAACGATGATACCGGATGTAACAACCTTTGTTCCCTTCCAGTCACATACCGGAAGAGCTGCAAGCTCTTTATTCAGCTCTTCGAGTTTCGCTGTGTATTCCGGTTTCTCCATGAAGAAGAATGCCTTTAATACTGCAGAACGCTTTGTAGGAGTTACAACGTCGCAGTGCTCGTTAGCGAGTTTTACGAACTCACGGCGGGCTGCACGGCTCTTGTTGTAAACCTTGATTGCGTCAAGGATCGCATCGTTGGTGATCTCGTGACCACATACTTCCTCGAGGTCAGCCTTAACGTTTGCGTACTCCTCCTCACAGAACTTAAGTCCGAACTCTTCGAAACGGTTCTGCGGATGAGCAAGGAAGATAACTTTCATCTTGTCGCCCATAGCAACACGGAAGTTCTGGCTCATCGGACGTAATGTATCACAGATTGTTGGTGTGATGATTCCGTCTAACTGATCCATAGTTCCGTCAAGGAGCATCTCAAGTGCGAGCTGAGCGATCGTGCAGTAGAAGGTTGCACAATACTCTTTTGCACGGCTGATCGTCTTGTTGTTGGAGCCCCAGATTCCCATCGGAACCATGCCTGCAGCGTATACAAGCTCTTCCGGAGCGTAGTACGGGAGAACGCCAATAACCTTCTTGCCCTGTGCTTTATATTCAGCAAGCTGCTGTTTCGGAGTTGCAGCTTTTACCTTAAATTCGTCAAATAATGCGTTGATACTCATGGTCTATTTAGCCTCCTTTGCCTGGATGTTTGCTTCCATAGCCTCTACAAGACCCTGTACTCGTGTCTCGTACTGAGCGGCATTGAAGTTACGCGGGTCAGCCTGGTCACCATCGAATCCTGCGCACGGAATACCAAGATCCTTTGTGAAGCGGCGCTGCATCTCTGCCATGTAACCGGACCACGGCTTACAGCTTCTGTTGTAGTGAACGAGAACGCCATCTACCTTGTTGTCACGGCAGATGCCTTCACGCCATGCAACACCCTGCTCGATACATACAGAGTTCGGTGCTTTGTAGTAAGCACGTGCCATCTCATCCAGGCCATTATATACGAAACCGAATGCCGGTGCGTATACAACTGCTGTTACGTTGACGCCGTTAGCCTTTAACGGTTTGAACAGTGCCGGAAGCTTCGGCCAGCACGGAATACCCTCGAACATTACACGGTATTTCTCCGGGAACGGAGTTGTTGTCTCGCCCTTAGCGATCGTCTCGTCAAGGTCTTTTGCTAACTGCTCAAATGCCGCAGCAGCCTCAACTCTTGCACGTGCGGTTACAACGTCAGCCATATGGTTGAACAGGTCGAAACCACTGTACGGAGCCGGTTTATACTGTAAGTAATCACAGACTTTTAACCATGCCTTTGCTGTACGGTTTGCGTTCTCACATGCATGCTCGAACTTCTTCTCGTCGAACTTCTTGCCTGTGAGTTCCTCTAACTGTTTGATTGCCTTATCAAACTGTCCACGAACATAACGAACATTCTGATCAGCAACTTCTACAGTGTTGTTGTACGGGATATCGATCATGATAAGCGGAACATTGCACATACGGGCGATGTTCTCATACCACTTTGTCATACAGTTACAGATGTTGTTGCAGCAGAGAACGAAATCCGGCTGCGGGATCTGCATCTGACGGATCGGGGAGATCGCTGCAATACGGCGCTCTTTATCCGGTCCATCCGGAAGCTTTTCAAGCTCAAGAAGGTTTACAAGCTCAAGATACGGAGTCTGAGTCTTCGGATCTTTTTTCGGCTTGCCTGTTGCCTCATCGATCACTACGTTTCCGTCTGCGTCCTTTAACGGCTTACCTGTGCTCGGGTCGATGATGTACTCACCTGTCTCCGGGTCAAACTTACGCGCTACACGGACACCGGCTGCGTAAGCAAGGCTGATACGTGCGTATCCGCAGATATCGTTGTCGTAACCAAGATCCTCAGCTGCCTGACACATAAGCTCACCGTAACGGTTTGCTGCGATACCAGCTGCCTGGTTCTCCGGGTACATAACGTTTAAATCAAATGCTGCTGCGAGCTCGCACGGGAATTTGGAAGAAGACCAACCAACTAACTCGCCTCTCTTTTTGGCTTCGCGCGCGTCTTTATGAACGTCATCTACGACTTTACGCAGCGCAAGAACACCAGGGCTAACCTGCTTTGCCATAATAAATATCCTCCATTTCTTATCAAACATGGCTGCTTATGTTATTTACAGCCATAGATCTGCATAAACTAATAATGATTATGCGCGGCGGCTTGCTGCCTGATATGCATATAAAGCTGCACCAAGCGCACCGTTATACTGTGTCAGAGGAGATCTGTGGATCTCACAACCAAGCTCATTCTGAAGAGCCTTGACTACACCCTCGTTCTGAGCAACTCCGCCAGTCATAACGAGTGCCGGAACAACTCCGATCCTATGGGCGAGTCCAGTGACACGGTGAGCCACGGAGCGGTGGATACCCGCGATAATATCGCACTTATCGGTTCCCATCGACAGCTGGCTGATAACCTCACTCTCCGCAAACACGGTACATGTGGAGCTGATCTCCACTCTCTTCTTGGACAGGGAATCAAGATGTCCCAGATCCTGGACCTTAACCTCAAGAACGCCTGCCATAACATCCAGAAATCTTCCGGTTCCGGCAGCGCACTTATCGTTCATCTGGAAATTGGTCATTGCACCGTTATCAATATGAAGGACCTTAACGTCCTGACCGCCGATATCAATGACGGTATGAACGTCAGGGAACAGGAAGTAAGCTCCCCTTGCGTGGCAGGATAACTCACTCATCTGTTTGTCTGCAAAATTCATTAAGGAATTACGGCCATAACCTGTTGCCAGGGTAAAAGCCATATCCTCTTTTTTCATGCCTGCGTTTTCCAGCACTGCGTCGATCGCACGCTGGGGGCCGCTGGTACCTGCACCTACATCGATCAGGGATTTCGCTACGATCTCCTGGCCATCCTTAAGCATAATGCATTTGGAAGCCGTGGATCCAACGTCAATTCCCAGGGTGTAAATTGCACTCATAATAACCTCCGGGTATACTGAAAATGTAAAATGAAACTGGCTTTGTTATACCAGTATATCCAGGCCAGAGAAAGACTCCCCCGGCCTGGATACATATCATTTTACTCTATCCTTCAGTCAAAATCAAGCCTTGTGAGCGTCATTCCACTCGCGGATTGCACGCGGTGTTACCATCTGGTGCATCGGGCAGATAGACTTCGGATTCTGGTAAGCAGCCTCTGTAAATGCCTGAATGTACGGACGGATATCTGTCATGTCAACGATCTCATCTACCATACCAACCTTAGCGCAGTATGCCGGACGGGACTTATCATGATACAGCTGGATCATATCGTTCATCTTCTTGATGATCGGAGCAAGATCCTCTCCTGCCTTGCTTGCCTTAACAAGCTTTCTGGAGTACATAGCGTTTGCAGCGGTTTCACCCGGCATTACATAGTACTCACATGCAGCTGTACCAAGGGAGTATACGTTTGTATTGTTACCCTGCGGTCCACCAAGTACATAGTGAGCAGCAGCGCTTGCTTTACGAAGAGTAATTTCGAGAGACGGAAGTTTGGAGTTCTCGATGGAGTAGATCAGGGACTGACCTAAACCAAGTAATTCAGCCTTCTCTGCTTCGTCGCCTACATCGATACCTGTTGTATCCTGTAACCAGATCAGCGGAATACGGTCACGGGCACATAAAGTTACGAACTCGTTCATCTTGATGAGACCCTGACGGTACAGCTTTCCACCGATACCAACGGAGTTCTGCTTGTACTCCGGATAGTTCATAAGAAGACCCTGAGTATTCGCAATCACACCAACTAAAAGTCCGTTAACCTTTGCAAGACCTGTTACCATCTCCGGACCATAGCCCTTCTTGTACTCATATAACTGAGAACCATCGAAGAGACGGCCGATTACGTCGTAAATGTCATACGGACGTTTTCCGTTCATCGGGATGATGCTGTAAAGATCTTCTGCCGGAAGACTCGGTCTCTGCGGATCATCAACACGGAAGAACTCGAGGTTGTATGCCGGAAGGTAGCTGATGTACTTCTTGATGCCTTCGATTACGCCGTAGTCGTTCTCGTAAACCTCACGGAAGAATCCTGTCTCGTCATAGTGGATCGGAACGGAGCCCGGAGCCGGAACGTGCTTCTTGCTGTTCTCGATCTGGGCAGCAACGATCTGCTCAGCAGCTTCCTCGTCGATATATCCCTTCGGGTTCATACCAGAAAGAATACCAGCGCCGCCGACTGCCATGTTAGCCTGGCTGTGTGCGATCAGGATTGTCGGGGAAATGCTGTGGTATCCGCCGCCGGCCGGGTTTGTACCGTAGATGCCTACGATTACCGGAATGCCTAACTGGTTTAACTCAGCGTTACGGAAGAACGGAGTACCGCCGCCGCGTCTGTTCGGGTAAACCTGATCCTGATACGGGAAGTCTACGCCTGCGCAGTTTAATAAGTAGATTAACGGAAGATTTAACATCTTAGCAGCATCGGAGCAACGGATCAGGTTCTCTGCCTGGCCCGGTTCCCATGTACCAGCCATCTTCTTGTTATCGGAAGCGATGATGTAAACCCATTTGCCGTTTACACATCCGAGACCGTTGATGATGTTTGTGGAACCCATCTTATTGTCGTTCGGGTTGAAAAGGCTGTTTAACGGGCAGAATGTTCCCTCATCTACAAGAGCGTTGATACGCTGCATTGCGGATAACTGACCACGCTCATTTAACTTCTCTTCTGTTGTGATGCCAGCAGCAAGGATCTCAGTAACTTTGTCGTGGATCTGCTTCTCGATCTCTTTGATCTCTGTCTCGTTTTCCGCATTCGGATTAACTAATGCCTTACCAACGGTAGGCATGTTCTGGAAATATTTCGGCATGGAAAAGTAGCCCATGTTCTTCCTCCTTATATACGCGATCACTGCGGTCAGCGGATTTTGCCAGCCGCTGACCGCGGCATTTATAATTTCACTTTAAATCAGTTTCGATTACTTTGTTTCCTTCGGAACTTTGATGAATGCCTGACCTGGGTCGATCTCTTCACGAATTACGCGGATGATCTCCGGATCCGGACCTTCCATAAGCTGAGCTCTTGTGGTATCGATCTCGAAACCTGTGTTCTCCTGAACCATTTCCGGAGAGGAGAATGGATAGTAGTAAGCAAGGTACATTCTCTTGGTCTCTTCGTCGAACTTCATGATACCAAGATCTGTAACTACCATCTGCGGTCCACGGTTGCCCGGAAGACCTGCTCTCTCACGTCCGCCAGGGCCGTCCATCCAGCCACAGCTTGTGATGTAGTCAACATGCTCCATGAATCTTCTCTTCTGGTGCTGCATCATGATGATTGTGTTACAGAATGTAGCGATACCGTTAGCTCCGCCGGAACCTGTGAAACGTGTTGTCGGCTGAACATAGTCGCCTTTACCGAAGATACATGTAGAGTTTACGTTACCATACGGGTCGATCTGAGCGCCGCCGATGAAAGCGATCATACGGTCAGCGTCATGAAGCCACTCATTTGCCTCGAAGCCTACGAAACGAACGTTCGGCCACTGTACTGCGCAGTGAGCCATGAAACGGTTATCACCTACGGAACGCGGTACCTCTACCGGTGAGCAGTCCATAAGTCCGCTCTCTACGATCGGGTGGCAGCTCGGGCAAACCACACGCTTCGCAAGGGAAGCACCGATTAACGGAAGACCAGTACCAACGATAACGATCTGGTTTTCTTTAATATTTTTTGCGATGGCATAAGCCTGCATTTCCTGCTTTGTATACTTTGTATAATCAGCCATTTTTGAATTTCCCTCCCTCAATTAGTGTCTGGTAGAATAGCCAAGATGCGGCTCATTCTTAAGGTTCATGAGGCGAGCGCCGCCAAGGACATTAAGAAGATCATCCTGATCCTTGCAGCCGTATACGTATTTCTGGAGGTAATCCTTGAAGGTCTCCGGAATCTTTGTGCCGTTAGCAGCATCCTCTGCAGCCTGTTTTGCAACTTCTGCAGCCTTTGCAAGCTTCTCGTCTTCCGGTTTCGCAGCAGCAGCCTTCTCAGCCTTTGCAGCAGCCTTTGCAAGCTGTGCCTTTGCATCTTCAGCGTCAAGGTACTTGGAAGCCTTATCGTACTCCTTAAGTCCCTTATCATCATCATCATAGTAGCCATAGCACTGTGCCGGCCATGCACCGTACGGAGTACGAACGACAGCGTCTACGCACTCGCCGAAGATTCTTGTCTTTGTAGGATCACGGCGGATATATTCATCACTTACGATCTCCTCGCAGGTAACGATCGTACGCTTTGCAGCGATTGCGATATCAACATCGTGGAACTCATCACCCTCGATGATACAGGTTCCATCCGGAGATGCCTGCTGTACATGGATGATCGCGCAGTCAAGCTTCGGAACCGGAACAGCAAGAAGCTTCTCGCCCGGCTCAAACGGGTTCTCGATATCTACGCACTTTAAGTTGTCAACGCCTTCCATTGTTTTTCTCTTCTCTTCGCTGATACCCCAGAATTTAACAAGACCGGAGCCCTGCATCATTCTTACCGGGAGGTACGGAAGACCAAGGGAAGCTGCGTGAAGCTGTAACATAAGAACGTCCTGGGAGTAGTCCTCATATGTAAGCTCACCTTTCTCGATTGCAGCACGGAAACGACGTGCAACGTTTGTATAACCAGAGTTTGCTGTGTAGCAGTTGATGTAAGCTCTTACACGACCCTCACCGATTAAGGAGTCCCAGTCTCCGCCTGCCGGACCGGACCAGCCTACAAAACCAGTTTTACCCTGACGAAGGATCTCGTAAACAGCAGCGTACGGTTTACGGTTTGTTGTAAATCCGCCGAGGCAGAGCACATCGTTATCATGTACATACTTCTCTACGGCATCGTGTAATGACATAACTTTATTAGCCACAATAAAGCCTCCTTTATTTATATTTGCAGTTAAAAGGCCTGCCTGTTCTCCTCAGACAGGCCTGAACTGCTTTTAATTCCTGTAAAAATATACCACGATACGGAATGAATTTCAACTTCTGGTTCCGTTTCGAAGGGTTTCGATCAGGCCTTGAACATCAGCATGAAGTAACCGGCTGCTACTGCAGAACCGATAACACCTGCTACGTTCGGACCCATAGCGTGCATCAGAAGGAAGTTGGTCGGATTTTCCTTGGCACCAACAGTCTGGGATACACGGGCTGCCATCGGAACGGCAGATACACCTGCAGAACCGATCAGCGGGTTGATCTCGCCGCCTGTGATCGCACACAGGACTTTACCAAGCAGGATACCTCCGACTGTCGCGAATGCGAAAGCAAGAAGACCCATTGCAATGATAGCCAATGTCTGGACACGGAGGAAGATCTCTCCGTTTGCTGTAGCGCCTACGGTTGTGCCGAGCATGATCGTAACGATGTTGCAGAGTGCGTTCTGTGCGGTATCGGAAAGTCTTCCGGTAACGCCGGACTCACGGAACAGGTTACCGAGCATCAGCATACCAAGAAGCGGTGCTACGGACGGAAGAAGCAGGGAGCAGAACAGAACAACGAATACCGGGAATACAACCTTCTCGACTTTGCTGACTTTTCTTAACTGCTTCATAACGATCTGACGCTCTTTCTTTGTTGTAAGGAGCTTCATGATCGGCGGCTGGATCAGCGGGATCAGAGCCATGTAGGAATATGCGGCTACGGCGATCGGAGCTACAAGATCCGGAGCCAGGTTATTTGCGATATAGATCGCGGTCGGGCCATCAGCACCGCCGATGATACCGATCGCTGCACACTCACCCGGTGTGAAAAGTCCGGTTGCATTTGCGAGTGTAAATGCAACATAGATACCGAACTGAGCGGCTGCACCGAGAAGAAGGCTGACCGGGTTCGCGATCAACGGACCGAAGTCTGTCATCGCGCCGACTGCCATGAAGATCAGGCACGGGAATAAGCTGGACTTAACGCCCATGTACATAATTCTTAACACACCGGACTGATACCAGTGATCTGCCTCATTCATAAGACCTGCAAGCGGAAGGTTCGCAAGGAACATACCGAATGCGATCGGGAGCAGAAGGAGCGGTTCAAACTGCTTCTTGATTGCAAGATATAATAAAACGAAGGATACAAGGAGCATTACGCACTGCTGCCAGGTGATTGCGGCAAAACCTGACTGGGCGAGCAGCTCCGCGAAAACTGAAAGTATATTCACGTGTGGCACCTCCTGCTTAGTTTAAGGTAACCAGAACTGCACCTGTCTCAACGGAATCGCCTGTGCTTACGTTGATGGATGCAACAGTTCCTGCTGCCGGAGCTACGATCTCTGTCTCCATCTTCATTGCTTCCATAACGATTACACACTGACCATAACCAACTGCGTCACCAACTTTAACTTTGATGTCAAGGATCTTACCTGGCATCGGAGCCTCTACTGTCTGTCCGCCTGCTGCTGCCGGAGCTGCTGCCGGTGCTGGAGCCGGAGCCGGTGCTGGTGCTGGTGCTGCTGCCGGAGCTGCCTTCGGAGCCGGTGCTGCTGCGAGGATCGGAGCCGGTGCGCTAGCCTGTGCGCCTCTGTCAAGCGGTCTGTACTCGTCTACTCTCTCGATCTCAACTTCATACTTTTTTCCGTTTAATGTTGCAACGTATTTCATGTTATTTACTACATCCTTTCCTTTTTCTGCGTTTTAGGTTTTTTGTTTTTTACAGTTCTTTGATACTTGTTACACGGAACTGCTCTCCAGACAATCTTGCTTCCTCACTGACTGCCGCGAGAAGCACTGCATAGGATTCCTCATCGATAGCCGGAGCCGGTGCTGCAACTGCCGCAGCTGCCTTTGGCGCACTCTCCTTAAATAATGTACCGATGACCTTAGAGATAATGATAACCGCGATTGCGAGCACTGCAAGTGCTGAGAATACGACCAACAATCCAACAAGTGAAATGATGATCGAATCCGCAAAGGTCATACCGCCTGTCCACATATACTTACCGCACCTCCTTCGTTTCGTTTCACTTAAGAAACTTTTGTTGGTTAGTTATTTCGTATTGTGGAATGCATTCCACATTTTCCTCAACGCATACGGGCACATCTCAAAAATGTACCCGTCTTGCGCCTGTTTCTATGCATTTTTCACAATATCGTAATTTGAGTATATCAGCTTTCTGCAAAAATGTCAACAAAGCCGCCCGAAAAAATTTATCAAATATACTAATTTCAGGTCACATAAAGACAAGCAGTACTTATGTCTTTATATGGCAAAATGTTACAGTTCAGCCATTACATCTTCTTGTTTTCATATTCATGAAAACAAGAAGC
>OODB01001900.1_pt1 | contig 13033 bp, 9 predicted proteins | sample 1671721 | NCBI WGS metagenome assembly OODB01 (sample SAMN06348185, study PRJEB24527) | human gut metagenome | biome: human gut; feature: ankylosing spondylitis patient; material: feces | host: Homo sapiens | place: China | collected 2015-10
ATATTTACGCTCCCACTGCATCTGCTCCCTCATATCTGCGGATCTCGTATGGGTAATCACCTCATGCGCTTTCCAGATCAGATCACCAGAAAACTGTAAGAAAAGGAAAATTCCCACCAGCAACAGAGCAATCAGTACAATCATCCCAAATGCTTTTCCGGTAAATTTTGCATGGGTTTTTACTTCGTCGGAAATCTCCTCCTGAGGCATCTCTCCCAGATCTTCAAGGTCATCCTTCAGTTTATATAAATCCTGCATGTATTTATGCTCTGCACCCGGTTCATTCATAGCCCCGCAGTAGGGACAGCGCGGCACCAGTTCTTCGATGTCGGCACCACAGTTCTGACATTTGATCACCTTTTGTATCCTCCCCCGATTTTATGTCATTACGATAGTTTTATTATACGTTACAACAAGTGGGAACACAATAAAAATCCGCAGCCCCGGATGTCCGGTTCTGCGGATTTTTTTAGAATTACTCTTCTGTTTTTTCTTTTTCTTCTTTGACAATCTGGATATGCACGTCGCGAAGCTGTCTTTCCTCAACTTCTGCCGGTGCTCCCATCATAACATCCTGTGCATTCTTGTTCATCGGGAACGGAATGATCTCACGGATACTTTCCTCTCCTGCAATGAGCATCACCATACGGTCTACACCCGGAGCGATACCAGCGTGGGGCGGTGCTCCGTAGCAGAATGCATTGTACATAGCCGGGAATTTTGCTTTCACATCCTCCTCGCCAAGACCAACGATGTTGAATGCTTTGACCATAATCTCCGGATCGTGGTTACGAACAGCACCGGAGGACAGCTCCACGCCGTTGCAGACAATATCGTACTGATATGCCAGAATTTCGGTCGGGTCCTTGGTGTTCAGCGCTTCCAGACCGCCCTGCGGCATGGAGAACGGGTTGTGGGTGAAGATAATCTTCTTTTCTTCCTCGTCAAACTCGAACATCGGGAAATCGTTGACGAAGCAGAAGCGATATGCGTTCTTCTCGAGCAGATCCAGACGAGCGCCCAGCTCATTGCGCAGCTGACCTGCGTAGTTTGCTGCCTTGCTCTCGCGGTCAGCGATAAAGAAGATGGTGTCTCCGGCTTCCAGACCAGCCAGCTCGGCAATTTCCGACTTCATGTCGTCCGGAATGAACTTGTCGATCGGACCCTTGTAGGACATGTCGTCCTTGACCTGCAGGTAGCCCAGACCGCCCATACCGATGGACTGTGCATACTTCAGCAGCTTCTCATGGAAGCCCTTGGACATGTTCGCATGAACCTTGATGGCACGAACCGTCTTGCCGATGAACGGCTTAAAAGTGCAGCGGGAGAAGAACTCGGACAGGTCAATGATGCGCAGCGGGTTGCGCAGATCCGGCTTGTCGGTACCAAACTCCAGCATAGCCTGCTTGTAGCTGATGACCGGATACGGAGCAGCGGTGACAGCAGCGCCTTCCGGAGCAAACTTCTCAAACGTAGCGGTCAGAACCTCTTCGCCTGCACGGAAAACATCTTCCTGCGTAGCAAAGCTCATCTCAAAGTCCAGCTGATAGAACTCGCCAGGAGAGCGGTCGGCACGTGCGTCCTCATCACGGAAGCACGGAGCGATCTGGAAGTACTTGTCAAAACCGGATACCATCAGCAGCTGCTTGTACTGCTGCGGAGCCTGCGGCAGCGCATAGAACTTGCCCTTGAACTTACGGGACGGAACCACGTAGTCACGCGCACCTTCCGGAGAAGAAGCGCACAGAATCGGGGTCTGAATTTCCAAGAAGCCCATGTCTGTCATCTTCTGACGCAGGAATGAGATAACCTGAGAGCGGAATACAATGTTGTCCTTGACCTTCTTGTTGCGCAGGTCGAGGTAACGATACTTTAGACGGACATCCTCACGGATTTCCTTCGAGGTCTGAATTTCGAACGGCAGCTGACGGTGCACCTTGCCCAGCATGGTAACCGTGTGTGCCTCCAGCTCGATGGTGCCGGTCGGAATCTTCGGGTTGTAGGTTTCTTCGTCTCTGTGCTCCATGAGACCGGTTATGGACAGGCACATTTCCTTGGTGATGCCCTTTAAAAGCTCCGGCTTACGGATGACCACCTGTAACACACCGTACATATCCCGCAGATCGATAAAGGATACGCCGCCGTGGTCACGGATGTTCTCCACCCAGCCTGCCACCTGCAAAGTCTGTCCGATCTGCTGTTCACTGATCTCTTTCATTGTTAAATCTCTGTACATATCGCACCTCCTGTTATATAGTGTCCCGAATGTGCGCTCCCTGTACAGCTTATTTTTGAATACAAAAAGCCCCGGGACATGTTAAAACATATCCCGGGACGAATCATCTAATCCGTGGTACCACCCGAATTGACAGGCGCCTTTGCCTATCCACTCTTGTCACTTAACGCGTGCAACGTGTCATCCTAGCTACATGTGATATTCTGCAGTTCAGATCACCTGCTCCGGAGTGTTCCCTTCGCCAGCTTCCGCAAACAGCGCTCTCAGTCGGTGACGCTGTATTCCTGTCGTTTCCCTTGGCAAGAGTCTCTTTCATAGCATTTACAAAATAGTTTTTCAACTTAGGTTTATAATATTCGCACAAATCAAATCTGTCAAGCGTTTTTTATTGTAACAGTTCAGCCATGGACATATCCGAGCGCAAAAATCATGCTTGCATGATTTTTCGAACGAATATGTTCATTAGATGAGCGCCGGTTTATGAGCAAAGGTAGTCACGAAGTGACGGAAAGCGTGTCAACGCGACTTTGCGAATGGCGCGGGCTGAACGGAAGATTAGTTGCATGCACTCTTGAACTGATTCCAGATCTCCGCATGCAGATCCTCTGCCTCCTGGGAGATATTCTGCACGATCTCGCCCTCCGCTGCATCTTCCGGCAATACGATCATTTTCTTCATGTCGTCGGAAATATACTCTTCCGCAGCTTTGTTGGTGCAGTAGTAGCCGATATACTCATAGCATTTCGCCGCATTCTCAGGATCGTTGATATAGTCCAAAAATGCATAAGCCGCATCTGCATTGGGTGCCTGGGAAGGTATAAATCCGGCCATGATGCCGAAGCCCAGTCCCTCCTTGGGATATACCACTTCCAGATCCGGTCTCGCTTGCAGTGCCGCAGATACCTGGGAAGTATACAGGAACGCTGCTGCCACCTCACCGCTGATCAGATAATCCTGCGTATTATTGTCATTGATCACACGGATATTGGGAGCCAGACTCAGAAGCTTCTCTCCTGCTGCCCGGATCACATCCAGATCCTCGGTGTTGAAGGATTCTCCCATGGTCTTTAAGGTGATGCCGTCGATAACACGATAGTTTGCCGTCAGTGCCACGTTATTTTCCAGTGCCGGATTCCACAGATCCTCATAGCCTGTGATCTTCACATCCGTCAGTCCCGGATCGTATACAATCAGAGGAATGCCCGCTCCGTAGGGCACGGTATATTCGTTCTTCGGGTCATAGAACTGAGACATAAATACAGGATTCAGGTTATCATAAGTACTGATCCTGGAAGTATCCAGCTTCTGAGCCAGGCTCTCCTGAATGGCCAGCTCAATGATATAGTCATCCGCAATGACCAGATCGTAATCACTGCCCCTGGTTTCTTCCAGCTTCGCCAGCATATCCTCATCATAGTCAAAATTAGAATAATTGATACGGATACCGGTCTCTTTTTCAAAACCATCTAAAATCTCCTGGGGGAACATGCCGTCCCAGGTATAGAGATTCAGTTCTCCCTTATCTTCTTTACCGCCTGCTCCACAGCCGGTAAACAACGTGGCCAGCATGGTCGCTGCCAACAGCATTGCCAGCTTTTTCTTCATAATCTCCTCCTTCGATACAGTTCTCCTGCATCATCTGCTATACATTTTTATGTTGTTACTTATCCGCAATTGCATTTGCGGAATCGTTCTTTCCTCATTTTCCCCCGGCAGCTTTCTCTACAGCTGTCTGCGACTTACGTCCCAGCACATACGCCCCCGCCAGACACAACAATATCACAAACAGCATGACCGTGGCAAGTGCATTGATCTCCGGTGTCACACCGGTCTTTAATTTCGTGTAGATCTTCACCGGCAGGGTATTGACCTTCGGTCCAGTGACAAAAATACTGATCACCACATCGTCGAAGGACATGGCAAATGCAAGCAGCACTCCCGACAGGATCGCCGGAAGAATCTGTGGCAGGATCACATCCCTAAATACCTGCCACTTCGTAGCTCCCAGATCCAGCGCCGCCTCTTCCAGAGACCGGTCCATTCCCACCAGTCTCGCCCGTACCATAGTGAACACGTAGGGCACACAGAACGTGGTATGGGCGATCACCAGCGTGACCATACCAAAGGGCAGTCCCATCAGGGAAAATACGGACAAAAATACCATGCCCAGAATGATCTCCGGGATCATGATGGGGAGTGTGGACACATAGGCCACGGCATCGTCCAGTTTCCGTTTTCTGCGGCTCATCCCCAGTGCTCCCGAAGTGCCGATCAACACCGCAAAGGCACAGCTAAGTACCGCAAGGATCAGGCTGTTAATCAGTGCTTCCCCCAGATCTCTGTCCCGGAACAACTCCCGGTACCATTTCAGGGAAAAGCCCTCCCACACAGAGGTCAGTTTGGAGGCATTGAAGGAATACACCACCGTCAACAGGATCGGGATATAGGTCAGCACTGTGATCACCGCCACATATACAAAGGGCCATTTTTTCTTTTTCATACACTACATCATCCCTTCCAGCTGTGAGGTTCCGGTGATCTTGCAGTACAGACGGATCATCACCGAAGTCAGCACCATCAGTACTGCGGACAGCGCCGCCGCAAAGGGCTGATTCCGTCCCTTGGTGATCTGTTCCTGAATCACACTGCCCACCAGCACGATCTTATTGCCGCCCAGGATATCCGCTATGAAAAACAGTCCCATGGACGGAATAAAGGACAGCACCACGCCGGACAAAAGTCCCGGCAGCGTCAGCCGGAAGCTGACGGTCCAGAAGGCTTTCCACGCCGAGGCTCCCAGATCTCTGGAGGCTTCCACCAGAGAGGCATCCAGCTTCTCCGCACTGGAATACACCGCCAGGATCATAAAAGGCAGTAGCGAATAAACCATTCCCACTACCACTGCCGGATAAGTGTAAAGCAGCTTTAACGGCTGCTTCGTCAGGTGCAGCCCCATCAGGATCTTATCCAGTACACCATTGCTGCGAAAGACAATAATCCAGCCGTACAGGCGGATCAGCGCACTGGTCCAGAAAGGGATCATAATGAGCAACAGCATCCTGCGCTTCCAGACAGCGTTCATTTTCGCCATGAAATAACCGTATGGATATCCGATCAGCGCCACGAAAAAGGTGGCGGTAAATGCCAGCTTCAGAGACTGCCAGAAAGTATCCAGATACAGCGGTTCCAATATTCTTTTGTAATTGTCCAGCGTGAACGTAAAGTCCACACCCCAGACCTGTGCTCTCTGTAAAAAGCTTAACAGAAACAGATACAGGATCGGCAGTGCCACAAACAGAATCGTGAACACATACATAGGGATCATCAGTCCGACATTCCCGCTTCTCCTGCGGCTGTTACTTGTGATTTTCGTCTTTGTCATTATCTATTACCTTTACTGCGTCTTTCGCATCCCAGCCGATCTTCACCTGCTGTCCCGGCTGTAAGTCATTGTCGATTCCATAGCGGCTGGCGGTCAGAGTCTGTCCGTCCGGCAGACGGAACAAAATGCGTAACTGCCCTCCGGCAAAGCTTTTTTCCACCACCACAGCTTCCCGGGTGCAGACAGTCTCTCCGTTCATCAGAATGTTTTCCGAGCGGATGGCAAACGTCTCTCCTCCCAGACGGAGGATATTGGCATTTCCCACGAAATCCGCCACATAGCTGGTCTTCGGCTGATAATACACCTCATTGGGTGTCCCCAACTGTTCCAGCACGCCTTCATGCATGACGCCGATGCGGTCGGACATGTTGATAGCCTCTTCCTGATCATGAGTGATATAGATAAAAGTGATCCCCAGACGCTTCTGCAGCCGTTTCAATTCCAGCTGCATCTGTCTGCGCAGCTTCAGATCCAGTGCTCCCAGAGGTTCATCTAACAGCAATACTTTCGGCTCATTGATCACCGCTCTGGCAATGGCAATGCGCTGCTTCTGTCCGCCGGAAAGCTGATCCGGCATCCGTTTTCCGTACTCTTCCAGCTGGACCAGACGAAGTGCCTGTTCTACTTTTCTCTCGATCTCTGCCTTCGGAACTTTTCGGATCTTCAATCCATATCCTACGTTGTCCGACACATTCATATGCGGAAACAGGGCATAATTCTGGAACACCGTATTGACATCCCGTTTGTTCGGCTCACGGTTCGTAATGTCCTGTCCTTCCAGGATCACCTGCCCGGCATCCGGCAGCTCCAGCCCCGCAATAATACGCAGCGTCGTGGTCTTGCCGCAGCCGGAAGCTCCCAACAGGGTAATAAATTCTCCCTGTGCCACCTCCAGATCGATGCCTTTTAATACTTCTGTATTGTCAAATGATTTCCGGATCTGCCGAAGTTGTAATATACTTTCGCCCATGCACCGGCTCCTTTCCTCATTTTCGTATATCATTTTTGATACAGATTCTACCGTATTTTTTTATCTCAGTCAATCCTTTATCCCCAGGCAATAAAAACGATAAAAACAGGCTGCCGGCTTCAGAGCCGCCAGAATATCAGGCATTAAAAAATGCCAAGCCACAGGTTTTCATCCTGGGCTCAGCACCATATTTTACAACTCAACAACCCGGTCATTCACCTGTGTAAAGCTGCCTCCGTCCATATTTTTACGTACAAAGGGAACCCCCCTGCGCACATAGTATACATTATCCTGAAGCAGGGCATCCGGATTCTCTGACGGGCTGATCGTACCACCGAGATCATCATAGCTGATATTATCGCGGAAGGTATTATGGATCGCCTCCTGCAGACAGAACATCACACAGCCTCCCTCATTCTGCCTGCTGTAATTGGATTCATACACCGTTCCGTCCCCGGAATCCGCATCATATGCCATGCCGTCCTGATTGAGTCTGGTGTCCGTGACTTCATTATAACGAAACAGGGCATCCTTGCATTTCCAGGGCCAGATCCCGGCTGCCACTTTTCCCATCCGGTCGCCCGGCTCGCAATAGATCCGGTCATTGATCTCGCAGGCCACAGAGTCTGCCATATTATGCTCCACCAGAGGACGCAGGGCATACATCGGCGTGATCCCATCCCCACCGGCCTCTTTTACATAATTATTCCGTATCTGCATATTTTCATGCCCATAGTTCAGAAAAACGGCTTCCGTAAGCTCTGCCCCCCGGAACTTATCATGGGCATAGGTATAGCCTGCTGCAATTCCCCAGCGGCTGACCCGGTGCACGAAGCATCCTTCAATAACGATATCCCGATACCGTGCCACACCCGTCAGCTCCTCACATTCCGGACGGAGCGCTGTCATATAGATCCCACCGTTGTTCATGTGTTTATCGTAGACATTCCCATTGACATCATGGATCCACAGATTCCTAAGTGTGATGCCGCCCCGCACCCCTTTGTCCTTAGCCACCACAGCCACGCCGGTACGGTTCATTTTCTCACCCAGACTATAACGCTCTCCCGGGATCATGCTGCCTTCATTCGTGATCTCCAGATCCTCGACCACAATATACTCCGCATCGTACAAAAGCACTGCGGAAGATACATAGCCGTGATACACATGCGTAGGTGCATCCAGCGGGGTCCCATAATCCTGATACCAGATGCCCTGTCCGCAGGCATCGATCCGCGGCGGTGCATCTGCTGTGCCGTATGCTCCGATCACGATCGGTGCCTCTTTCGTACCGCTGTCTGTCACATGCAGATATTGTCCGTAAAACACACTGCCCCGCTCCAGCAGGACACGGTCACCCGGCTGCAGACTTCTTCTATTGACAGCAGACAGACTGGCAAGCGCTGTACTGCACGTCCGTCCGTCATTTTCATCACTGCCCGTTCTCTGACTCACATAATATGTCGCGGATAAGCTTGTCATATGCATCCTCCCGTAACCGTTTCTCAATGATCTGTGACACCTCCTCATAGGTAAAATGATCCCCATGATAGCGTCCGAACAGATCTCTGTTCTGTTCGTAAAAATCCCGTTTCTCCTGCTCCGTGAAATCCGGGCAGAAGCCACCTTCCCGGACCTTCTCACACGGCTGCACAAAATCCAGCTTCAGGCGGGTCAGCTCATATTCCAGATACGCCGGTGCGGAAAAATAATGCGGTCCGTAGAACCGCTGTCCTTCCTGTTCCATTCTCCGCAGCTCTTCGTTGTGCTTCTGTCGTCTGGCCTCCAGGCCCTCCATGGTGGGATCCTCGATCAGGCCCATTCTATGCGCCAAAAGGAAGGCTCCCTGAGCCTTCCTGATATGCGCCTGTGTCATAGTTTCCTGTTTTGGCATTTTCTGTTGCATTATTTCACTGCTCCTGTAATTCCATTTGCAAAACTCTTCTGTAAACACAGGAAGATGATCGCTGTAGGAAGTGTACAGATCAATACTCCCAGCATCAGCATACCATAATCCACACTGTATCCACTCTTCAGATTGGCTACTAACATCGGCATGGTGATCGCCTTGCTGTCCTGTAAAATGATCGTCGGCCACAGATAATTATTCCACGCATTCATAAATGTAACCGTCATCGCCGCTCCATAGGTAGATTTCATCACCGGGATGAACATCCGGAAGAAAATCTGTATTTCGCTCAGACCTTCCAGTCTGGCAGCCTCGATAATATCATGAGGGAAAGAACGTGCCGCCTGTCTGAAAAGCATGATCATAAACGGAGTCGAGATGGATGGCAGTGCCAGTGCGATCCAGGTATTTACCAGCTTCCAGGAGGTAAACATCTTGAACAGGGGGATCATGATCGCTACGAACGGAAGCATCATTGCCAGCAGCAGAATACTCATCAGAATGTCCTTGCCCTTATCATGATAGATCTCAAATCCATAACCGGCAATGGAACAGATCAGCAGTGTCACAACCGTGATCACGATCGCATTGCGGAAGGAATTAAACATTGCAAGTCCGAGATTCTGCATGTCAACCAGGGTCTTGAAATTCTCGATCAGATAGGTACCAGGGATCAGACGCCCTCTTACCACATCAATACTCTGGTTGGTCGCACCGCACAGCATATAATACAGTGGAAATGCCGACAGAAAACTTGCTATCACTAAGATCGTGTAGGAAATTATTTGTTTGAATTTAGTCACGTTTGTCACCCACCTTCATCTGAATTGCAGACAGAACCGCTACCATCACAAGTATGCATACAGACAACGCTGCCGCATAATTAAATTTCGGTGTCTCCACAAAGGAGATATTGTAGATGTAATGCGCCAATGTCATTGTAGATTTTCCGGGACCGCCTGCTGTCAGGTTCATAGACTCATCGAACAGCTGCAGTGTTCCCGAAGTAGACATGATCGCCGTCATCAGAATGGTCGGCTTTAACAACGGTATCGTGATCTTCATGAACTGCTGGAACGGTGTCGCTCCGTCGATGTAGCTTGCCTCATATACAGAATAATCGATATTCTGTAATCCTGCCAGATAGAATACCATATTATATCCGGTCCATCTCCAGATCAGTGCGATCACGATGACCCATCGCGCCGGCCATGTGCTCTGGAACCAGTCCACGGAAGACAGTCCGATGGCCATCAGCACTCTGTTGACCACTCCATCCGGAGCAAACAATGACTTAAATATCATGGAATAAGATACCAGTGACGTTGCACACGGAAGAAAGATCAAAGTGCGGAAAATACCTTTCCCTTTTATCTTAGGATTATTCAGCAGCTGCGCCAGCATCAGTGCGAGCACAAGCATGATCGGTACCTGAATCACAAAATAAAAGAAGGTATTGAACAAGCATTGCTGGAAGGTTTTATCCTTGAAGATCCTGGCATAATTCGCTGCACCATTAAAGACTCCTCCTGTCTTCCGGAAAGAAAGAAGGATGGCCTGTGACATCGGATAGAAACAAAATACAAATATTAAAATCGATGCCGGAAGCAGGAATGCCCATCCGGTCAGATTATGCTTTTTTTCCAAACTTAATTTTGCTTTCTTCTTTTCCATGTTTCTCTCCTACAACAGTACCGGGAACGCACTGCTGCACCCCCGGTACTATCCAGTTTCCATACTCTGGTGATTATTCGGCGATATTAAACTCTACGGTATCCTGAGCGTTTTTGATCTCTGTATCGATATCAGCGTTCTTCTGTACAACGTTGGTGATCGCATCTGTCAGTGCACTTCTGATATCAGAGTAGTATGCACCGTAGTCAATTCCGGGAACATGTCCGGCGAACTCTACGATATCCTTGTACACTGCCTGACCGCCGTAGAACTCATTGCCCTCATTATAGGTCTCAGACTGTGCTGCGGGCAGGTAACTTGCGATTGCTCCTGCATTTACCAGCAGATCATCGTATAAATCTACATCAGCACCAAAGGTAGCGTTCAGGAAATCAAATGCCAGATCGGTATTTTTGCAGTTAGAAGATACTGCCCAGCTTGCACCACCGCAGTTAGCGTAGTTGGTTGCGCCTTCTACATCATCTAACTTAGGCATATTCACGATTGCCCATTTACCTGCCTGATCCTCTGCTGCCTGAATGGAGGACATGATCCAGCAGCCCTGGATAACGCCTGCTGCAGTACCCTTGTTCATGGAAGCGATATACTGATCCCAGTCGGTATAATCTGCCATGATTCCTTCATCGATCAGCTGCTTATAGGTCTCGATTGCTTTCTTCAGTGCTGCGTTGTCAACCAGTGTCACCTCTCCATCCACCATGGGAGAAGCGCCTGCAGACTGTAACATCTCGATCACAATCTCAGAACCGCCGGAGCAGGTCAGCATGGGAACATCATTCGCAGCCATTACCTTCTTGGACAGCTCCATGAACTCAGACCATGTGGTATCCTTGAAATCTTCTACCTTAAGGCCTGCTGCTTCTACCATATCGGAACGGATCGCCATGATGGTAGCACCATTATCAAAAGGAATACCATAATGTGTTCCATCTACAGTGGAGTCAGCCAGCTTACCCATGGAAAACTGGGAGAAATCAATTCCGCAGTCATCCAGTGCTGTGAAGATTCCGGGATAATTGGTTGCATTTTTGTGGAAGGAATAATCCTGCATCAGGAAGATATCAGGTAAAGTGCTGTAATCACCGGCTTCAGCTGCTGTAATCAGAGCAGTCTCGATATCGCTATATACCTTCTCCTGAATGTCTAACTTGAAGTTGGGATGATCCACCTGGTATGCCTTCTCTGCCTGCTTCATTGCATAGACATTGAAGTTAGGGTCCCAACACCATACAGTCAGTGTCTCGTCTTCTGCGGAAGCAGTCGTTTCTGCTGCTGCCTCTGTTTCCTTGGATGCCTCGCTGGATGCTGCGCTCTGCGCATCATTTCCGGCAGGCTTGCTGCCACATCCGGTCAGCATGGACATAGCCATTGCCGCTACTAAGAGCACGCTTAATACTTTCTTTTTCATCTTAAATAACCTCCTTATACTTGTAAAGTACTACCTTATAAAATATGAAACGCTTTTTGCTTTCCATAAGTTACCTGTCTTCCATATCGTCCACCCAACGCATTTCGCCGGGCTTCAGATCCAGCACATACGCACATTTTCCTTTGATATACAGTTCTGTGTGCTGTGCCTGTGCCGAGTTGTTGATCACTGCGATCTTGCCGGTCTTCTGGAATACCGTTACTTCGGTATCCACATTCGTTACATAGTAACGTTTCATCTCCTGCTCCATGACGGCTGCATAATAGATTGCCCGAAGCAGCAGTCTGCAGTTCTGGGGAGAATACGGAAGACCTGCAAAATATACGCTGTGTCCTCTGCCATATTCATTGACTACCAGCTGGCTGTATTCCCCATCCATCGCAAGGATCTGATAATGTCCGCCCTGTGCATAGATGCGGCTGGTGCCCTCGCCGAAATCCAAGGCTCCTTCAATATCCTCTAAGATAAAGTGATCGTCATTTTTCTCATTATATTTGTCCGTACTGAGAGAGAAGCACATCTCGCGGTCTACACCGAGCACATCGGACAATTGGAAATATCTTCCCTGATACTGATAAGCGGTAGGCTCACCCACACCGATGAAGCCACCTCCCTGATCCACAAAGCGTCTGATATTGGTCAGGACCTTTTCGTCGATCCAGTTCTCCGCGCCGCTGAATGCTGTGTACGCATCCCCGACATTAATGATGACCTTGATTTCCTCAGGGATGCCGTTCCTGACATCATCAAAGGAAATGAACTCGACCTCAAAAGGCATTCCGCTTAAGCATTCCAGTACTCCCTCTGCGGAATAAGTTTCCCTGTGCCAGATCGCATGATGTACCTGATTGGACATCCACCTTCTCTGACTGCCCCAGCAGTTCAGGATCGCCACCTTGAAGGGTGCCACATAGGAAGCTGTCCCCTGCATATTTTCATGGATCTCCCGGAACTGTGTTACTACATTCTGGATTTCCTCAATGAAACCGGGCCAATTACTTGCCAGCTTCAGATAGCCGCCATATCCGATCCTGTCCAGGGGAGACCTGAGTAATGCACGCCTTGCTTTACGCCAGTTATCCCTTGCCTCTCCGATCGGATCACCGCCCTCGCAGAACACATCCGGGAAAAAGTAAGGCAGCAGCCGTCCTTCGGTATAATCCACTCCCTTGATATCAGAGATCATTCGAAGCGTCACACCGCTTCCGACAGAACCTACCACTGCATCCAGTCCGATGCCTGCGAAATATTTACCGTAGGTTTCTGTTCCGATCCAATGATCTCCGAGGAACATCATCGCTTCCTTGCCATAAGAATGTACAATGTCTACCAGCTCCTTCGCCAGCGCACATACCTCGATCTGCTGGAACTCTATGAAATCCAGGAACTGTCTGCTGGGAACACGGAACATG
>OODB01001910.1_pt1 | contig 12991 bp, 9 predicted proteins | sample 1671721 | NCBI WGS metagenome assembly OODB01 (sample SAMN06348185, study PRJEB24527) | human gut metagenome | biome: human gut; feature: ankylosing spondylitis patient; material: feces | host: Homo sapiens | place: China | collected 2015-10
AAAAGATTTTCAAGACCCTGCGCGGTATATATATAATATGACCTTTTCTGCATAGACGCCGCATAGAGGGGAGGGGCTGATATGACCATCCGCGAACAGCTTGAAGCGAGGGAGCACGACATTCTTTCGCCGTGGGCGACGTTTGCAGACGAAAGCGCGGGACGCGAGCGGGAAATGCAGCCCTGTCCGTACCGGACCTGTTTTCAGCGCGACCGCGACCGCATCCTGCACAGCAAGGCGTTCCGCCGCCTGTCCAACAAAACGCAGGTTTTCATTTCTCCCGAGGGCGACCACTACCGCGCCCGCCTGACGCACACGCTCGAGGTGGCGCAGATCGCGCGGACGATCGCACGGGCGCTCGGCCTGAACGAGGATCTGACCGAGGCGATCGCGCTCGGCCACGATCTCGGCCACACGCCCTTCGGCCATGCAGGTGAGAGCGCGCTCGATGAGGTCTGTCCGTTCGGTTTCCGCCACAACGAGCAGAGCCTGCGGCTGGTGGACCTGCTCGAAAACCTGAACCTCACACGCGAGGTGCGGAGCGGCATCGTCTGCCACACGGGTCCCCGCAAGGCGGCAACGCCCGAGGGGCGCATCATCCATTTCGCTGACCGCATCGCCTACATCAATCACGACATCGACGACGCGGTGCGCGGCGGCATCATCCGCGAGAGCGACATTCCGGCGCATCTGCGCACGAGGCTCGGCGCCTCGCACGGCACGCGCATCGACACGCTTGTGACCGCGATGATCGACTACGGTCTGCAATACTGCGAGATCGGCATGGACCGCGCCGTGCACGACGATATGATGGAGCTGCGGCAGTTCATGTTCGAGCATGTGTACCGCAGTCCCGAGGTCCGGCACGAGGAAACGCGCACGCGGACCATGCTGCAAAGCCTTTACCACTATTTTGCCGAGCATCCCGACGAGATGCCGGATGATTATTTTGTACTGATGACGAAGGGAGAGCCGCTCGAGCGGGTCGTGTGCGACTATGTCGCGAGCATGACCGACCGCTACTCGATCGCGGTGTTCCGCCGGCTGTTCATCCCGAACAGCTGGAGCAAAACGGACTGATCGGAGGTGAGTTCTGTGCCGTTTGACCGTATCTTTCTGGACGAGCTGTCCGCGAGAAACGACATCGTGGACGTGGTCTCGCAGTATGTGCAGCTGAAAAAGAGCGGCGCGAACTACTTCGGCCTGTGTCCGTTCCATAACGAAAAGACCGGCTCGTTCTCGGTCTCGCCCGACAAGCAGATCTTCCACTGCTTCGGCTGCGGCGCGGGCGGCGGCGTCATCACGTTCGTGATGAAGGCCGAGGGACTGTCGTTCCCCGATGCGGTGCGCTATCTGGCCGACCGGGCAGGAATGCAGGTGCCCGAGCAGGGCGAGGAGGAACGCCGCGCCGCGCGGCACCGCGACCGCCTGTATGCCCTGTGCAGGGACGCCGCACGGTTTTACTACGATACGCTGTGGAAGCCGGAAAACCGCGCCCCGCAGCAGTATTTCATCGGCCGCGGCCTGTCGCGCCGTACCATGAACCGCTTCGGTCTCGGCTATGCGCCCGACTCGTTCCATGCGCTCATGGACGCGATGACGGCGAAGGGGTATACGCGCGACGAGCTGCTCGACGCGGGCCTTGTCAGCCGCAGCGAGAAGGGGCGCATCTACGACCGCTTCCGAAACCGCGTGATGTTCCCGATCATAGATGTGCGGGGCAACGTCATCGCCTTCGGCGGCCGCGTCATGGACGACTCCAAGCCGAAATACCTCAACTCGCCCGAGACGCCGATCTTCCACAAGAGCCGCAACCTGTTTGCACTCAATCTTTCCAAAACGACGAAAAACGACTACTTTATCCTTGCCGAGGGCTATATGGACGTCATCGCCCTGCATCAGGCAGGCTTTGAATCGGCGGTGGCCTCGCTCGGCACCTCGCTGACCGAGGAGCAGGCACGCATCATCGCGCGGCATACCGAGCGCATCGTCATCTCGTATGACGCGGACGGCGCCGGTCAGTCTGCGGCGCAGCGTGCCATCGACATCCTGAAAAAGTGTGATCTTCAGGTCAAGGTGCTGCGCATTCCGGGCGCGAAGGACCCGGATGAGTTCATCAAGGCGCGGGGTGCGGCGGCGTTCCGTGCGCTCATCGAGCGCAGCGAGGATCACAATGCGTTCCGCATCGAGCAGATCGCGTCGAAATACGACCTTGAGGACGATGAGGCGCGCGTGCTGTTCCTGAAAGACGCGGCGCGCATGCTCGCCGGCATCGAGAGTACCATTGAGCGCGAGGTCTACGCCGGACGTGCCGCCAAGATGGCAGGCGTGACCGCCGAAGCCATGAACGTTGAGGTTCGGCGCGAACTCGGTATTCAGCGCAAGCGGCGAAAGGCCGCCGAACGGCGTGAGATACGCTCTCCGGTCGGACTGGCGCAGCCAAAGGACAGGTCGCTGGCGTATACCGATATGAAATCCGCCAAGGCCGAGGAGAATGTGCTTAGACTTCTGTTCTCGGACCAGAAATTGATTGCCGTTGCCGAAAAGGACTTGCAGCCGGCGTGGTTTTCCGCACCGGTGCTGCGTAAGATATACGAGCGCGTGCTGGAGCTGAACCGAAACGACCAGATGGTCGATGTGCTGTCCTTTGAGGGATGGCTGGAGCCTAACGAAATGAGCCTGCTGTCTGCGATACTCGAACCCGGCATTCCGGCCGGAGAGCATCGAGGGGAACTGCAGGAATACATAAACACCATACGAATGCAGCGCGTCAAGGATGGAACCATTACGCAGGCGGGAGAGGACCCGCTGCTTACATTCGGACGCATCAAAAAACAAAACGCGGGAGGACAAACGATATGACGAAAGCAAACGCAAATGCAGCCGCAAACGCACAGGAGCAGCAAGAAGAACGGCCGCCTGACGCTCAAGGAGATTTCGGATGCACTGAGCCATCTGGAGCTGTCGAGTGAGGACATCGACAAGGTGTACGAGACGCTCGAGACCATGGGCATCGAGGTCGAGACGAATGGTGTGCTGGAGAAGGTCATCGGTGACGATGACGACTCCTTTGAGCCGGAGGAAGTGGAAGAGGTTCCGGAGGAAGAACTGGTCGATACCTCTGCCATGGCTGAAACGTTCGCCATTGATGATCCGGTCCGCATGTATCTGAAGGAGATCGGCAAGGTCGATCTGCTGTCTCCTGAGGAGGAGGTAACGCTCGCAGAGCGTATGCAGAAGGGCAACGAGGCCACAGAACGCATCGCAAACGAAGGCGATGCCATTCCGGCGGAGGAGCGCGCACAGCTTGAGAAGGATATCAAGCTCGGCGACCGTGCCAAGAAGCGTCTGGCTGAGGCTAACCTGCGACTGGTTGTCTCCATCGCAAAGCGCTATGTCGGCCGCGGCATGCTGTTCCTCGATCTGATCCAGGAGGGCAACCTCGGTCTGATCAAGGCGGTCGAGAAGTTCGACAGCACCAAGGGCTTTAAGTTCTCTACCTACGCAACGTGGTGGATTCGTCAGGCGATCACCCGTGCGATTGCGGATCAGGCGCGTACGATCCGTATTCCGGTACACATGGTTGAGACCATCAATAAGGTTATTCGCGTTTCCCGCCAGCTGCTGCAGGAGCTGGGCCACGATCCCAGCCCGGAGGAGATCGCCAAGGAGATGAACATGCCGGTTGACCGTGTGCGCGACATCCTGAAGATCGCGCAGGAGCCGGTATCGCTCGAGACGCCGATCGGCGAGGAGGAGGATTCTCACCTCGGCGACTTCATCCCGGACGACGACGCGCCGGAACCGGCAGAGGCGGCCTCCTTTATGCTGCTCAAGGAGCAGCTCGTCGAGGTGCTCAAAACTCTGACGCCGCGTGAGGAAAAGGTTCTGCGCCTGCGCTTCGGCATCGAGGACGGCCATACCCGTACCCTCGAGGAGGTCGGCAAGGAGTTCAACGTAACCCGTGAGCGTATCCGTCAGATCGAGGCCAAGGCGCTGCGCAAGCTGCGTCATCCGTCGCGCTCGAAGAAGCTCAAGGACTTCCTGAACTGAGACTGCATCGCGAGAGAGGACTTTATCGACAAACCGACGCCTGCCCGGATTTCCGGGCGGGCGTTTTTTGCGCTCTGACATAAAAAATTCGTGCAAAATCGCGAAATGAAGGCGAATAATCATGCGCAGACGGTTGAGAAGTGCGAAAATAAATGCTATAATTAGTAAACACTCTGGCACCTATCACAAAAAGAAGGAGCAAATGTAAATGAGCCCAGTTTTTGTTATCGGACACCGAAACCCGGATACGGACTCGATCTGCTCCGCGATCTGCTATGCTGCCCTCAAGCGCAAGCTGACCGGAGAAGAATATATCGCCTGCCGCGCAGGCCATGTCAACGCAGAGACCCAATTCGTCCTCGAGCACTTCGGCGTCGAGCCGCCGCGCTATATCGCCTCGTTCGAGCCGCGACTGAGCGATGTGCAGTACCGCGAGGTCGCAGGCATCAACTCGGAAATGTCGCTGCGCCGCGCATGGGACTACATGAACGAAAACGACATCCAGACGCTCGCGGTCGTCGATGAGGACCGTCATCTGAAGGGCCTGCTGACGCTGAGCGACATCGCGCGCTTTTACATGGAGGATCAGGACGCGAACGCGCTGGCTGAGGCAAAGACGAGCTACCGCAATCTGGTCGATGTTCTGGACGGCACGCTCGTCAACGGTGAGCTCGAGCAGCCGTTCGAGCAGGGCCGCGTCGTTGTCGCGGCGGCGAACCCGGACGTTCTCGAGGACTACATCGCGCCGAACGACATGGTCATCCTCGGCAATCGCTATGAGAGCCAGCTGTGCGCCATCGAAATGAACGCCGGCTGCATCATCATCGGCCTCGGCGCCAAGGTCTCGCGCACCATCCGCAAGCTCGCCTCGGAAAACGGCGTTTCCATCATCGCGACGCCGCTCGATACATATACCTGCGCCAAGGTCATCAGCCAGGCGGTTCCGGTGCGTCATGTCATGCGCCGCAAGGGCCTGATCACCTTCGAACCGGAGGAGAACGTCGAGGACGTCAAGCGCACGGTTTCCAAAAAGCGCATCCGCTACTATCCGCTGCTCGACGAGCAGGGCCGCTACATCGGCATGTTCTCGCAGCGTAATCTGCTCGATCTGGAGCGGCCGAACGTCATCCTTGTCGACCACAATGAGCGCGATCAGGCCGCCGAGGGCATCCGCTCGACCAACATCATCGAGATCATCGACCATCACCGCATCGACTCGGTCGAGACGAGCGGGCCGATCTATTTCCGCAATCAGCCGCTCGGCTGCACCGCGACCATCATCACCCAGATGTATCACGAAAAGAACATCGAGATCGAGCCGAAGATCGCGGGCCTGTTGTGTTCGGCGATCCTGTCGGACACGCTGATGTTCCGTTCGCCGACCTGCACGCCGCTCGACCGCATGGCGGCCGAGGAGCTGGCGAAGATCGCGGGTCTGAATATCCGGGAGTACGCGGCTGAGATGTTCCGCTCGAGCTCGCGTCTGCGCGACCGCTCGATGGACGAGCTGTTCCACATGGACTTCAAGTATTTCCAGGTGCAGGACCGCAAGATCGCGATCTCGCAGATCACGAGCGTGAGCGGGGACGAGCTGTCCGGCATCCGGGACAAGATGCTCGAATATATGGAAAGCTGCCTCAAGACGAGCGGGCTGTCCATGCAGTTCGCCATGCTGACCAACATCATCGAGGAAAAGACCGAGCTGCTCTACGTCGGCAAGGGCGCACAGGAGCTTGTCCGCATGGCGTTCAAGAAGGAGTGCGGCGAGAATTCGGTCGTGCTGCCCGGCGTAGTCAGCCGCAAAAAGCAGATGGTAACGCCGCTGCTCGGCGCGATGGAGGAGGAAGCAGGGCTCTGAGACCTGCCGCACGGCTGCATCACATCAAACAGAGAGAATTTTTGACGGCGTCCCCGCCGTTCTCAGGAGAAAAAAGCAAATGATCAATATCGTTCTGGTCGAGCCGGAGATCCCGCAGAACACAGGCAACATCGCGCGCACCTGCGCGGCGACGGGCTGCGTGCTGCATCTGGTCGAACCGCTCGGCTTTCAGCTCGACGACAGGCGCATGAAGCGCGCCGGTCTGGACTACTGGCATCTGCTCGATGTCCGTATGTACAAAAATCTGGAGGATTTTTTTGAAAAGAACCCGGACGGACGCTACTTCTACGCGACGACCAAGGCGCCTCATGCCTATCATGAGGTCGAGTACCGCGACGGCGACTACCTGATGTTCGGCAGGGAGACGCGCGGTCTGCCCGAGCCGCTCCTCGTCGAGCACCCCGAGCGCTGCGTGCGCATCCCGATGCGCGAGGGCGCGCGAAGCCTCAACCTGTCCAACTCGGTCGCTGTCCTCGTTTTCGAGGCGCTGCGTCAGACCGGGTTTGAAAATCTGAAGCTTGCCGGACCGTTTCCGCAGGCATAAAGGAGAAAAAATATGGAGAAGATACATATTCTGACGGATTCTTCGTCCGATATCCCGCAGGGCCTCGTGGAGCAGCACGGCATCGAGATCGTGCCCATCATGCTCAGCCACGGCGGCCGAACCTTCCGCGAGTATTATGACATCACCCCGGCGGAATGCTGCAGGCTGCTCGAGGAGAGCGACGAGATCCCGAGCACTGCGATGGCAACGCCTGCGGTGTTCCTCGAATCGTACAACCGCGCGTTCGAGCGCGGCTGCACCCACCTCATCGGCGTTCTCATCAACGGCAGCGGCTCGGGCACCTATCAGGCGGCCTGCCTTGCGAAGGGAATGTTCGAGGAGGAGCACGGCGAGGGCGCGATGGTCATCGAGGTGTTCGACTCGCGCACCTATACCTACATCTATGGACACATTGTCGTCAAGGCGGCCGAGATGCGCGAGCAGGGCGAGAGCTTTGAGGCGATCACGAGCGTCATCCGCAGCCGGCTGAGCCGCGTCGAGGCGTATCTCGGCGTGTACACGCTCAAATATCTCAAGAAGTCCGGCCGTATTTCGGGCGGCGCGGCGTTCGTCGGCGAGGCGCTCGGCCTCAAGCCGATCAGCTTTGTCTACGACGGCGCGGTCAAGGTCTGCGACAAGGTGCGCGGCGAAAAGGCGCTCGCGGCAGGCATCTGCAAAAAGGTCGTCGCCCGCGTGCAGCAGCCGGAAAAGCAGACCGGCATCCTGCTCTACGGCGATGTGCCCGAGGAGCGTCTGGCCGAACTCGAAAAGCGCATGCGCGAGGAGATCGGCTTCAAGGACGTCGTCCGCTGCGCGATCGGCCCGTCTGTTCTGTCCAATACCGGCCCGCTTGCCATCGCTGTTGCGTACTACGGCGCGCCGCGCGAGTAAAGAAAATTGTGAAAAATGTAGAATATTTTCCGGTTTTTCGGCGCAAAACGCAAAAATCCTCTAAAACGTTGCCGAAAGGTGAGGTTTTTCTCAAATTTGCTTGCGAACAGGGCGGATTACGAGTATAATTTTGTAGTGGAAACGGAATTCTTTCGTTAGGAAATTTCGTTATTTGGGATAATACAATATTATCAGCTGTATTACAGACTTTTCACTAAGGAGAGGGATATACTATGCAGTACAACAAGAAGAGCGTCGAGGATATTGACGTTTCCGGCAAGAAGGTTATCGTTCGCTGCGACTTCAACGTTCCGCAGGACGAGAACGGCAACATTACCGACGACAAGCGCATCCGCGCATCTCTCGAGACCATCAACTACCTGCTGAGCCACAATGCAGCAGTCATCCTGTGCTCTCATCTGGGCCGCCCGAAGGGCGAGGTCAACATGAAGTACTCGCTGGCTCCGGTTGCAAAGCGCCTGTCCGAGCTGCTCGGTCAGGAGGTTAAGCTCGCAAAGGACGTTGTAGGCGAGGACGCAAAGAAGCTGGCTTCCGAGGTTCAGCCGGGCCACGCTGTCCTGCTCGAGAACGTTCGTTTCGAGAAGGGCGAGACCAAGAATGACGCAGTTCTGGCAAAGGCTATGGCCGACATGGCTGAGATCTACGTCAACGACGCTTTCGGCACCGCTCACCGCGCACACGCTTCCACCGCAGGCATCGCAGATTACCTGCCGGCTGTATGCGGCTTCCTGATCAAGAAGGAAATCTCCATCATGGGCAAGGCTCTGAGCGACCCGGCTCGTCCGTTCGTTGCTATCCTGGGCGGCGCTAAGGTCTCCGACAAGCTGGCTGTTATCGAGAACCTGATCGAAAAGTGCGATACCATCATCATCGGCGGCGGCATGGCATACACCTTCCTCGCAGCCAAGGGCTACGGCATCGGCAAGTCTCTGTTTGATGCAGAAAAGGTTGACTACTGCAAGGACATGATGGCCAAGGCCGAGGCAAAGGGCGTCAAGCTGCTCCTGCCGGTCCATACCGTTGTTTCCGCTTCGTTCCCGAACCCCATCAACGCAGCGATCGAAGTCAAGACCGTCTCCGTTGACGCAATCCCGGCTGACATGGAGGGCATGGACATCGGTGAAAAGACGCGCGAGCTCTTTGCTGACGCTGTAAAGTCCGCCAAGACTGTTGTCTGGAACGGTCCTATGGGCGTTTTCGAGAATCCCACCCTTGCCAAGGGCACCATTGCTATGGCACAGGCACTGGCTGACTCCTCCGCTACCACTATCGTCGGCGGCGGCGACTCCGCAGCAGCCTGCGAGCAGCTGGGTTTTGCAGACAAGATCACCCATATCTCCACCGGCGGCGGCGCATCTCTCGAGTTCCTCGAGGGTAAGGAGCTTCCGGGCATTGCCTGCCTGCTGAGCAAGTAAAAAACGCTTTATACCGGGGCGTATCCTCATGCCCCGTATAAATACATAAAGGATAAGGACGAACAAGAGAAAATCGTCTGAATTTTTGAAAGGGGTATATCCATAATGAATCGCAGATACCGTAAGACCATTATCGCCGGCAACTGGAAGATGAACAAGACTCCGGCAGAAGCAAAGGCTCTGATCGAGGAGATGAAGCCGCTTCTCTCCAAGACCAAGTGGTGCGAGATGGTTCTTTGCGTACCGTTTACCGATATCCAGGCTGCTGTAAAGGCTGCCAAGGGTTCCAAGATCGCTATCGGCGCTGAGAACATGCACTTCGAGAAGTCCGGCGCATTCACCGGCGAGATCTCCGCTGACATGCTCAAGGAGCTGGGCGTCAAGTACGTTATCATCGGCCACTCCGAGCGCCGTCAGTACTTCAACGAGACCGACGAGGCATGCGGCAAGAAGGTTCAGGTTGCTCTCGAGAACGGCCTGCGCCCGATCCTGTGCGTTGGCGAGTCCCTGACCGAGCGCGAGCAGGACGTTACCATGGAAGTTATCCGCAAGCAGATCAAGATCGCTCTGCAGAACGTAGCTGTTGAGGACATCAAGAAGGTTGTCATCGCTTACGAGCCGATCTGGGCAATCGGTACCGGCAAGACCGCTACCGCAGAGCAGGCTAACGAGGTTTGCTCCGCAATCCGTGACTGCCTGCGCGAGAAGTACGGCGCACGTGCTGCCCGCGGCATCACCATCCAGTACGGCGGCTCCATGAACGCTAAGAACGCTTCCGAGCTGCTGGCTCAGCCGGACGTTGACGGCGGCCTCATCGGCGGTGCATCCCTGAAGAGCGCAGACTTCGCTACTATCGTAGAAGCAGCTAATCAGTAATTAAATCGCGTAGATCGCGGTAACGGGAAGTCCTCCCGCGCTAATCGCGAAGAGGGGGGCAGCGACAGGTATCGTTGCCCCTTTCTGTCCGTTTTCGCTTCTGAAAAGGAGTCACAAGAATGATTAAAAAGACCACCGCGCCGGGCGCTTCCGACGCAGCAGAAAAGGCTGTACCGGTAAACGTTCTGGCGGACCCGGTCGTTGTCAAGGCTGAGGAGCCGGCCAAGCCGAAGCGCAGCCGCAAGACCAAGGCTGAGGCAGAGGGCACAGCCAAGCGCGGCCGCAAGCCCGCCGCAAAGACGACGGCCGAGAAAAAGACCTCGACCCGCAGGAGCACTGCCAAGAAGGCGGAAGGCCCGAAGAAGCCGACCGCTCTGATCATCATGGACGGCTTCGGCCACCGTGCGGAGAAGAAGGGCAATGCGATCGAGGCTGCAAACAAGCCGAATCTCGACCGGATCTTCTCTGAAAATCCGCTGACCTATATCGGCGCATCCGGTCTGGACGTCGGTCTGCCGGACGGCCAGATGGGCAACTCCGAGGTCGGTCACACCAATATCGGTGCAGGCCGCATCGTATATCAGGAGCTGACCCGCATCACCAAGGCTATTCAGGACGGCGATTTCTTCGAGAACCCGGCTCTGATGAGCGCCATCAACCAGTGCAAGTGGTTCGATTCCACCCTGCACATTTTCGGTCTCCTGTCCGACGGCGGCGTTCACTCCCACATTGACCATATGTTCGCGCTGCTCGAGCTCGCGCGCCGCAACGGTCTGCGCAAGGTATGCTTCCATTGCTTCATGGACGGCCGCGACACGCCGCCGCAGTCCGGCATCGAGTATATCGACCGCCTGCAGGCCAAGATCGACGCTGTCGAGGTCGGCTGCATCGCAACCGTATCCGGCCGCTACTACGCAATGGACCGCGACAACCGCTGGGACCGCGTAGAGAAGGCATACAACGCCATCGCACTCGGCGAGGGCGAGCACGCAGCGACGGCGCACGAGGCAATGGAGAAGTCCTATGCCAATGGCGTCACCGACGAGTTCGTCGTTCCGGTTATCGTAACCGAGGGTGCGACCGTCAAGGACGACGACGCGATCATCTTCGCAAACTTCCGTCCCGACCGTGCACGCGAAATCACCCGTGCCTTCGTCGATCCGGAATTCACCGGTTTCGAGCGCGTACAGCCTAAGATCCATTATGTCTGCATGACGCAGTATGATGCGACCATTCCGGGCGTAGAGATCGCCTTCAAGCCGCAGAGCCTCAAGAACACCTTCGGCGAGTATATCTCCGATCTGGGCATGACCCAGCTGCGCATTGCTGAGACCGAGAAGTACGCACACGTTACGTTCTTCTTCAACGGCGGCGTCGAGAAGGAATATGCGGGCGAGGACCGTGCTCTGGTTCCGTCTCCCAAGGTCGCGACCTATGACCTTCAGCCGGAGATGAGCGAGCCCGCTGTCACCGAGGAGTGCGTCAAGCGCATCCTGTCCGGCAAGTACGACGTTATCATCCTGAACTTCGCAAACTGCGACATGGTCGGCCATACCGGCGTATTCGAGGCAGCCGTCAAGGCGATCGAAGCGACCGACGACGGCGTAGGCAAGGTCGTTGATGCCATCCTCAAGATGGGCGGCCAGTGCCTGATCACTGCCGACCACGGCAACGTCGATCAGATGCTCGATGCCGATGGTGTTACTCCGTTCACCGCACACTCCACTAACCCGGTGCCGCTCGTAATGGTCGGTCACGAGGGCAAGCTGGCAGAAGGCGGCGTACTGGCTGATCTGGCTCCCACCATGCTGGACATGATGGGCATTCCGCAGCCTGCAGAGATGACGGGTCACAGCCTGCTTGTTAAGTAAGTCTCCAAGGGGGACGCTGTCCCCCTTAGATACCGAAAAAGTTCCCAAGGAAACTTTTTCGGATATCCCCCTCATCTTTGCACGGCAAAGACGGTTCGGGACACGTGTCCCGAAGCAGTGGTATAAAAGTCCGGCAGAGCTGGACTTTTATGGGGAATTTTATCGCCGCGTGCGCGCGGCGCAGCAAAAATGTGATTTTTGCTGTTTCGTTAGCCAACCATTTTATTTTATAATAAGAAGGAGAAAGAATTATGAAGGGCTACATTGAAATTGTTGATGTAATCGGCCGCGAAGTTATGGACTCCCGCGGCAACCCGACCGTTGAGGTTGAGGTTTACGTTGAGGGCGACACCGGCGCATACATGGGCCGCGCTGCTGTTCCGTCCGGTGCTTCCACCGGTATCTTCGAGGCTTGCGAGCTGCGTGACGGCGACAAGTCCCGCTACAACGGCAAGGGCGTACTCAAGGCTGTTGACGCTGTAAACGGCGAGATCGCTGAGGTTGTTATCGGCATGAACGCTCTCGACCAGCAGGCCATCGACAAGGCTATGATCGAGGCTGACGGTACCCCGAACAAGACCAAGTTCGGCGCAAACGCGATCCTCGGCGTATCTCTGGCAGTTGCAAAGGCAGCAGCTGAGGCTCTGTCCCTGCCGCTGTACAACTACATCGGCGGCTGCAACGCTAAGACCCTGCCGATGCCGATGATGAACATCCTCAACGGCGGCGCTCACGCTACCAACAACGTTGAGATCCAGGAATTCATGATCATGCCGGTTTCCGCTCCGTCTTTCCGCGAGGCTCTGCGCCGCTGCGCTGAGGTATTCCATCAGCTCAAGTCCACCCTCAAGGAGAACGGCACCCCGGCTGCAGGTGTTGGCGACGAGGGCGGCTACGCTCCGAACCTGAAGAAGGACGAGGACGCTCTGAAGGTTATCGTTCAGGCAATCGAAGAAGCTGGCTACAAGCCGGGCGAGGACTTCATGATCGCGATCGACGCCGCTTCCTCCGAGTGGTGGAACGACGAGGAGAAGTGCTATATCCAGCCGAAGTCCGGCAAGAAGCTGACTCAGCAGCAGCTGGTTAAGATGTGGAAGAACTTCGCTGAGAAGTACCCGATCATCTCCCTCGAGGACGGCATGGCTGAGGAAGACTGGGAAGGCTGGGCTATGCTGACCAAGGCTCTGGGCGACAAGATCCAGCTGGTTGGCGACGACCTGTTCGTAACCAACACCGCTCGTCTGTCCAAGGGCATCGAGCTTGGCGTTGCTAACTCCATCCTGATCAAGGTTAACCAGATCGGCTCCCTGACCGAGACCCTGGACGCTATCCAGATGGCTAACCGCGCAGGCTACACTGCAGTTGTATCCCACCGTTCCGGCGAGACCGAGGACGCAACCATCGCTGATATCGCTGTTGCACTGAACGCTGGCCAGATCAA
>OODB01001911.1_pt1 | contig 12991 bp, 11 predicted proteins | sample 1671721 | NCBI WGS metagenome assembly OODB01 (sample SAMN06348185, study PRJEB24527) | human gut metagenome | biome: human gut; feature: ankylosing spondylitis patient; material: feces | host: Homo sapiens | place: China | collected 2015-10
AACATTTTTATCGTCAGCCGCCTCACGGAGCATATTGATAAAAGGCTTTATGCTATCAAAAGGATAAGAAAGCAGTCTGTCTTTCTTTTTTATCTGCGGCAGGATCGGCTTGTTATCGTCAAAGGCAGTAAACCTCTGCGGAACTCTCTTTTTATAGAAAAGCTCGGTTTTCTGTCTGAGTATATCCTGTATCTGGAACAGAAATGACAGATCAAGAGGAGTGCTGTTTCTGAAAACAGATTTTTTATTCACTTCAAGCTGTTTGCAGAGCAGGTCAACGATATTGTTATCAAGCTGTCTTGAAAGCTCCAGTCGTACAGGCGCAAGGCGCTTTCTTTTCTTGATAAGGTCAGCCATGAACTCACGGTAATCAAGATCCTCGTCATAAAGAGCGTCAGCGTCGATATCAGCATTTCTTGTAACTCTGATAAGGGACTTCGACTTGACGGTGTAGCCCTTGAAAATTTTCGGAACATAGTGGAGGATAAGCTCCTCAGAAAGCATATACTTACCTGTTGAACCGACCTTTATAAGCCGTGGAAAGACCTCGCTCCCGCAGGAGATAACACCCAGCTTTTCCTTGGAATTTTTGCTTTCAAGGACAACTGCGGCATAGATATCCTTATTTTTAAGGAAAGGGAAAGGCTGTCTTTTGCCCACCACCATAGGCGACAGGAGTGGAGCTATCTGATTAATAAAATACTGTTCCAACTGAGAATTTTCCTCCGCTGTAAGCTTGGAAAAATCAACAAGAGCAACGCCCTGCTCGGCTATTTTCTTCATAAGGTCAGCGTAGATCTTATTTTTACGCTTGTTAAGCTCGCCCACTCTAGCGATAACGGCTTTGAGCTGTTCCTTAGCGGTCATATTTGTTTTATTTTCCCTGCTGTCAGGGTCTACCTCCATTTGGTCAGTGAGCGAACCCACACGGACCATAAAGAACTCGTCCAGATTGCTCTGATAGATAGAAGCAAAAGAAAGTCTTTCACAGAGTGGCACGCACTCACGCTCAGCCTCCTCAAGGACTCTTTCATTAAATTTCAGCCATGACAGCTCTCTATTCATAAACACATTTTTCATTGTGCCATACTCCTTTTATTATGATATCAAAACATCTATACTGATTTAATATATTATATCACAAAACGGCAAATTGTTAAAGAGTTTTAAGCAAAATTCATGTAAAATATTCTTATTATACACTTCCTATATTGTAGCTGCACACAAAAATTATGCAAAATGACGCATTTGCTTTTTAGCGAAAGCACAATACTGTGCAAAAAGGCAAAAATCAAAAAAGTCCAAACTTTTTGTGCAAAAAAGGTTGACAACGGGGTATAAATAGTGTATAATAATCAAGTCGCTATGAGAAACGCATATGGCGGTATAGCTCAGTTGGCTAGAGCACTTGGTTCATACCCAGGGTGTCACCGGTTCAAATCCAGTTACCGCTACCACATTTCTCATAGCGAAAAATCGGCCCGTTGGTCAAGAGGTTAAGACGCCGCCCTTTCACGGCGGAATCATGGGTTCAATTCCCGTACGGGTCACCAAATCATATGCTCGGAAACAGCGTAAATGCGTTGTTTCTGAGTTTTTATTTTTCCCTAAAATCCACTCAACCACTTATCTGCCACTTATTTTGAAAATAACCGCTTTCGACTACCTCTTGGCTGTGTTCTATGTACCCCGCAAGGCTTGCGCCCTGCGGTTATTTTTATGCCCCGAAAACTTGTCCGAACTGTTCTTCTTCCTGCTCGTCCTCATCTTCGTAGGTGCCCTCTGTGCTGTCCTCGGAGTGCTTTTCTTCTTTCGCTTTAACCTCGTTCGTGAAGCTTAGAGCGTTGCTTATCGCATCGCAGTTGCGTGCTCTCGCCTCTTGGAACATATGGGAATATAAATTTAAGGTCGTTCCAACAACGCTATGTCCCATATCTGCGGACACCGCTACAACGTCCACACCCTCAAAAATCAATAGCGAGGCATGGAGGTGACGTAGAGAGTGAATATTTCGAAACGGTATTCCGATGCGCTCGCAGTAGCCCTGAAGCCACTCAAAGGGAGTCTGCGGATTCATAGGTGCGCCGTTCCATTTGGTGAACAGCCTGTCGTGGTCCTCCCATTTTGTACCGAGCTGTTTCGCTTCCTTGTCCTGCTCTGTCTTGAACTGCTTTAGCAGATTCATTATAGACGGTGGAAACTTTGACACACGCTTGGACTTTCGCGTCTTGGTGGTGTCGGTGTATATGCCCTTTTCCTTTGTATACTGAGATGTTCTGCGGACATGGATCAGGCTGTTCTCAAAGTCGATATCTTTCCATTCCAATCCCAGCATTTCGCTGCGCCTGAAGCCGCTGTATATCGAAAGCAGAAGGTACACCTGGTATTTCATAGGCTCGTCCCTTAAATGTTCGTAGAGTGTTTTTACCTCGTCCAGCGTATATATCTGCTTTTCCTCTTGCTCGGATTTTGGAACAACCACCCGTCTGCAAGGGTTGTCAGTCAGCATTCCCATACGGATAGCGTAGCTGAACACATCGCTGATAAGGCTGAGATGATGCACCGCTGTTTTGCGTGACAGCGGCTTTCCGTTGTTCATGTTCTTGCCGTTGATAAGCAAGTCAGTCACAAATTTCTGAATATCTCGACTCGTTATTTTGTCAAGTCTTTTATGACCAAGTGCTGGGTATATGCGTTTGGTGAGTTGTTTCATTCTCGAATATGATGTGGAACGCAGATTGACCTTTGCATATTCTTCAAACCACTGTTCGGCAAATGTCTCAAACTTGACTGCCGCAGTTATCTGTCCTCGCTTGCAGTCCTCCTCGAAAAGTATTGCTTGACGCTGCACCTCCTTTTCGATCTGCCGAGGTGTCATACCAGGCTCAGGTTTGTAGCTCTTGTACTGGTTGCGCTGCTTACCGTCTACGCCGTAGCCGCATGATACCTTTATTTCGTAAGTCCCATTGGGACGCTTTCTAATAGTCGCCATATATATTAAAACCTCCGTTTCAAAACCATGGCGCATTTCTACCGACAACATTTTACCACATCTCGGTGAAAAAGTCCAGAGAAATGCCCCGCCGTATACTTGTATCTTTCCTATGAGCTAATTTCTTACGATGTTTTTCCACGGAGATAGTTCAGAAAAATATCTTTGTTAATGAGATACTTTCTGCCGGCCATTATGTGCGGAATTTGATCGTTGATGCACATCTGACGTACTCTGTACTCGGTCATGCCGTTTACAAGAGCAGCCGCCTCCTTGATCGTAAGCATGGTGATCTTTGTTTCGTTTTTGTTTTCTGCCATTGTATTATCGCTCTCCTTGTTGTTTTGGTAATTCTGCTTATGGTATGTGTGATGTTCATTTTTACAGCTGTCCTTTCATAGTGTTTTCAAGGGTACAGTGAAATGTTGTACCCTTGGTATGTCGGAAATATATTACGTGTTCTCATGTCAGTAAAGCTGACATACAGCAACGTTTTGTTACACAACTTAATATGAGGTAAGGATTCGTCCACTCATCGGAGACCTCGTCACGTTCCGTTACTCTATCGATGCTTGTTCAGATTATTCATCATCGGCTATACCCTCATCAAAGTTTCTTGTTATCAGATCATCAAGATTGATTTTCCCTCTTGTGCGTCTGACATTGTTGACCGCCTCGCGCCTGATGTCCTTCAACTCGTTCTTGCTAACCTCAAAGACGCCTGCGAGAATAGCTATCAGCATTTCAACCTCGACTGCATATCTGAACAAGCCTTTTGATATTTTTGTTATGCCTTCATCGCTTGCCTGAGCAATGCACTCCGCAAGCTCCGGCACAAGAACATTACTCTTGGTATAGATAGTTCTTGTCGCAAGAAACAATTTCAGTGCCTGCTCTATCAGTTCCGAGCGGCTGATGTCCTGCTTTGTACAATAATCATCACACTCTGCAAGCACATCACCGGACACATAAATCCCTGTTCTGATTTTATCCAAGGTCAATCCTCCTTCTGATATTTGTAGGCATTTCTGAAATCAATAATGCCGTTTGTCCTGCGCACATCTTCAGTACACATTCCGTACAGCTTACCGACATCGGTTTCATCGACATCTGTCACCGCCGCAAGTATGTGCGACTGTATTGCAGACTGCACCGCCAGCTTGAGCAATGCTCTGCTGATACGCTGCTCACTGCCTTTTACGATACCGTCAATGACAGCTGATACCGTTTCGCCGAGATACTCCGTCATATTCTCCGAATTACAATCAAGATATCCTGCATAAAACCTGATCGCTTTTTCAATAAAATCGCTCTGCGACATTGCATTTGCTGCCGCCATATGAGTGGTCAGCAGTTCTTTTACTTCCGGGTAGAGCCACACCGCCTGTTTTTCTTTTTTCGCCATGAAAACGCCTCCTTAATACTGTTCGACTTTGTCCTTTCGCTGATATTTCGGTCGTGATTTCGCAGCGTTGCCCTCTTATGGTAACACACCCCAAAACCACAACCCCCTAAAATACTGCACAAGATCTTGCCCAAACGCTCGCAATTGCGGTCGGCTTTGCCGTCCGCTGTGAATGCGGCGACCCCGCCGCTTTAACCTGCAATCTTATTCCTCTACGTCATAACCGCTTGGAATTTACCCGGCCCGTGCAATATGCCGACAGCCGATTTTACTCCATTTTTCTCATCTTCCTTCTGCAAAAAATATCTTGCTGTACCTCGCTCACAAACGCCGACAAATCGCTCACAGCGGCGTTTTGTTGGCTCGTTGGTTAAACTATCCGACCTCGGCTGTGGGGCGGTACAAATCGCCCGATAGCCGTTCTTCCATCTTTAGCTTATTCAGCATCGCCACATTCACTACTGTGTTGGAGTTATCCCTGACCGAGACCGTGTTGCGGCTTGTCCTTGACAGCAGCAAGCCCTCTTTACGAAGCTGACGGAGTAGCTCATTTTTGCTAATAGAAAAATGCTCGCCCTGCTCGGCGCACAGCTTTCGCACCTCGGAGTGTGTTGTGTCTGCGAACAGGTAGTAGTGCTCATCGTCCTGCAAGCCGATGCAGTTTCTCTGACGGGGCGTGGAGTCAAGCCCTTTTGTTTCTACATAGCACCTGCCGCTGTCCAGCAGACTTTTCAGCTTCTCACAGAAGCGAGTGGTCGGATTTTCAAGCTCGATGATTTCTGCGTTTGCAGACACAGCTTTCAAAACGATCTCGTCGAACACCTTTTCAAATTTATCAAGCTCCGACTTGTTGATTTGATTTTTCGATTTAAGAAACACAAGCAGAAATGCAAACCCGATTTTCAAGTGTGCAAGCATGTCGGGTGTGCGGTTGTGAAACTTAATTCTGTTTGCACACAGCCTGTCCAGATAAAACTTGCGGTATTTCAAAAACACATCTTCGAGTGTTTTTACAAAAGCACTTTCATCATCAAGATACACATTTTTAATCCACTCAATGTAGCTTTGCATAATCCCACACAGCACTCCGTCATTTGCTAACTGCTGATATTCTGACAGGTCATCAAGCTGAACATCGTTTTCATTAAGTTAAATATTGAAGTATCTCGCCGAACCCGACACGGAAATTTCAGGAGTGTACTCCGCTGTGATAATTGCATTGCCTGTAGGCGGTTTTGAAGATTGTAACTCCGCTTTTGAATTTAGTCGCGCACGACCAATTCTATCACCGTAGTATCGCGAAATATTCTGCGCAATGCTTTTCATCTCCTGTTCGTGAAACATTCCGCTCGGATGAAAATCGTCAATGCAAGTCAACACGTCTTTTAAATAGTATATGTTGCTCAAAATGCTATTCGCTGTGTCGTGGAATGACATCGGTAGGTCGCTTGCTGAAAACTTTCCGAAGAACGAAAGGAACAGCGCTGCAAGTGTGGATTTACGACTACCCGTCTTACCAATCAGCGCAGTCACAAACTTTGGCTCACAGCCTGCACTTTTCAGAAAGTGATTGAGCGGACACAGAAACGTTACCGCCAGCAGCGGTAGCATAACACACTGCGGTGCAAAACTGTTTTCAAGCATTGCAGACAAGTAAATCAAGTCCTCCTGCGAACCCTTTTCAGTGAAAGAATAGTTTTTCAGCTTGCCCTGCAGTTCAACGGTAAACGGACTGTTCTGCGTCGGCATCAGGAACACATACTCACCGTTTATCTTCTTCCAACCAGTTTGGAGATACATAGTTTCAAATTTCACCTCACCTTTCGTTAACATAATTGCGTGGCAGATTTTACTTAGCACGTTTTGCTTAGGCTGTGCAGCACCCAATGCACCCCAGCGGTTTAAGAGCCATTTCATGTTTTGCATTTCGTCTGCGGAAACAATCTGCTCCGACAGTTTAATTCCCGACTTGTGAACCGCACCGACCTTGAACATTTTCTTTTGCTCTGTGCCGTCATCTCTGGTGATTTCCGAAATAAGTGTGGGAACAAAGTCTGCAAGTTTCATTGGAACGACCTGATCTTTCACCTGAACCATTTCATAAAGGCAATTGCTTTTAACAACGTAGGGATCATTGTAGACTGTTTCATCAATCAGTTTTGCTTTTTTTCCTTCTGTCATGATTTCTGACATTGGCATCACTCCTTTTTTAATTTATGTAGTTGTTGTAGTGTGTCCTGCGCTTTCAAACAGTAGCCGAACGCCCGACAGCTTATCAGGCTCATAGAGCAGCGTTCCTATTGCTTGCGACGGTTGGTATCACGCTTGAGAACGTGCAATGTCAGCAAGCTGAAACGTAAGTATCCGTTTCTGATTTTCATCGCCAACTGCAGTTGCTAGATGCAGGTTGAAGATTGTATTTGTCGCTCGTTTTGAAATACAAAAGTCATGGCGTACATCTTCAGTAGCTGGAACAGTTCATCACCCCTCCGTCAGAAATAACGTATTCGGTTACCGATTATTCAATTTTCAAGATTCCGTCGACCATTCGCTCTGTATATTAATTAGGCGAATTTTTTCTAATTTATCAAATCGCATTACAGGCAAAAAATCCATTCACTACATGGTTTCAAATGTTTATATCAATTGTACAATAAAAGTTACCACAAATCTGAAAAAGTGTGATATAATAAATATAGGTTTTTAGAGCTGACCTATAGATACACTTTTGAGGGGTACTTGACATGAACAATGCAATTTCAAACAATCTGAATTACGATATGCCCAACGACAGCTTTTTTAATTTCTATTTTCTTATTCACAAGAATAGAATTTTCACAACAAAAATAGCTTTGAAGGTTGGCGAAATCACAACGGCTCTGCTGAATATGAAAGCTGAGGACATGAAAAAGATTTATGACTTAACCGTCTCTTTTGCGCGGTTTGCAGATAATAATATGGCGATGAAAAACGAGCAGACTATGACGGAATTTGTTGACCGCATAATCGAAATCGAACAAATTGCGGTGACTTTACCACCGTACTGCTATGTGAATATTGACCTGGAAAAAGAAAAACAGCGTGCCGAAATAATGAAAAGCAAGGCTTTCTACGGCAGGCTGTATGATATGACGTCGGAGGAGTTTGCGGAGTATGAGAGGTACAAAAAGTTGTTTTCGGGGTACGGGATTGGGCTTTACATAATTGCCTGCTGTATAGCCGAAATGTCAGATGAATATTTTACACGGCTTAAGAAACGTGACGAAAGCAACTATGCGATTGCGTGGGGTGCGTTTAACGAATATTCCACTCTTTCGAGTGAGCTGATGGCGAGCGTGCCGTACTATGAAAAGGCAAGAGTTCGTGAAACCATGGACGTAAATATCGGCGTTTCGGGAATGATCGATCCCGATGATAAAGACAAGACATGGGTGGTTGATACCTGCGAATTTCATAATGCGCAAAGCGTTATTCAGTACGATTTTTTCAGAGGAATGCAGTATGGCAGAGCGCCTTTTCGCTGTCACCACTGCGGACGTTTTTTCCTTGCGACTGACAGCTACAAAACGTTTTACTGCAATGAAAAGTCTCCCGAAAATCCCAACAGAACCTGCCGTCAGATTGGCGCGAAAAACAAGCAAGGAAAAGGCTGAGAACAATCCGATTATCCAGACCTACCACAAGGCGAGGAACAAATATTATCAGCAGAAATTCCGAGGAAGTATTTCGGATGCGGATTACGACAAAATTCTGCACTACCTTGAAACCATGCGTGACAAGGCAATTCGGGGCAAAAGTGACGAGAATGGAAATCTGATAACGTACAAAACGCTCGAACAGCTTTTTGAAAAGGACACGCTTTACAAGACATTAAATATCGGGGGAGAACAATGACCAAGAACACAAATGAACAGCTGATTCAGGATAATTACCGCAACGTATACGCACTTGCACATTCTCTTGCAAAATCATACAATCTTGCATTTGAGGCTTTTGAGGACTTGCAGAAGGTCGGCTACATTTCACTGATTGAGCAGTCGAAGACCTTTGACGAGAACAGCGGTGTGCCTTTTTGGACATATGCCTGCAAGGGTGTTAAGTTGAAAATGCTCGAAGAACTCCGCTTTATTCTCGATACGGTGAGTATTTCGCCTTATTTGAACAAGCAGATAGGAAAGGTGAGGAAAATCGTTTCAGCCAATGCCGAAAGCAACACATCCGAACTTATTGAAATCGTAAGTCAAATACTCAAAATATCAGCGGACAAATCCGAGGAGTTGCTGATTTTAAGCACAAAAGAGAAAACAAGCATTGATGAGTACCAATCAATGCTTGAAAGCGGTGAGGGTATGCAGGATGACAAGCTTGAAGATATGCTTAAGTCCGATTGTCTGAATCCCGAAGATTTAATGCTGGAGCAGGAAAATCAGGCTTTTGCCATGCTGTTGGCGGACAGTCTGGACGACATTCTAAGTCATCGGCAAGCGGAATATATCCGAATGTATTTTGGCATCGGGTGCGCTCCGCAGACCTTTGAACAAATTGGGGAGGAGTTCTGCGTTAACGCCGGCACGGTGGAAAAGGGCGTTAAGTCGGCTCTGAAAAAGTTGAAAGAGTATATTGACTGACCTATGTTCTATCGAGTTTCCAGAATGGGAATTCAGGTAGTATGCGTACTCCATTTTTGCTCCGTATTACCGCATTACAAAGAGCTATTTGCCCAGTATTCTCAGCGTTTTGCGAGGTTTCGGCTCGCATTACATTTGCATAACACAAAACAAACAAGCATATTACAACGGAGTGGCTGTAGTACGCTTGTACGCTATTGTATGCTTTTTTTGAGGCGTGGTATTACTCATAAAGTGCGGGTTTTACGGCACTTGCGAGAATGTAAGCTTTGTACGGCAGATTTTGACGGAGAGCTACACCTTACTCAGATTTTCATTCTTGCCGAGGAGCACGTCAATCATCAGCTTTTCGCCGTCACGGAATCCGGCTGAGTAGTTATCCACGGACATTACATCGTTAAGCTAAGACTGGGTGTCACACATCTTTTTGAGCAGTTCACCGTTTTCATCTCCGAGAATTTTGATTATCTGGTCATACAGATCAGCCTCGGTTTTCATCAGCTTGGCATACTGCGAATTGTCCCGAATTTTTGCGTCGAAAAGCCTAAATTGCCGTAGTAAAGGTCTTTTATATAGTTCATTTTTGATACCTCCGTGATTGGTTTGGAAGTACGGTATATCACAATTATTCGTGGAATGGTAGCGGCAGATGTGATGAAAATTGAGTGGTGGATTTGGGAAGAAGTGATAAATTAGAATCATTTTACTGATTAACTGGCGTTTTAGCCACTGTTAAAGGCAGGTGTGTGTTACATTTACGTTAAAAAATGTAAACATATATTGGAAAAATATGAAAAGTATGCTACAATGAAATGAATGCAAAAATGACTTTTTATAGCTTACGCTGATGAAGGGTGATAAGGGTGTCGAGCTTTGAAAAATACTCTCCGATTTTTTCTTGTTCCTCATATTTCGGATAAAGCAAAACTACATTTTCCAAATCCGAATTATGAATATGAACAACAGATTTTCCCTGCGCTCTTTTTGAAAGCTCTTTTTGCTGATTTCCGTTTGAAATCGTCAGGGCAAGGAAAACAGGATTGATATAATCGTCAGGAACAATAATATTCAAATCGCCACCAAGCAAAATGCCCGATTTTGCGACAAATGAAGCCCTTGAAATATCTTCTGCCGTTTCGCCAGATGCAGGCACGATAACTTCGTGTCCAGTGCTATAAACAGAATTAGGCTGAACATCTACGAAAGTATCGACCTCGCTGATAACAGTTTCATACTTTGTGTAGAGCCTACCATAAAGAATTATGGGAGTGCCATTTTCTTTCAAATCGTTCTTTGAATATCCTGATCCTTTGGAAAATGTCGCAGCGGTCCTTAACTCACGCTGTTCCCAAGTATCAGTGAAATCCTTGAATCTTATTGCTGGAACGTTCGATTTTTTCGTCATTTTACACACCTCCCAGCAGTTTTTTCAGTTCTGCCAGACCTTGCATATCAAAATCGTTGCCGACTAAATCGTCAATCATTGTACAAAGTGATTTTTCGGTCTCTTTGATTTCTTCGTCAACCTCTTCAAAAGTGGTTTCATATTTCTTGGAAAGCACCTCAAGCTTTGAAATCAACTCGTTTACAATATTAACGGGTAGCTTAAAAAGCTCGGTCACAACAGGGGTGATCCATTTTGCTTTCAGGAATTCTCTGATCTGCTCGTCGGTCAGCTGTTCGATCGCCGCCTTTGTTTTTATAATCAAAGCCGCATTGTCTTCCTTGATTTGCTTTTTCAAAGTCTTTTCCTCTTTGACAAGATCGGTATATTTCTTGAGTACAGCAATGATCTCGTCTTCAACATCTCTCACCTTTATTGACTTTTTAACCTCCGCCGCAACAAAAGCAGTTTTGTCATCATTTACGAAAGCCCTTGACTTGTCCTCTTCGCTAAGTCCGTCAAGCAGTTTCTCATATTCGGATGCAATTTTGGAGAGCCTTGTTTCATATTCATTCAGCTTTGAAAGTTCATCGAAAAAATACGCAGACTGAACAAGACCGAACGGAATAACGTGTCCTATCCAGCCTTCCTGAACTTCGATTTCTTTATTGTCTTTCCTCTTGATAACCATATTGGGATCGACCTGTCTTGCAGCACCAAATCCCTCTGTCTGAATGATTTCAAGGTCAATTGCGATTCTGCTCCACTCGTTATCAAGTATCTGGTAAGCCTCATAAACGTCCACTAGAGGAATGTCAGCAAGTCTTGCAAAAATATTGTCAGAAAGAGTGCTTTCTTCCTTAGATGTGTTAATTGCGGTCTGGTCACAGCCGATCAGTTCATCATAAAGATAAGTATCAAGATCTGCAAAAGCTGTTTCAAACAAGCTTGCAAAGCCGGTTACATCGGAATGTTCGTGTACAGCCTTTTTTATGTCCTCTACAGAAAAGTGGACATACTCCGCACCGTTATCACCAAACAGCGCACTTCTCAGGTTCGGAAAAGCATTCCAATAAGTCGAAAGTCCATCAAGCTCTTTGGCAGGAATTCCACCGAACATAGACGCATAAATATCCCAGCTTTCAGCATTCTCGGAAGAATCCACATAACGTGGGATGTTCAGGTTATAATCATTTTTTCTGATTTCTTCACGGCTGACAGTCCTTGAAAACTTGTCCACATTCTTGCGTGCACTTACGGTATCAACAATACGCTTAATATCAGATGAACGCAGTTTGTTGTTCTTTCCAATCTTTTCAAAGCCTTTTGATGCGTCAATAATCAGAACGTCGTTGCAGTCGCCACGCTGTTGCTTCAGAACCATAATGATTGTCGGTATACCCGTTCCAAAGAATATATTTGCAGGGAGTCCGATAATTGTGTCGATCTGGTTCTTCTCGATAAGGTTCTTACGGATTTCACCTTACTCACCGCCACGGAACAGAACGCCATGTGGCAGAACAATTGTCATAATTCCATCGGGTTTGATATGATACAAATCATGCAGTAAAAACGCATAGTCCGCCTTGCTCTTTGGTGCAAGACCGTATTCACTATATCTAGGATCGGAGTCCTTTCCTTCGGGATTCCACGGCTGAGAGTATGGCGGATTTGAAACAACGGCGTCAACACGCAGTACAGGCGGATAGCTGTCCAAATCAATCGGCCAGTCATCTTCAAGGGTGTCCGCATTTCTTGTAAAGATGTTTGCCGGTGTAATTCCGCGCATTACGAGATTCATTCTTGTCAAGTTGTATGTATTCTCTTTCAACTCCTGCGCATAATACTGAACCTGCTCGCTATCCATATATTTTGCGGCACTGCGTCCAATATTTATAAGGAGTGAGCCTGAACCGGAGGTTGGGTCATATATAGCAATATTTTCCTTGCTTTTAAGGTGATTTGCAACGATTTCGGACATAAGCAGCGACACCTCGTGCGGAGTATAGAATTCGCCTGCCTTTTTTCCTGCGTTCGCTGCAAAATTGGAAATCAGATACTCATAGATGAAACCAAGCACGTCATATCCCTGTCTTTCATCCATCGGGATATCCTTTATCAGTCCAAGCAAGTCACTGATTGCCTTTGTTCTTGCACCGCTTGTCTCACCTAGTTTAGAAAGTCCGGTCTGCAAAGTATCAAAAATCTTGTCAAAAACTTTTCTGTGAGTGCTGTCAATCAGACGGTCAAACGCCGATAATGCATCTGTAATGTTGGAAACATCGAAATCTTTGCCTTTTTTCAGCCAAGTTGAAAAAAGATTTTCATATGAAATAAAATAGCCTATATTCTTCTTGCACTGTTCGTATCTTCCTCAACGAGTTCGGACAGATCTGCATCTTCCCAGTCATTCTTTTTCAGATACTCAACTTCCTTATCGGAAAGAAATTTATAAAAAATAAAGCCAAGAATATAGTCCTTGTACTCATTCGCCTCAATTTTGGAGCGCATTTTATTTGCTTACTCCCATATTTTGTTTGCAAGTTGCTGTTTATTCATAGTTTCCTCCTAAATATATATTT
>OODB01001912.1_pt1 | contig 12988 bp, 8 predicted proteins | sample 1671721 | NCBI WGS metagenome assembly OODB01 (sample SAMN06348185, study PRJEB24527) | human gut metagenome | biome: human gut; feature: ankylosing spondylitis patient; material: feces | host: Homo sapiens | place: China | collected 2015-10
TAGCACCGGAAGGTTATGGCATTACATCAGATACCACCTTTGAACTTAAGGAAGATGGAAGTATCGATACAGAGAAGACAACGACAACAGTAAGTGAAGAAGGAGTCTTATTAGTAGAAGATACCCGTCGCATCGACTTTATTGTAAATAAGGTAAGTGCAACAGATGATCATGAATTGTATGATACCATTCTGAGTGTATATGAAATTACAGATGAAGGTGAGGTTCTTGTAGATAGCTGGACATCCAGATGGAAGGAAGTTCATAACTTTGGATTAAAGCTCTCTTGCGGAAAGTCATACATCTTAAGAGAAGATAAGGCAACTGGTGGTTATCATAAGATTCCGGGAGACATTCTGTTTAATGTGACTGCCGATGGAAAGATTCAAATTACAGAAGGTCAGGATTGGAAATATGAGAATGGCAAGAATGTAATTGAAGAAGTAGTAGATGAGGCAGGCAATGTGATTTACCTTATTCGCGATGTCAGAAACCCTGAAGAGGAAGAAGAAACAGAACCTGATGGACCGACAGATCCTCATCAGTCTGAGACAACAACACCAGAGGAAACAACAACTTCTGAGGAAGAAACAACACCGGAGGAAACAACGACTTCTGAGGAAGAAACAACTCCAGAAGAAACGACTGTTTCTGAGGAAGAGACAACTGTTTCAGAAGAAGAAACAACATTGTCTTCACCAGATGATGAAGAATCAACACCAGAAGTTACCACTCCAGCAGCCAATACAACAACAACTGCTGCGGAAACAACGGTTAGTGAAACGCCGACAACAACGCCTTCATCTGAAAGAGTAATTCTTGGTATTGAAGACATGAGCAGAACCATTGGTATGGCACTAGCTGGATTCGGAGCAATTATGCTTACAGCATTGATCTGGCTGTATCTGCGCAGCAAAAAGGCATAATAAATCACGCAGTAAAGAAAGTTTGCTAATAAGCAGGACACCGCCTCGGCAATGACAAATGCAGGGGCGGTGCCCTTCGTTTGTAACACAATTGACATATATTTGCATTTGCTTTATCATGGTATTGCATGTGAAAAGTCGCATGCAGAAAGGAAATGTATCAATGAGTGAGCATGTAAATGTATGTGAGTATATAGAATCAAATTGTGTTCATGTTGAGGCAGATTGCTTTGACCTTGAACAGATCATGGAGAGTGGACAATGCTTCAGAATTTATAAACTTTCTTTGCAGGAGCAGGAAAAGCTTTGCAAAAGCAAGGGTTTGGAGAATTGTGAAAGCATGGCATGGTATCGAGTCATGGCTGCAGATAAAAAAGTTTTTGTTTGCCAGAATGGTGTCCATCTGATATTCTTTTGCAGCAAAGAGGAATACAAGCAGTTCTGGTGTCATTACTTTGATTTGGATTTTGATTACCGCAGTTATGAAAAGGCAATTGATGCGGATGACAATTATCTAAAGTCTGCATTTGCATATGGAAAAGGTATCCGTATTTTGAACCAGGATCCATGGGAAATGCTCATCACCTTTATAATTTCACAAAGAAAAAATATTCCAGCAATACGTCAGGCAGTGGAAAGCTTATCGACGACATGCGGAACATGTATAGATAAGGAAAATGAGTTTTTTGCATTTCCAACGCCAACGCAGCTAGCAGGATTAAGCTTGTCTGATCTGCAGGATCTTTCTTTGGGATATCGGGCAAAATATGTGTATGAAGTTGCCCAAAAGGTAGCATCCGGGGAATTAGACATAAAAAAATGGGCTATGCTTGGTGATGATGACTTGCATAAAGCACTTCTTTCATGTTATGGCGTTGGTGAAAAGGTTGCAAATTGTGTGGCGCTGTTTGGATATCATCGTATAGGTGCATTTCCAGTAGATGTATGGATTGATCGAATCCAGAAAACATATTATAACGGAAGCTTCCCAGTAGAAAAATACGAAGGATTTGCCGGTGTCATGCAGCAATATATGTTTTATTACGAAAGAAAAATGGCCACAGATCATTCAAAAAAAGCACGTAAACAGTCGGAAAAATAGAATAATTCATATTTATTTCACACAAAATTTAGCACTCTCACCTTGACAGTGCTAATGAAAAGGGGTATGATACGAATAGGCTAAAATATGCCGAAAGCTTTGGAAATCCAAGGCAGAATGTGAGGTGCTTATGGAAGTAGATGACAGGCCGAACAGGCCAAAAAAACCGATGCTGACCTATTGGGTCATTGCCATCATTGTGTTTTTGATTTTAAATACATTTGTATTTCCGAATCTGTTTAGACGACAGGTAGAGCAGACGGATTACAGCACATTTCTCCAAATGATCGAGGAAAAGAACATTGGAGAAGTCAGTGTAGAAGATACGCAGATTACCTTCTCAGACAAGAGTGGTGAGCATATTTACAAGACAGGAACAATGAACGATCCTGATCTTGTAAATCGTCTTGAGGAAGCTGGTGCTGTATTTAGTAAGCCAATTGTTCAGCAGATGGGCATGCTTGAATATATGCTGTTAAGCTATATTCTTCCAATTGCGCTTTTTGCTCTTTTGGGATGGTTTCTTTCCAGAAAAATGATGAGCAAGATGGGCGATGGAGAGAGCATGATGACCTTTGGCATGGGCGGAGGTTCAAAGAGCAATGCCAAAGTTTATGTAAAATCCGTTGATGGTATTAAATTTAAAGATGTTGCCGGAGAGGAGGAAGCCAAAGAACTTCTTCAGGAGATCGTTGATTTCCTTCATAATCCGGAAAAGTATCGCGAGATCGGTGCGAAAATGCCAAAAGGTGCGCTTCTTGTAGGCCCTCCTGGAACTGGTAAGACAATGCTTGCCAAAGCAGTAGCTGGTGAAGCAGATGTTCCGTTCTTCTCCATTTCAGGTTCCGAATTTGTTGAGATGTTCGTTGGTATGGGTGCCGCAAAAGTAAGAGATCTGTTTAAACAGGCCAATGAAAAGGCTCCATGTATTGTTTTTATCGACGAGATTGATGCAGTTGGAAAGAAAAGAGAGAGTGGTCAAATCGGCGGCAATGATGAGCGTGAGCAGACGTTAAATCAGCTGCTGTCAGAGATGGATGGTTTTGATGGTTCTAAGGGCGTTGTCATTTTGGCAGCGACAAACCGTCCGGAGTCTCTAGACCCTGCACTTCTTCGTCCAGGCCGTTTTGACCGCCGCATTCCGGTTGAACTGCCTGATATTAAGGGTCGTGAGGATATTTTGAAGGTACATGCGGCAAAGATCAAGATTGCAGATAATGTTGACTTTAACGCAATTGCGCGAACAGCAGCAGGTGCATCTGGTGCTGAGCTTGCCAACATTGTTAATGAGGCAGCACTTCGTGCCGTCCGTGATGGAAGAAAATTTGCAACACAGACTGATTTAATGGAAAGTGTTGAAGTAGTTATTGCTGGTTATCAGAAAAAGAACCGTATTCTTTCAACGAAAGAAAAACTGATCGTTTCGTATCACGAGGTCGGACATGCGCTTGTAGCAGCGCTGCAGACAAATTCCGCACCAGTGCAGAAGATTACGATCATCCCGCGTACATCAGGTGCGCTTGGCTTCACAATGCAGGTTGATGAAGGCGAAAAGTATTTGATGACAAAGGAAGAACTTGAAAACAAGATTGCAACCTTTACCGGAGGACGCGTGGCAGAGGAGCTTGTGTTCGGTGATGTGACAACAGGTGCATCAAACGATATTGAGCAGGCAACTAAGCTTGCACGTGCAATTATCACCAGATATGGCATGAGTGAGTTCGGTATGGTAGCAATGGAAAGCTTAAATAATGTTTACTTAGGTGGAGACACCAGTATGAGCTGTTCACAGGAGACAGCTGCGAAGATCGATGATCTTGTAGTGGCACTTGTGCAGAAGCAGTATGAAAAGGCAAAGAATCTTTTAAATAGTCATATGGATAAACTTCATGAAATTTCAAAGTTCCTTTATGAGCACGAGACAATTACGGGTGAGGAATTTATGGAAATCTTAAATCGTCCACAGATTGTGGCACAGGATTAAGCACAGATTTTGTCACAAAATAAATGAATTTGACGAGGATTGCAAAAGAGATTAAATTTACCGTCATGTTTTTGATCAAAAAAATACAAAAAGTTAATAAAATGCTAATTTTATTCATTGCAATTATTAGGAAAATGCGGTAATATAATCTCGTTGCCTTAGAAAAAAAGTATTGCCCACATGGCAGGATTTATTCTGGGAGCAAAAAAACAGCTGTAAAAACAGAAGATACTGTTGTCTAAATTAAGGTACAGAAAGGGATATCGCGATGTTAGAATTAACAAACACAGAACAAGTGATCATGAAATGTATCTGGGAAATTGGTGACAATGTAGCTGTAGCAGACTTGTTAGAGCGTCTGAAGACAGAGTATGGTAAAGAGTATGCTAGAACAACAATTAGCGTATTTATGTCCTACCTGCGTGACAAAGGCTATGTAACATATGAAAAGAGAAGTCATGCATATGTTTATAAACCATTAATCTCAGAACAAGATTATCAGAAAGAGTTGATGAAGCGCTATCAGAAGACCAGTTTTAGTGGTTCTGCAGTAGAGTTCATCAGAGCTTATCTTGACAGTCAGGAGCTGACAGCCGAAGATCTTAAGGCTATTCGTGAACTGGTTGAGAAGAAGCAGCAGGAAGTAAAGTAAAATACAAAATGAGTAATAAGCAATAAGAAAGGGAATCACCGCAAGGTGGTTCCTTTTTATGTGGCGGGATTGTCAAAAGTGTGGTAAACTGGTATGGTAGAAAAAAAACAGATACACTCGTGATATAGATCTGGATAAAAAATAGACAAAGCAGTACAGGCAAGGGAGGACATGCAATATGGCGAATCGTATCAATAAGATTATTTCGACAAAGGCAAATACATTGTATGCGATGAAAAACCTGATCAAAAAGGCAAGCATTGAGGAAATGTATATCCTTAGAGTTGAAGACTTCTGGCGCAATAAAAATCAAGTCTGCACAGAGATTATGGAAAAATTTGGTGGCTGCAGAATCGTTGTGCGAAGCTCCTCTACGCAGGAAGACTGTATGAAGTCCTCTAATGCAGGACATTATAAAAGTATTCTTGATGTAGATTCGGCGAGTCGTGCGCAGATCGTAGAATCAATCGAGGCTGTAATTCAGTCATATGAAAAAGATATAAAGGGTATTTCAAATGAGCAGGTACTGATCCAGCGCCAGGCAATGGACGTGTGTGTCAGCGGTGTTGTCTTTTCACGTGACTTAAAAGGAAAGCGACCATATTATCTTGTTAATTACGATGACTTGGGGTCAACAGACAGTGTAACAAGCGGTCGTGGCGGCAAAACGCTTTGGATTGCGAGAAATGTTTCACTTTATCAGCTTGAGGAGCGCTGGCGCAATTTGATTACAGCAGTAACAGAAGTAGAGAGCATCATAGAGGATATCCCGCTTGATATTGAATTTGCCATAGACAGCCATAATCAGGTGATTCTATTTCAGGTTCGTCCGCTTGCAGCAGGCTATCGTGAAGGACGTTATATTGATGATTATTCTTTCTTTGCAAGAAAGGGTCAGATTCGCCGGGAGTATGAGGAGCACCTTGATGCAATTACAGGAAAGCCGATGAAGCTTTCTGATATGGCTTTTTGGAATCCATCTGAGATCATTGGAAGCAATCCAAGGGCGTTAGATTATTCACTGTACCGCGAGATCATAACGCATCATGCATGGAATGAAGGAATCCGTACATTAGGCTATCGTGCATTTAATGAGGATCTTATGTATCAGGTTGGAAATAAGCCATATATTAACCTGACATATTCCTATTATTCACTGATTCCAGCAAGTATTCCGGAACCGCTCGCACTTCGTCTTGTTCAGTATTATCAGACAAGGCTTGAGGAAGACCTTTCTGCACACGATAAAATTGAGTTTGAGATCATTTTCAGCAGCTATGATTTTATGACGGAAGAAAATTCAAAGAAATTGCTTCGTTATGGTTTTACCGAGGAAGAACGTAAACTTCTTGTGCGCGAAGTAAAAAAGCTTACGATTGATGCTGTAATGAATCAGGAAAAGATTTTAAAAGAAGATCTTGAAGCACTAAAGCGTCTTGAAAATTGCCGTGAGGAAATTGAAAAGCTGTTGTACCAAGATGTGTCAATTGACAGAATCATCGACAGTATTTTGACTTTGTTAAAAGAAATTCGCACAAATGGTACTCCACAATTTGCCCGCCAGGCAAGACTTGCCTTTATCGCAAGAGCATTTCTTCGCACGCTTGTAGATGCTGGCTACTATACAAGTGAAAATGTGGATACTTTCATGCAGGGAATTTCTACAGTATCATCAGAATTTAACGATGATTTTGAGCGCTTTTCTGAGGGCCTTATAAGCCGCGAGGAGTTTAACTTTAAGTATGGACATCTTCGAAGCGGCACATATGATATTCGTTCAGACCGCTACGATGCGATGAATTTTCGCCCTGCGCCATCGCGTATTAAAAAAGATAAGGTAAAGATTCAAAAAGATCTTGATATCAGTATTTTGACGCAGGCTCTGGAAGATACACAGCTTGATGTGTCTGCAGAGCGTATGGCAAAATTTTGGATCAGCGCAATTGAACAGCGAGAGTATTTTAAATTTGAATTTACAAAATCGCTTAGTATGGTATTAGAACTGATTCGTAAGCTTGGCTCAATTTTGGAGATTCGTACTATGGATCTGTCTTGGCTGTGTGTAGATGACTTTAAGCTATATGAGTCAGGCTGTGATCCAGAAAATTTAAAAAAGCTTTGGATGAAGCTAATCACAAAGCGGCGCCGTTTAAATCATGACAGCCGATTAATTCTTCTTCCAGAAGTTATTTTGTCAGGTGCGAGCGTAGATGTGATTCCTGTGTATGAGGCACGCCCTAATTTCATCACGGCAAAGACAGTCGAGGGCGAGGTAGTGTTGCTTGATGAGGAGCCGGATGCTGATATCACTGGAAAAATTGTTGTAGTGCCAAAGGCTGACCCAGGCTACGAATGGATTTTTACAAAAAATATCAAAGGATTTATCACAAAGTACGGTGGTGCTGCTTCTCACATGGCAATTCGATGTGCAGAGTTTAATATTCCGGCAGCAATAGGCTGCGGTGAGAAAATTTACGACACGGTATCACAGCTTGACTATTTGGAAATGGACTGCAGAAATGGTCTGATCAAGGAAGGCATTCAATATACAAATCTCCATGCACTTATCACGCAGAGAGAGGGTGTCAACGATTACGGAGATCCAACTGATATATTAGAGGCTGGATATGTTGAATTTTATGAGTCTATTGGTTTTATTCCGCGTCCTGTTGCAAACCATACTAAAAACTTCGAGCGTCTGTTTGATGAAAAAATAGATCTTTTGATTGTAGTTGGCGGCGGTGCACTTGGACCGCAGTGGTATGACCGTAAACATGAGGAAACGGTACAGCCATACCGTGATAAGATGGAAGAAAAGCTTATTCACTACTGTGTTAATCATGGAATACCGATTATAGGTACATGCCGAGGCATGCAGTATGTGAATGTTCTATTCGGCGGAAAATTGGCATATCATCCTGATCTGCCGTGTCCTAGAGAGCGCGGTGAGGATCATAAGGTACGTTTGCTAAAAGAAAATCGAAGCATTTACGTTAACAATTATCACAAGGATGTCATTTTTGAGGATGCACTTGCAGACTGCTTTGAGCCGCTTGCAATAGATGAAGATAATCACACCATCGAGGCATATCAGTCTGAACAGATGAAGATTTTAGGTGTTCAGTGGCATCCAGAGCGAAAATTTGGCCATGCGGATGGAATTGATGAGACGCGCCGTCTGGTAAGAGATTTTATCTCGAAATTTATTCATTAAGCTAGAGGATATATACCATTTATTAACTAAGAAAAGAGGAAATAAGAGAATATGTACGATATGATTATAGTAGGGGCTGGAACAGCGGGTCTGACAGCAGGAATTTATGCGCTCAGATCTGGCGTTAAGCCGCTTATTCTGGAGTATGAGGCTATGGGCGGACAGATTACACTGTCTCCATGTGTGGAAAATTATCCAGGTATTGAAAAGATCAGCGGAATGGAGTTTGCAGATGGACTGATGGCACAGTTGACAAATCTTGGCGGTGAGGTTACTTATGGCAGGGTAATTTCGGCACGAAAAATAGATAATGGCTTTGAAGTTTGCACTGAGGATGGTGAGACATATGAGGGCAAAAATCTTATTATTGCGTCAGGTGCGGCACATCGTCATCTAGGAATCGAGCGAGAGCAGGAGCTGATTGGAAGAGGAGTTTCTTACTGTGCTGTATGTGACGGACCGTTTTTTAAGGAGAAAACAGCGGCTGTTGTAGGAGGAGGAAGCGCAGCTCTTCAGGATGCGCTGTATCTGGCAGGCATTTGCAGCAAGGTGTATTTGATTCACAGAAGAGATACATTCCGCGCTGAGAAGAGTCTTATTGATCAGGTAATGGTTGCAGAGAATATTGAGTGTGTGATGGAAAGTCGTGTGACTGCACTTATTGGTGAAAAGAAGCTGACAGAACTTGAAGTTACAAATCTTTCAGGTGAAAAGAAGACACTTGTGGCAGATGGCTTATTTGTTGCAATAGGAATGGAGCCTCACAATGAAGTATTTAGAGATCTCGTAGATCTTGATGAGGCTGGATATGTAATTGCCGGTGAAAATTGTAAAACAAGGACACCGGGAGTTTACGCTGCAGGAGACTGCCGTACTAAGACGGTGCGTCAGCTGACAACAGCAGCAGCCGACGGAACAGTATGCGGACTTGTTTGTAAAGCAGTATAAAAATAAGACCTTCAAATACATTCGATAAAAAATGTATTTGAAGGTTTTTTGTTTGTATTATGCTTCCTCAGAGATATTATTCTCGGCAGCTTTTTGTGCCTGCGCAGCACGATGCTTTTCAAGAATACGGTTGATTCTGTCAGTCGGATTTAATAGACCATGAATTGATACATTGTGATTTAAGTTATCAATCAAAAGTGCAATATACTTGCTCAGATCAACATTTACATAGTACGGACGAGATAGCAGCTCTGGTCTCTGGTAAACAAGGTTAGTGGTCAGGATATGATCAATGATACCCTGATCATAAGCAGCATCAAACTTTGCCAGGCCATTTGTAAACAGACCAAAAGTAGCAGCAGCGTAAACCTTGCGTGCCTTACGGCGTTTTAATTCGCGTGCAACATCAAGAATGCTGTCACCAGAAGAAATCATGTCGTCGATAATGATGACATCCTTTCCTTCTACGTTGGTACCTAAAAACTCGTGAGCAACGATAGGGTTCTTTCCGTCTACAATGCGGGTGTAATCGCGGCGCTTGTAGAACATACCCATATCAACACCAAGATAGTTAGTCAGCTGGATTGCACGGCCCATGCCGCCCTCATCTGGGCTGATGACCATAAGATGCTCATTGTCAACCTGCAGATCTGGCTCTGCACGAAGCAGTGCTTTGATAAATTGGTATACACACGGAACGCTCTCAAATCCATCACGTGGAATTGCGTTCTGAACACGTGCATCATGAGCATCAAAAGTAATGATGTTGGATACACCCATTTTTGTAAGTTCCTGAAGAGCCATAGCGCAGTCAAGAGACTCGCGGGAAGTACGCTTGTGCTGGCGGCTTTCATACAGGAATGGCATGATTACATTGATACGGCGTGCCTTGCCTTCAACAGCAGCAATGATACGCTTTAAATCCTGGTAATGATCGTCTGGAGACATGTGATTCACATATCCGCACAGAGAATACGTTTGGCTATAGTTACAAACATCCACCATAAGATACAGATCGCAGCCACGGACTGATTCCTCGATAACGCCCTTTGCTTCACCGGAACCGAAGCGAGGATTCTTTGCTTTGACAATGTAGCTGTCCTTGCTGTATTCAGAGAAGTGAAGCGCAGTAGATTGTGCATGACTTCTCTCAGACCGCCACTCAGTCAGGTATTGATTAACCTTCTGTCCAAGGGTTGCGCAGCTTTCAAGTGGGATAAGACCCAGTGTGCCCACTGGTATCGTGTTCAGATTCTTTTCGTTTGGCATGATGACCTCCATGATTATAATATGCAGCTTACCTGCGTCCAAAAGTACGAACCTTAACTAATCATAACATGAAGATGTCGAAGATTCAAGCCTTACGTCGAAATGGATAAAAAAGAAATTTACGTAAAAAGAAAGAAAAATTTGTGCAACATGACCCCAGAGAATCAAAGTCATAAGCGAATTAGCAGGGGTCATGTTATTTTTTAGAAAAAAAGATATGCCTACGAATTTCTTAAATCTTCTCCAAAAACAGGGATAGGCGTATATTGCCCCATAAGTCGTGAGGAGATTCGCTCAGTGTAGGTACTTTGAAGCTCTTCTGGGCTTAGATTTGTTGAGATAATAGTTGTTTTCCTTGACAGATCACGCGAATTGATCACATGAAACAGCTGACTGATTACAAAAGGAGTCAGATTTTCAGTCCCAAGATCATCAATAATCAACAGGCTGCATGTGAGTGCATATGAATCATTTTCTGATGAATCATCGTTGTTAGAATGAAAACGCTGCATAGCTGATTCAAAAAATTCAGGAGCAGTCATATATAAGACAGAAAAGCCTTTGTCAAGAACAACCTTTGCAATACAGTTACAAAGAAATGTCTTGCCAACGCCCGGATTTCCAAAGATTAAAAGACTAGGGTTTCCATCCTTGAACTGATAAGCATATTTTTCATAAATAAGTTTGAGACGCTGCATATGGGCGCGATTACTCATTCCGCCAAGAAGTGGATTTGGTGCATCTGAATAGCGGTTTATATCAAATGTGTTAAAATTTTCACGTTCCAAACGGTCTCTAATGCCAGATTGTTCATAGAGTAAGCTTATGCCAGCCTGCTCAAAGCAGTGACATTTGCGGTTTCCGTCAAGATATCCAGTATCTTTACAGTCCGGGCAGCTATACTTTGGCTGAAGATCATCAAGTGTATAGTGAAGAGAAGAAAGAAGCGTACCGCGCTCGCGTCTAAGTGCATCAATCTGCATCTGCGCATTTAGAGCCTGCGCTTTATTGCCAGTGATTTTAGCCTTTGCAAGAGCAGCGCTAGATGTCGGAAGAAGCTTTGAAATCTCAAGAAGTCTTGGGCACTGCGCATATATATGGCGCAGACGTTCTTCCATCTCATGCTGGTGTTGGAAACGGATGCGGCTGTAGCGGCGCATCAGTTCATTATATTGTGAATTGGTCAGAGCCATAAAAAGTCAATCCTTTCTGTGATAATCATTCATTTGAATCCTGACTATACTGCTTTAAAATCTTTTCCATGTAATTATTATTTTTGCGCTCAGTAAAATTACGAAACTGCTGTGTACCCTTTGCGACAGAAGAAGCACGGTTTGAACTGGTGCGCTTTGCAGCATCACTTTTTACCTTTTGATCGCGCTGATTTTCAGCAGCCTGTGCATCAGCAAGTGAATGCACATTTTTTTCCTTCCAGCGCTTTAAGATGCTTTCTGTAAAATTAACATTTGGGCGCTGACATTTTTTCATCGTGATATTGCAGGCATAAACATAGACATCTGTAGGAAAACTGTAATCCTTGATCCATTTATTGATATATTCAAGCTGAGCCGGAGCAGGAGTCTGATTGTATAAGCCATATGCCTTCATGATAGCATAGACAGTATCATTATGAAGCAGGTTGTACTGACGAATAGCATCAAGTGTATGAAGACCCTTTTGATGCCAGGACTGGGCAACAGAATCAATAAATTTCATATTAAGCTTGCCCTTGCAGTGATTAGCGCAGTAATCAACAAGATAATCAATGACATCTGGTGAGCGGTTAAACTGAAGATACCAATAGCCAAATGATTCTGTGTCTGCATAATTAAGCGGATGCGAAAAATACTGCTGCCATGCCGACATATACATGTTAAACTCTGGATCGTTCTCAAGAAGAATCAGCTCCTCTTGGGAAAGATGAAGTGACTGTATAGAAGGGGTCGCATTTGCAGCAGAATGTGTAGTAGTTTGTGTGGAAGCCATTGAGCCAGAAGCATTTGCAATGGTTGTATTTGCAGGAGAAACTAAAGCAGGAGTGGGCGTAGGAATTACAGATTGTACGCTTGGAGCAGGTGCAGCTGTCTGTGTAGGTGCAGTCTGTGCAGAAGCCTCTGTCTCTGCCTGAATAGATGGATCTGTAAATGCAACTCCTGACAATTCGTGACCCGATGTAAAGCTAAGGCGCATCAAACCAACAGATTCCCAATAACTAAGAGAACGAAGTACCTCGCGCTCTGAAATATCAAGCCTGTCACTAATTGAAGCACTGCTTAAACCAGTGGCTGATGTCGAGACAGCGCGAAGCAAATATAGGTAAACCTTTACATCCGTACCGGAGGCGGCAGGAAGAAAACGGTCTATAAAATAGCCGGGAACAACAAGGGTATCTATGCTGAGCCGGTTCTCCAGTAAAAGAAAGGACATAAAAAACCTCCAAAATCCAAGTATCATCTTTGTAAAGTATAGCACAAGTTATTTCTTTTGAAAAGCGATAAAAAATCCCCAATTATTTCCCTTAGGATCAGGGCAAGCAATTGGGGATTTTGCGAATACCTTATTTAGAAATTAAGTCTTCTCCGATTTTTACAACATCACCGGCGCCCATAGTGATCACCAGATCACCAGAGGCTGCATGCTGCAAAATAAAGAGCACTTGTACCGGCCTGCTCTAACAAAACGCGGATATTGTCGGAGCTTATGCCAAGATCATCAGTTTCTCTTGCCGGATAAATTTTTGCAAGAACGACCTCATCTGCTAAGGACAGAGCTTTTGCAAAATCAGTAAGCAAGGCTTTTGTTCTTGTATAGGTGTGCGGCTGGAAGATGCACCAGATCTTTTTGTGAGGATACTTCTTTGCAGCAGTAAGTGTCGCTGTGATTTCCTGCGGAT
>OODB01001915.1_pt1 | contig 12977 bp, 6 predicted proteins | sample 1671721 | NCBI WGS metagenome assembly OODB01 (sample SAMN06348185, study PRJEB24527) | human gut metagenome | biome: human gut; feature: ankylosing spondylitis patient; material: feces | host: Homo sapiens | place: China | collected 2015-10
GACCTTCTTCTTCAAGCACATTTAAATTTTGACTGACGGTAGACAGACCCATCTTTAAATCCTGCACAATCTGAAGTTTTGAAGTCTGTTTCGTACGATAAATATATTGATATACCTTTTCTTTATTAATCTGTTTTAATGTAATCGTAGTAACGCCTCGTTCGCTCATTTTGTCCTCCTTGCTTTTCCATACTTTTCAGTCATAGTTCCATTTTAATACAGTATACTATGAAACGCAAACAAGAATATTTTATGTGCATTTTAACCAAAATGAGTTTTAAAAAATTGTTTTTTATGTCAATAGACATATTTTTCCTCTTATTATATACTTAACTTACAGTTAAGTAATAAGCGTAAGTAAAAAGAAAAGTATTAAAAAAAAAAGAAGGAGGACGGCAGGTCGCTGGTTTTAAGAGCCATGTTATTGACACCAATGGTGCCGGAGATTCCTTCTGGGGTGGATTCTTATATCAAATCAATCAGGTCGGAAAACGACCGGAAGAACTTTCCTTGAACGAGTTGGACAACTTTGCACGATTCGGCAATGCTGTAGCAAGTTTATGCGTTGAGAAGAAAGGGGCAATCCCCGCAATGCCTGATTTAAGCGAAGTCGAAAAACGAGTCAAGCGGATATTCGACAAATAAACAAAACTATTCAATATAAGAAAGAAGGAATAAAACATGGATTTAACAACTTACTCTACCGGAATCCAGCACATTGGAATTCCTACAAACGACATTGAAACAACAATTGCTTTTTATCACAAACTTGGATTTGAAACTGCATTTGAAACTGTAAACGAAGAAGCCAATGAACGTGTTGCTTTCTTAAAATTAGGAACTCTTGTCATAGAAACTTATGAAAATAAATCAGCTAAATTAGAATCCGGTGCGATTGACCACGTAGCTATCGATGTCAAAAATATCGAAGAAATTTATGACTATATTAACGAAAACGGACTGAATACAACTTCCGATACGATTCATTTTCTTCCATTCTGGGAAAATGGAGTACGCTTCTTCACAATCGAAGGACCAAATAAAGAAAAAGTAGAATTCAGCCAGTTTTTGTAAAACTCCTACTGGTAAAAAAATAATTTAAGAATGAGGGTGTCCCAAAACTATGATTTATAAAGTCAGACATAGAGAGGGGCATCCTTCTTCTCTTTCTTTAAAATAACGATTTCCATTAAAAATGGCACTGGTTTCTTATCCTTCCAGTGCCATTTTTGCGATATTATGGGCAATTGCCAACAGTCCCCATTCAATTTTAACTTTGTCTGCTCCACGTAAATGAAATCGTCGGAATGACCAACAACCTTTGATCCTGCCGAAGACCTGTTCCACTTCCACAACTCTTTGTGAACGAAGCTTATGTCCTCTTTTGGATCAAAGGTTTGCATTTGCTTTCCTTTTTAGTTCATTTAGCCGGTGGGATACCAAGATTGTACGATTTTTATCTGTGTTCTTGCATTCCGTTGCATATGGACAACCAGTACAATCCTCGCATCGGTAATAATCCCTTCTGGTTTCATACCCGGCTTCCGTCACATATTTCCGGTTTCCAATATGTAACAACTGCTTTCCGTTGCGGCAGACAAAGCGATCTGTTTCCGCTATATAGGGTAAGTTATCTGTCAGATACGGATTCTCTCTGTTTTTCTTTTTCTTTTCCCAATGAAACTTGTTATATTTCACATAGCTGCCCAGATTCTTTTCTTCCAGATATTCATAATTCTCTTCGCTGCCATAGCCTGCATCTGCAACGATGTTTTCCGGTAATCGCCCTAATCTTTTTTCTAAATGTTTTAAGTGGGGGATCATGGTTTTGGTGTCCGTTGGATTTGGATGGATGGTAAAGCCTACAATATATCTGTTTTCAGTGCCGATTTGTACGTTATAGCCCGGTTTTAGCTGCCCGTTAAGCATGGCGTCCTCTTTCATACGCATGAAGGTGGCATCATGGTCTGTTTTGGAATAACTGTTGCGTCCTTCAAATATAGCAAAGACCTCTTCATATTTTTGTTTTCTTGGAAGGATATCTTTTTTGAATTCCTTCGCTTTTTTCTTTAATTTTTTATCCATAGGATTTTTGGCAAGCTTTTTATCTATGCTTTTCACAACACCTTCCACCTGCCCTGTCGTAATGCGGCTGTTTACGCCCGTTTCTTCCAAATCATCCTCTAAATAAATCTCATTTTCCTCTGCCACAATGCGGTCTATTTCACGAAGGTGGTTCTTTATCTTTTCATCCAGTTTGCGGTCATAGTTGCCTACCGCTTTATTCCATACAAAAGTATACTTATTGGCATTGGCTTCTATTTTCGTACCATCCAAAAAGTAATTCTGCAACTTTATGTATTTTTTTTCAATCAAAAGTTTGACGACTTCATAGAACACATCTTCTATAACATCCTTCATATCCAGGCGAAAGCGGTTTATCGTCCGAAAGTCTGGTTTGTTTCCGCCTGCGATCCACATAAAGTTGATGTTTTCCCGAAGAGATTTCGCTATCTGGCGAGAAGAGTATGTTTTCTGGGAGAATGAATAGATCATAACTTTCAGCATCATCTTAGGGTGATACGCCGGGCATCCGCCTTCTTTGTATCTGTCGTAGAGTGGTTTTAAATCCAAACATTCCACAACTGTATTTACGACCCGCACAAGATGATTTTCAGGAATGAAATCTTCAAAAGACAGTGGTAATTGTAATTGATCCATAGTATAATCTTTAAATGTAGGCATACCTTATTATATCACATAATAAGGTGGAAATGGAGAACGGCGTGGTAACCGTTCTCTATTTTTTTACACTTTTTTACGGAAAGCAAGAGGGCAACCCCTCAAGTCATTTCATGACTTTTGGGACACCCTCTTCTCCCGTTGACCGGAGATTCTGAAATACGCGGGCCGGAATGATTCCTTCCCGGAAGTCCCCGCCGGTCTCCAGAGCATCGGCCCTGGCGGAAACCGGCCACAGGGAAAAGCCAGGGCAGCCGCCAGCAGCATGCTGCATACTTTATATTTCATAGCTTATCTCTCCATTCTGCCGGTCCTCTGTTTTCTGCCATATCTACAACCTCCTGCTGTAAAAGCCTTTTAGCCCCCGCCCGGACAGAATCCGGGCAGAGGCTTCTGACTGTTTTTCTGTTTTTTTATTTTTCCGCCGTGCTTCTTTTTCTGCTGAACACTGCGAGGACAATGCCTGCGCCCACCGCCAGAATCAGCGCCGAAACATACGGCAGCAGATCCGTTTCATCACCGGTCTGGACACTTCCTGTTCCCGCCGCGCCTCCAGCTGTGGAAGAACCTGTACCGCTGCCGGATCCGTTTCCTGTGTCTCCAGTGCTTACTGTAGACGCGTCCACAACTGTGCCGAACTTGCCCAGCGTGCTCACCGTCACTTTCAGAACCCCTTCTGTTACTGTCCCAGTCAGCGTTTCTACTTTGCCATCTGCCACATGCAGAACCTTCAAAGTCTTTCCGTTGTATTTTTCGCCCACCTGGATATTCAGGGTGATCTCTCCCTCCGGCTGAACTTCCTGTCCATCCTTATAGAGAGCCGCACTGTACAGGCGAATCAGGGCTTCCTTCGAGGTAATTTCCTTCTGCATCAGCTTTACATCACTGTCAAAAGCTGTCAGGGCTTCCAGTCTCAGTTTCCAGCCGCTCAGGCCCTTTCCGGTCACAGATATCGGATAATTCTGGTATGTCAGTGTCACCTCTTCATCTGGAGTCGGGGTCGGCGTTACATCCGGCCCATCCGGATTCTCAGCACTCTCCAGCTCCTGAATCCTGTTCTCGCATTTTTCCAGGACAGCCATCGTTTCTTCAGTTACATACTGCTTCTGCGCGTCCGTCAGCGCTTCATAGGCCTCGCGGGCCGCCTCCACTGCCGCTTTATCCGCAAGCGTCAGCGTGTCTGCCGCCGGCAGGCTGTTGATCTGCTCTGTCACGGCGTCCGCCGCCGCCTGATCGGCCGCCTGCTCTTCAAGTATTGCCATCTGTTCCACGGCCTTCTGTAACTTTTCTACAATGTCTGCAGAAATCAAGGATTTCTGTTCATCCGTCAGCGCTTCATAATGCGCATTCGCAGTTTTTACAGCCGGAGCATCTTCCAATGTAAGCTCTTCTGCAGATGGAAGAGATACAATTTCCTGCTCCACCTCTGCAGCTGCCTCTGCATCATCCGTCAGCTCAGCAATCTTTGCTTCCAGATTTGCAAGCTTCTGTACAGTCTCTTCAGTTACCAGCGCTTTCTGGTTTCCCGTCAGCGCTTCATAGGCCTCGCGCGCCGCCTCCACTGCTGCTTTATCCTCAAGTGTCAGCGCGTCTGCCGCCGGCAGGCTGTTGATCTGCTCTGTTACGGCGTCCGCCGCCGCCTGCTCTTCAAGGGCTTTCAGCTCCGCCTCCGCCGCTGTCAGAACGCTGTAATTCGTCACATAGCTCTGCTGCTCCTCTGTCAGCGCGTCATATGCGTTCCGGGCTGCTTCAATAGCCTCCCGGCTATCCAGAGTCACGGTTCCGATCTCTTCAATCAGATCGATAACTGCCTGCGCTTCCTCCGGTATCTGCGGTTCTTCCGGATTGGAGGGATTTGCAATTGCATCCCTCAGGGCCTGCTCCGCCGCATCCACAGCCGTCTGTTCGCAGGTAATGTCGCTGATGGCCGCTACCGCGCCTTCGTAGGCTTTCTGCACATTTGCGTACTCCAGCAGCTCTTCTTTATCCTCTCTGCCGTTAAATTCCGCCAGCAGCTTCGTAATACTGTCGCCGTTCACATTCGGTACAAACGGATCGTCCACGTAACCGTTTCCGGAACAGAGATCCCCTTTCATCGCCGTAAAACGGATCCGGATCACATCTCCGTCTTTCGGCTCCGTATCACTCATGCCCACATTCGGCATATCATTGTTCAGCGTATACATCCAGCCGGACTGATGATTGGTATAGTCAAATTCACCCAGCGTGGCTCTTCTTCTGGGATTTGTAATTTTAATGCCCTGTTCTTCCGCGTGCTTCAGGGAAATCTCCGGAAACTCTGCCGTCAGGCTTCCTGCCTCATCCAGAATCCAGGAAAGATAGAAGCTGCTGTCTACGCTTCCTGTATTGTCATAGCGAAGGCCGTTTTCACCCAAAACCCTGTCAAGGATCTGCGCCGTGGATTCGCCTTCTGTGATTTCCACCAGGACAGGCTCAACGAGATAACCCTGGCCGATGGTGAATTTTTCTATGGCGACTGTCACGTACGCCTGTTCCGGCTCTTCCGCATCTTCCAGCTCCTGAATTCTGTTTTCAAGCTCTTCCAGAGCTGTCACCGTCTCTTCTGTCACATACTGTTTCTGTGCATCCGTCAGCGCTTCATAGGCCTCGCGCGCCGCCTCCACTGCTGCTTTATCCTCAAGTGTCAGCGCGTCTGCCGCCGGCAGGCTGTTGATCTGCTCTGTTACGGCGTCCGCCGCCGCCTGCTCTTCAAGGGCTTTCAGCTCCGCCTCCGCCGCTGTCAGAACGCTGTAATTCGTCACATAGCTCTGCTGCTCCTCTGTCAGCGCGTCATATGCGTTCCGGGCTGCTTCAATAGCCTCCCGGTTCTCCAGGGTCACGGTTCCGATCTGATCAATCAGATCTATAACTGCCTGCGCTTCCTCCGGCTCTTCACCGCCCATAACGTCGGTCATATCATAGATATCGTTTTCTCCTGCCGCGAATCTCTCCCAGGCCGCTACGGCCAGAAGGGTCTGCTGCGTAGCCATTTCATTTACGGCGCCGCCCTTCGTATGGGCGAAACCGCCGCTTTCGATTCTGTACTCATCTGTCGCGGTGAAAATATTCGCGCCCCAGGACGTAAATCCACTGTCATCATCCGAGGGGGCGATGCCCAGCATCAGCAGCGTCAGGATTACCTGGTCGTTGGATTCTACCGTACCGTAGTCGCCCATGTTAATATTGCGCTTCAGGTAGTCCAGCGCTTTATCGACAGCCGCCTGCACATCCTCCCGGTCTGTATATCTGGACAGGGCCTGCAAGGACATGGCCGTCATATCTATGGAGCCTGTTCCGGACACCGGTTTGGAAAGCACAAAGCTTCCGTCATCTGCCTGGAAGGATAAAAGCTCCTCCATCAGCGTATCCCGGTTCCATCGGCTTCCCTCTGGAATATTTACTGCATTTGCATCTACCGCCAGCAATGCGTAAGCCGCCTCATTGGTGCCTTCGCTGATCCTCTCGCTGTCCAGTATCCACTGGATCAGGTCTACCGTACTTCCGTCCTCCATCTCAATGTTTCTGGGGTCGAGTCCCAGGGCATACATAGCCAGAGCTGTTCTTTCCAGATCCGTGGGCTTTCCGTCAGCCGTCAGATCACCGTACTCGTCTGCCAGCTCCTCCTTTACAGAAGCAAGATAAGCCTCTTTATCCACTCCCATGTCGATACCGGCACGCTCCAGAGCGATGATGTTCCACTCCATCCCGTATGTCCAGGACGGTTCGGAACCTTCATAATATTTCTGAATAGACGCCTTCCAGGTGCTTACAAGCTCTGTGGTATCCGGAAGCACCGGTTTCTCTCCGCCGCTTCCCACATGAATGGTAAATGTCACGGACGGGCTTGTACCCTCGGCAGCCGCAGCCGGGGTTCCTGTAATGGTAACGGTTCCTTCCTTTACGCCCGTCACATAATAGTTGGTATTGGAGAACCAGTCGTACTCGCTGTTCACCCCGCGGGTCACTTCTACTTCTCCGTCGCCCTCCTGGGTCCAGGTGATCAGGGCCTGGGACGGCTGCTGCGGGGTATAAACGATGGGCAGGGATGCCTGCTCCCCTACCTGGATCGTCAGCTCGTCTTCCCCGGCTTCCAGTTTTTCAATGGGATGCTCCCAGTAAAAAGTCACATCGTCACTTGCGGAAACGGGATTCTCTCCATCCTGCACGGATGCGGTAACCGTTATCGTTCCCGCATTATGGCCGATGATTCCATTCTCAAAAGTATTCCACCACTCTCCTATTGTTTCATCGCTGCTGCTCCACTGTACGTCATGGATATAGCTTGCATTTGCCGGAGTGACGGTCAGGGCCGCATTCAGTATATTCTGCTGAAGTCCCTGATAGTTATCGCCATTTCCAAGGGCATAATTCAGCCGGTGCAGCGGGAAGGTTTTCGGAAGCTCCAGCTTCATGCTTTCTATCGGGACATATGTAGATTCCATATGGATCGTGTGCGTTTTCCCCTCGCCGTATGTTATTATCAGATCGCCTTCTCCGGGCTCGGTAAATTCAACATACGTACCGCTGTCGTAGACAGAAATCTCCATCCGGTCATTGCCCTGGATCTCATAATCCGCTCTGGAAAGGCTGACAAATTTTTCTGTCCCCTGGTATTTTCCGGAAATTGCAAGTTCTACGGACGCGCTGCCTTCCAGTGTCCATTTGCCTCCGTCAGCTACAGTCTCATCATTGATATTCACCCGGAGCTCCTCTATCTCATAGGCGACGGCCTGCAGCTTAAAACGGAACAGGATAAAATCATAGGTACCGGTCAGATAGGGAGACTTGGAGCCCTTTAACGCGACCTCTACGGTATCCGGCGACGTCACAGTTATATCTCCGGTATAGGTACCTACGCCCACGCCTTTATTCCAGCTTTCCTCGTCCAGCACATCCCATATCGTCATTTTTCCGGCTCCCGGCGTATAGCCCTCCATCACGACCTTTCCGCTTCCGGAAGTTGGGATGGTGAATGTGGAGCCATTCTCTATTTCCGTCTTTTCACCGGTATCACTGTTTTCATAATAAACTTTCAGGTCCGCAACTTCTACGGTATAACTGTAAATAGCCTCTCCTTCTGCGTTATTCAGAGAAACCTTCGTTTCACCCGCACCCACGGCTGTCAGGGTGCCAGCCGACTGTACCTCTGCCACCTCCGGATTGGAAGAAACCCATTCACTGGCGTCTGCCACGTTCTGGTAGCTGAATTTTCCGGTATCTCCCACAGGAATGGCAAAGCGGTACCCGTTATCCAGCGTAATGCTTCTGTTTTCCGAGTCCTGATGGTAGGTTACAGACGGATCCTTCGCAATATCCGGGTCTTCCCGGATCAGCGCAAAGCTGAAATACACCTTATCGACCTGATAGCTGCTGTTGTAATGTACGACGTCTACTTTTGAGGAAACCGCCGCATCCGTAAAGTACAGGCTGTTTCCCACCCGGTAGAAATTACTGTCTCCAAAGCGCATACCGGTCATACTGGACTCTTCCGCCGGCACGCCCTCATAATACAGCTGTACCTGTCCGCTTGCATATTCCGGGGCGATATAGACGGTATCACCCGCCTGGACTTCCTGCAGATCGCCGTCGGGCAGTACATAATATACTTTCACGGAAGACTGGGGTTCCTCGTCCAGGGCTGCGTAAGCCTCCTCCGCCGCGGTCAGCGTTTCATAATTTGAAACCAGCGCCTTCTGCCCGTCTGTCAGGGCGTCGTACGCTTTCCGGGCCGCATCGATGGCGTCCCCGCTCTCCGCTGTCACCTCTCCGATGGCATCGATCAGCGCTTCCACTGCCGCTGCCGCCGCTTCATCATCTGAAATTGCCGCACCCTGCCAGGACAGCACCGGATAACCGAGACCGCCGGCATCTCCTGCTTTATAGGCGTCTCCTCCGTTATTCAGAGCGCTTAAAAATTCATCCATATCCTTCGGGATCTGTGACGCGTACGCATCGTCTCCGGACGCGCAGTAGTTATTGCTTCCCGGCGCGGCATCGGAATATCCCACCGCTTTAGCCGCAGTGGTATAGCAGTTGCTGACCGTCGTTTCCGCGCTTCCGTTTCTTCCGATAATTCCTCCCGCGTAAGCAAAGCTGGTTCCTCCTGTCAATGTTCCCAGAGAATAACAGTTTTCGATTACGCAGGCTGCCCGGGCTTCACCTACGATTCCGCCCACATGCTCCATGGAATCCGCCGTTACCGCCACATTCGTATAACAGCCGGTGATGGTCGTTGAGCCGTTTGCCCGCCCCACCAGTGCGCCGGCCGGGCTGTAGCCGGGATGATTTACCGTACCTTCCAGTCCCAGGTTCTGTATCACGGCGCCTTTCTCCGTGGAAAAGAAGAAACCGGCCCCGGAAATTTGCAGTCCGCTGATTACATGGCCGTTCCCGTCCAGGGTTCCAGCGAAGCCGCTGACTGGTGTCCACGGCGCCGTCAGTTCGATATCAGACATAAGACGGTAATTTCCGTCAGCCGCTATTTCCCGCAGCCCGTTCTCGTCATAAATCTCTACCACGCCGCCCAGCAGGGCTTTATATGCCTCTTCGGCCGCCTCCAGAACATCGTAATTGGAAACCTGTCCCTGCTCCTCTGATGTCAGACTGTCATAGGCCTCCCGGGCTGCGTTAATGGCATCGTCGCTTTCCTTAGTTACCTCTCCGATGGCATTGATGAGCTCTATAACATGCTGTACAGCCTCTGTCTGATCTGGCTCTTCCGGCTGTTCTCCCTGATCATGCTCGTTCAAAAGGCGTACGGTATAGGTTGCGCCCTCATACTCAATCTTGAACTCTGCAGATCCCTGCTGACTGAGCGCGCTGTCCAGAGCGGCTTTCAAATCAGCGGAAATACCAAAGGTTCCATAGTTCGTTGTGCTGTAATCATAATCACTGTTTTCCCGGATGCCGTTAAAATCCAGATACAGGTTATATGCATCCAGTCCATTCACGTCCTTCAGAGCTATGCCGTATTCCGTATAGCTCTGAAGAGGGCTGTTATTTTTCGTTGTCCGATCCAGAAGCGGTACTTCAATCAACCCGCTTTCGTCCGGATACCATGCCTTGTCGGTCTCCAGCCCGCTATTCAGATCATACTCCTGCAGCCAGAACGACGCGCTCTCATCATTCCCTGTCCGCTCCGCATCTCCTCCGGCAGCATATACCGGCAGGCTTCCCAGAAGCATGACAAAGGTAACAACTACCGCCAGAATACGTTTCATTTTTTTCTTCATGTTCTTCCTCCTTCTTGTTATTTCATTTTCTCCTGCTTCTGTCCGGCTACCCTCCTCTAAAACATTTCATGCATTTTCTCCCTCCGCCTGTTTTTTCCTGCTATATCTGCTTCTAAATAAACTGGCTATATATCGTTTATTTCAAACAAATAAAAAGCACCATCCTTATTATATCACATAATAAGGTGGAAATGGAGAACGGCGTGGTAACCGTTCTCTATTTTTTTACACTTTTTTACGGAAAGCAAGAGGGCAACCCCTCAAGTCATTTCATGACTTTTGGGACACCCTCATTCTTTTTTTCTATCCATAACTTTTTGATATAAATAGAATCAAAATAAATGATTTAACGAATTTTTGAACTTATGTTATGATTACACCATCAAATAATTAACAATTAGAAATCTATTTTACTAGGAGGAAACACATGTCAGAGAATACTTGTCTTGAAAAACAGCCATTATCTCAGGAAATGTTAGATAAAATGGATGCTTATTGGCGTGCATCTAATTATTTATCTGCTGGTCAGCTTTATCTCTTAGACAACCCGCTTCTTAAAAAGCCATTGTCTATGGACCAGATTAAGAAAAAAATTGTTGGTCACTGGGGAACTGTACCAGGTCAGAACTTTATTTACGTTCATTGTAATCGTGTAATCAAACGTTACGATTTGGATATGATTTTACTTTCCGGTCCGGGACACGGCGGAAACTTCATGATTGCAAACACTTATCTGGAAGGCTCTTACAGTGAAATTTATCCGAACATCAGCCAGGATGAAGAAGGTATGAAGAAAATGTTCAAACAGTTCTCCTTCCCTTGCGGTGTTCCAAGCCACTGTGCTCCGGAAACTCCAGGTTCTATCAACGAAGGTGGCGAGCTTGGTTATTCTATCGCTCATGCATTTGGTGCAGTATTTGATAACCCAGACTTAATCGCTACTGTAGTTGTCGGTGATGGTGAAGCCGAGACAGGCCCTCTGGCTACCTCCTGGCAATCAAATAAATTCTTAAACCCAATTACAGACGGTGCTGTCCTTCCGATTCTTCATCTGAACGGATACAAAATCAGCAACCCTACAATCTTCTCTCGTATTTCTCACAAAGAAATCGAAAGCTATTTTGTAGGATGCGGTTGGGAACCAATCTTCGTTGAAGGTGACGACCCAATGACAATGCATAAACTCATGGCAGAAGCTATGGATACTGCAATCGAAAAAATCAAAGCAATTCAGGAACATGCTCGTAAAGAAAACGATGCGGAACGTCCAGTATGGCCAATGATTATTCTTCGTACTCCAAAGGGATGGACAGGTCCTAAGGTTGTTGACGGACTTCAGATTGAAGGTTCTTTCCGTGCTCATCAGGTTCCGATTACAATGGAAAAACCGGAAGAACATCTCCCACTGTTACAGGAATGGTTAGAAAGCTATCATCCGGAAGAATTATTCGACGAAAATGGTCGTCTGATTCCGGAACTGGCTGAACTTGCTCCTAAGGGAAATGCTCGTCTTGGTTCTAACCCACATGCAAATGGTGGTCTTTTACTGAAAGACTTAAGACTTCCGGATTTCCGTACTTATGGAATCGATGTTGACCCTGGAAAAACAAAAGCTCAGGATATGATTGAACTTGGCGGATACATCCGTGATATCTTCAACTTAAATCAGGATAACAAAAACTTCCGTATCTTCGGACCGGATGAAAGTATGTCCAACCGTCTCTACAAAGTATTTGAAGCTGAAAAGAGAGACTGGAACGCAGAAATGCTTGATACAGATGACTGCCTGGCAAGAGGCGGACGTATTATGGATAGTATGTTAAGTGAACATATGTGTGAAGGATGGTTAGAAGGTTACCTGTTAACAGGTCGTCATGGCTTCTTCGCTAGTTACGAAGCATTTATCCGTGTTGTAGACTCCATGGCTGCACAGCATGCAAAATGGTTAAAAGTCTGCAATCAGCTTTCCTGGAGACAGCCAATTGCTTCCTTGAATTTCATTCTTACATCAAATGTATGGCAGCAGGACCACAACGGATTTACACATCAGGATCCAGGATTCCTTGACCATATCGCTAACAAAAAAGCAGACGTAGTTCGTATGTATCTTCCACCGGATACTAACTGCTTATTATCCTGCTTCGACCACTGCATCAAGAGTAAAAACTATGTAAATGCTATCGTAGCATCCAAACATCCAAGTTATCAGTGGTTAAGTATGGAACAGGCTGTTAAACACTGCACACAGGGTGTAGGTATCTGGGAATGGGCAAGTAATGACTGTGGTGAAGAACCAGATCTTGTTATGGCTTGCTGCGGTGATACACCAACACTTGAAACAATGGCAGCTGTTACTATCCTGCGTGATGAACTTCCGGAACTGAAGATTCGTGTAGTCAACGTAGTTGACTTATTCAAACTGGAGTCCAACCACAAACATCCTCACGGATTAAGCGACAGCGAATACAATGCACTGTTTACAACAGACAAACCGGTTATCTTCGCATTCCACGGTTACCCAACTCTGATTCATGAGTTAACTTACCGTCGTGACAACCAGAATGTATCTGTTCATGGTTATCAGGAAGAAGGTACTATCACAACTCCATTCGATATGAGAGTTCAGAACGAAATCGACCGTTTCAACCTTGTAAAAGATGCTATCATGCACCTTCCACAGTTAGGAAACCGCGGTTCTTACCTGATTCAGAAAATGAACGACAAACTGGTAGAACATAAACAGTACATCGCAGAATACGGACAGGATATCGAAGAAGTTCGTAACTGGGAATGGCATACACCAGAAAATAAATAATTAACGTTTTCTATGATACAAATTTCTCTATAAAGTAAAAAACCCCGGAACTGTTATCTGACCTCCAACAGCTCTGGGGTTTCTATTATTCTCTATCATATCAGCCATTCATCCACGTCTATAATACTTGCATAGGCGTGGGTGAATGGCTGTGTTTTATTTTATTC
>OODB01001922.1_pt1 | contig 12923 bp, 10 predicted proteins | sample 1671721 | NCBI WGS metagenome assembly OODB01 (sample SAMN06348185, study PRJEB24527) | human gut metagenome | biome: human gut; feature: ankylosing spondylitis patient; material: feces | host: Homo sapiens | place: China | collected 2015-10
CACAATAAGCTCATAAAGTCAAGAACTGTGGCTCGGCCAACGTTATTAATGTAATTTACAATATAAGCCGTCATGTCTAATATAATAGCATTTGTGTTTCATATTCTTATATTAAGTATAAAATCTTCTGATTTTAAGCCTTGGTTCACATGAAAACAATGTTAAAATCTTTATGTTCTAAAGAGTAGTATAGCAGAGCTTAATACAAATTTATAGTGAAATAAACAAATAAATAATGAATTTTCAGTGAATATAAAAAGCGAACAGGCATACACCCGTTCGCTTTAATTGATATGATTAATTTACATCTCCGAGCTTGTGTCTGCACTGTCGACCGCACTCTCAGAAACCTCAGAACTATCCGCACTGCCTGCAAAAGCATTGCTGTTTTTATTTTCTCCGTAGGTAGACATATACACCTTTGTGAATTGTATGTCCTCCCTAGGCTTCAGCGTCTCAGAGTCAGCCACATCAGTACCGCATATCTCGTCATAAATATCCAAGCCATCATATACCTGACCGAAAACAGTATACTGCTGAGAGAAATTCAGCACACCGCCATATTTCTCAAAAGCATCGGTGATATCCTCAGGGATATTGTTGCTGTCTGCAAGCTTGCTGTCAAGCTCCGCCTGCTCCTCATCGGTAAGGTCATAGTTATCAACAAAAAGAAGATAGCTGTTTGAAACCTTCTTCTTGCTGAACAAGTGACCTTGCTCCTGCGTGTATGCACAAAGCGCACCTTTTAAAGGCCACAGGTTTTTTGAATACTCCGCCTCGATAGTGGTGGTGTCAGTGTCAGAAGTTGTCTGACCGTCAGCCTGCTTTGTTCCGCCTATAAAATACACACCGTCCTGCACCATGCTCACATAAGTGCCGTCATAATAGCCTTTTTCCACAAGTCCAGTGAAAAACTTGCAATAGTTCGGTGCTTCATCAGGGAAAAGCACAGCCTTGAAAGTTCCCTTGTTTGTTTCAAAAACCACCACAGGGCTGTCATCGGCAGGTTCGTCCATCTGTATCACCTTTGCATCAGTATAGTCTATATCGTTCTTGCTTCTGCCAGTACAGGCGTAAAAGAGAACAAAGATTATAACAAAGCAAATTGCTATAAGTGAAAACTGAAAATACGTCTGAAACTGTTTTCTGCGGTATGGACCCAGATCCTGTTTATTTTTGCTCATTTAACGCTCCTTTACTTTTTCTTTATCTTTGTGCCCTGTCTTGTTTCCTCAACGATATAGCCAAGCTCGCCTATCTTATCTCTCAGCTCGTCAGCCTTAGCAAAGTCCTTTGCCTTTCTTGCAGCCTTACGCTCCTCAACAAGCACCTTGACCTCCTCAGGGATATCCTCTTCACCGTCAGCACTGAGCTTCTTTGCAGCTTCTATCAGACCAAGTGAAAGCACCTTGTCAAAATCTTCGATAAGGGCAAGCTTTGTTTCATTGTTAGTGTCAGCTTTAAGAACGTCATACAGAACAGTGATAGCATTTGAAGTGTTTATATCGTCATCAAGTGCCGCCTTGAAGCTACCCTTGAACTTCTCAAAATTCTCAAGCTCCACCACCTCGTCAGGCTTCTTGTCAGCCATAAGCTGTGCTATCCTTGCAGTGAGCTTGTTGTATGCTGTCTTTGCATTGTCAAGGTTTTCGTATGTGAAAACAAGTGACTTTCTGTAGTGTGACTGCAAGCAGAAAAATCTGTATACCAGTGGGTCATAGCCCTTTGACTCCAGCAGTGAAACAGTAAGGAACTCGCCCTTTGACTTTGACATCTTTCCGCTGTTTGTGTTAAGGTGCAGTATATGGAACCAGTAGTTGCACCACTTGTGACCAAGATAAGCCTCAGACTGTGCTATCTCGTTTGTGTGGTGTGGGAAAGCGTTGTCGATACCACCGCAGTGAATGTCAAGTCTTTCGCCAAGGTGTTTCATTGAAATGCAAGAGCACTCGATATGCCATCCAGGGTAGCCCACACCCCAAGGGGAATCCCACTTAAGCTCCTGATCGTCGAACTTAGACTTTGTGAACCACAGTACAAAGTCAGCCTTGTTGCGCTTGTTTGTGTCCTCCTCAACGCCCTCACGAACGCCGACCTCAAGATCTTCCTCATTAAAGTTGTGGAAAACATAATACTCTTTCAGCTTTGAAGTATCAAAATAGATGTTTCCACCTGCCTCATAAGCATAGCCCTTGTCCATAAGAGCAGATATCACCTTGATAAAATCATCAATACAGCCCGTTGCAGGCTCAACAACGTCAGGTCTTTTAATATTTAGCTTCTTGCAGTCCTCAAAGAAAGCGTCAGTGTAGAATTTTGCGATCTCCATAACAGTCTTATGCTCACGCTTTGCGCCCTTGAGCATTTTATCATCGCCTGTATCACCGTCAGAAGTAAGATGACCAACGTCAGTGATGTTCATTACTCTCTTTACGTCATAACCGTCATAGCGGAGATACTTTTCCAAAACGTCCTCCATTATATAGCTTCTCAGATTGCCGATATGGGCATAGTGATAAACTGTAGGACCGCAGGTATACATTGACACCTTGCCCGGCTCGTTTGGTACAAATTTTTCGATCTTGTGAGTAAGCGTGTTATAAATGTTCATTTATCTTTACCTCTTTCCTTATATTTTACTGCTCTTTCTTTCCGATCTTTTCAAGCTCAGCCACTCTCTTTTCCAGCTTAGCTATCTGTATTCTTGTCTGGCAAAGCTCCTGAGCCACAGGATCAGGGATATGCACCTGATCGAGGTCGCAGGTGCGCTTGCCGTTCTGCTTAACTATCCTTGCAGGCACGCCCACAGCCGTTGAGTTTGCAGGCACAGGCTCAAGAACTACCGCATTTGCGGCTATCTTTGCATTGTCCCCCACAGTGAATGGTCCAAGCACCTTTGCACCGCACCCTACCATAACATTGTTTCCAAGGGTCGGGTGTCTTTTACCGTGGTCTTTACCTGTTCCGCCAAGGGTACAGCCCTGATACAGCAGGCAGTAATCGCCTATCTCAGCGGTCTCACCTATAACAACACCCGAGCCGTGGTCGATAAGCAGACCCTTGCCTATCTTAGCACCTGGGTGTATCTCGATACCTGTCAACATTCTTGCAAACTGCGAAATACATCTTGCGATGACCTTGTGCTTGTGAACATAGAACCAGTGCGACACCCTGTAAAAAGCCACAGCGTGAAGCCCCGAATATGTGAGGATCTCCAGCGTGCTAGTTGCCGCAGGATCTCTGTCCTTTATAGTCTGAATATCATGCTTTATGTTTTCCAAAATCGTCATATCTATCTCTCCCTTTCTAAGAAAAAACCTCCGGAATGGCGTTTCACCACTCCGGAGGCAGATTATGATCTACGGTCCCACTCCGATTTTCTGTACAAAATTTTGTACAGCTTAATATCTTTAACGCAGACCCTACGGAGAGGAATACTAAGCTTTCGCCGTTGTTCGCTCCCTGCTGTCAGCCGCACTTCACTGAAAGTCCTTGAAGCCTTGCACCAAACGGCTCCTCTCTGAAAATTACCTCACAGCTACTCTTGCTGATACGCATTTATATATTAAGTTATCATATGCCGCAACACGTCAGCAGGCCACATTATTTGCCCGAATCTATATACTTCCAGTATCCCTTGAGATAAACTGCGCCAGAAATGACTGTCAGCACAACAGCAATCCAAATGAGTATCTCGTTTACGATAAACACAGGTGTTCCCCAGTTAAGGTCAGGGCTGCCTTTTTCCGCAGGATTAACGATCTGCAAAACCATTATAGCGATAAGAGCAACCATAGTGAAAGCCGTTTTCAGCTTGCCCCATATTCCTGCTGCGACCACAACGCCCTCGCTTGCCACAACAAGTCTAAGACCCGTTACCATAAACTCTCTCGCAAGTATCAGTACCACCGCAACAGGGTCTATCCAACGTTCAAATGTGAAGCAGATAAGCGCCGTCATAACAAGAAGCTTGTCTGCAAGCGGGTCAAGAAACTTTCCGAATGTTGTAACAAGATTGTGCTTTCTTGCTATCTTACCGTCAAACCAGTCTGTAATTGAAGCCGCAGCGAACACGATAAGCGCAAACACCATGTGATGCGGTATCCTGAAAAGCAGCACGAACAGCAGGAAAAACGGTATCAATATTACTCTAAGCACTGTAAGTTTATTTGGCAGGTTCATATCAAGTTCCTTTCATCTACATTTTTGAGCCGATAAGGTCATAATCCATAGTATCGTCAATTTTTACCTTGACATACTCGACGACCCTAACTTTATCCTCGCTCAGGAAGAATATTTTTCCGTCTATCTCAGGTGCGTCCGCCTGACTTCTGCCGTAGTAACACTCAGCATATCTGTCAAAGCCCTCGCAAACCACATCGACTTCGCTGTCGAGAGCAGCCTCATTAAGGCTGTCGGAAATAATCATCTGTTCTTCCATTATTATCTCCGCTCTGCGCTCTCTGTCCTTTAAAGGCACCTGATCTTCAAACTTCTCCGCAGGCGTACCCTCCTCAGGCGAGTAAGCAAAACAGCCGAGCCTTTCAAAGCGAATTTCCTTTACAAACTCGCAAAGCTCTTCGAACTGTTCCTTAGTTTCCCCTGGGAAGCCTGTAATAAGAGTTGTCCTCAGCGTAACGTTCGGTATCTTTTCTCTTATCTTCTTTATAAGCGCCGTAAGGGTCTCTCTGTCCCCACGGCGGTTCATTCTTTTAAGTATGGTCTTGTCGCAGTGCTGTATAGGCATATCAAGATACTTTACAAGCTTGTCCTCTTTAGCGATAACGTCCAGCAATTCGTCCGTTATCCTCTCAGGATAGCAATAAAGCGTTCTTATCCACTTGAAGCCGTCTATCTCACAAAGTGCCGTGAGCAACTCAGGGAGCATAGATTTGCCGTATATATCCTCACCATAGCGTGTTGTATCCTGCGCCACAACTACAAGCTCCGTCACGCCGTTCTCAGCCAGCCATCTGGCTTCCTTGACGACATCCTCCATGCGTCTGCTTCTGTATTTTCCTCTTATAGACGGGATAGCGCAGTAAGTGCAGTTGTTGCTGCAACCCTCGGCTATCTTTATATACGCATAGAAAGGCTCAGTAGAAATAATTCTTCCGCCCTCCATGGAAAGTTCAGTTTTTGCGCCATAAGAACAGACCGCCTGCTTATCCAGCAGTATCTCTCTTATGATATCGCAAATTTTTCCGTTAGAGCCTATTCCCACAACAGCGTCAAGCTCAGGGATCTCCTTTTTCATTTCGTCACGGTATCTTTCAGCAAGACAGCCCGTAGCTATTACCGCCTTTATCCTGCCCTCCTGCTTGAGAGTACAGAACTCAAGTATAGTGTCTATAGCCTCCTGTTTAGCCGACTCGATAAATCCACAGGTATTTATAATGACCACATCAGAAAGGGCTGCGTCAGAAACTATCTGAAAACCCTCTTTGTGCAGATCATAGAGCATATGCTCAGCGTCCACCTGATTTTTAGGACATCCGAGAGAAACCATTCCCACTCTAGTTGCCATGAAAAAATCTCCAATCCTACACCGCCAACGGACGGCATAAAGTATCACAATAATCTATCTTATTATCTCACTTTTACACAGTTTTGTCAAGCCCTTTTAGTCACTATTGTATGACAAAAATCAAAATATTTATGAATTTCCCACAAAGCCAAAAGCATACAGAAAGTAAGTCCGGCATGATCCCAAAAGAAAACCCCGAAAGCTGCAACTTTCGGGGTTTTCATTTGTGTGTCACTGTGAACACAATCAATCTCGTGGTTACCTATATTATACACCACGCAATTTATTTTGTCAAGCACTTTTGCACCGTCAGTTTTTCTTCTCAGGGTAAGTAACAGTTATCTCTGACCCTGCTTCCTGCGACCAAACAACATAATCAAGCTTTCCTTCATCAATAAAAACAGTGAAATATGTATCCTTAAGCTCATCAGGAAGCTGTTCCTTTATCTTTTCTATGAACTTATCCGTCTCTGTGGAAATGTAGTTCATGTACTCAAACTTGTAGCTCTTGTCTTTTGAAAGCTCCGTGACCGCCTTTTCTGCCGCCTCATATACCGCCTGAGCGTTAGCCTCTGCCTTTTCCGAGTTTTCGTCAGTTATAATTCCGTCTGCATATGCCTGCGCCTTTGAGCCTGCAAAGCAAACTTTCCAATCATTGTCCTTGTCAAGCACCATAAGAATATACTGCGATGACGTGACCTCTCCCTCAGAGCTGTCATAAGCTATGGTCACATAAAGCTCCGCCGCCTTTGAATACTCCTCCGAGATGTTCACCTTGTCGATAAAGCCGCACTTATCCTTGTCAAAGCTATATCTTACTCCGCTTATCTGCTCGTCCTCACCGTATTCATTGTCGCCGCCCATGTTCTTTTTCATATATTCATAGTCAGCGGCATAATCGTCCGTCATAAGCTTAACCATTGATTGGTCAAACTCAGCGTTTGCGGCTTTAAGATACATTGCCGCAACGTCCTTTGCCTCTTCAAGCGGGTCAGCGGCTTCTTCGCTTTCCGTATCAGTTCCCTGCGTTGTCACAGCGTTCTCACTGCCCTGAACATTTTCCGCAGGCTGAGAGCTGTCTGTGCCGTCAAAGCTCAGCGAACAGCCTGTCATGACCGCCGCACTCAGTATAGCCACCGCAAAAATGATCTTTTTCATTCTTTGCTCCTTTATTCGTCGCCGTACTCCTGTTTTATGTCAGCAAGCACCTCTTTTATTATGTCGTATGAATACCCCAAACGCACAAGGGCGTTTTTTACCTTTATGTCACCCTTTTCTCCGTCAAGATATCTGAGATACTTTCGCTCCACAAGTTCATACAGCCGTTCGTATGTACCCTCGCTGTATTCCTCCAGAGCTTCCTCTATTATAGGCTTCGTAAGCCCTTTCTGTCTCATCTGCTGATAAGCACGGTAATATCCGTATTTACGCACTTCCACATAAGTCCTCGCAAGCCCCTGAGCATACCGCCTGTCGTTGACCGTCCCAAGCTCCAGCATCTTATCCATTACAGCGTCGCATATCTCCTCACTGTAATTCTTTTCAAGCTTTTTATAAAGCTCCACATAGGAATAGTCCCTGTAATCAAGGAGATACAAAGCCCTTTCCTTAGCCTTTCTGAACTCGTTGTCAAAAACTATCTTCTCCCAAGCAGACTCAGGCATATCAAGCCCTGCTCTCAGACCATAGGCAGACACTATCTCGTAGTTGAGAAAAGCCGTTTCGCCCTCCTCGAACTCTATCATGTATGTACTGCCCTTGTATTTTGAAACGCCCGTTATTTTAAGCATTTATCAGTCACCAAGCTCGCTTATGTCAACAGGAGCGAACTCCTCGAAGTCCTCCTCAGGCTTTGCCACAACAGACTTGTCGCTTGCCGCCTTGCGTATCTTCTTCTCAGGCTTGTCAGCAGCCATATCCTCATTTGCACTCTGAGCCGCCGCACCTGCGTTAGCCTTTTCTTCAAGCTTCTTGGCCTTTTTATCTTTCTGCGCCGCAAGCACAAGCTCCGCCTGATGTTCCTTTATCTTGGCTTCTATCTCGTCCATGATATCAGGATTGTTCAGCAGGAACTCCTTAGCGTTGTCACGTCCCTGACCAAGCTTCATATCGTTGTAGCTGAACCAAGCTCCGCCCTTCTTAACGATATCAAGATCGACCGCCATGTCAAGCACCTCGCCCACACGGGAGATACCCTTGCCGTACATGATATCGAACTCGCACTCCTTGAACGGCGGTGCTACCTTATTCTTTACCACCTTGCATTTTGTTCTGTTACCAATGACCTCAGAGCCGTTCTTTATCTGCTCTCCACGTCTGACCTCTATTCTTACAGAAGCGTAGAACTTCAAAGCACGTCCGCCTGGAGTAGTTTCAGGGTTTCCGTACATAACACCTATCTTCTCACGGACCTGATTGATAAATATAGCCGTTGTATTGGACTTTGCGATAACAGATGTGAGCTTTCTCATAGCCTGAGACATAAGTCTTGCAAGCTGACCAACGTGAGTGTCGCCCATTTCGCCGTCTATCTCAGATTTTGTTACCATAGCCGCAACCGAATCGATAACGATACAGTCGATAGCACCGGAACGAGCCAGAGCCTCGGCTATCTCCAAAGCCTGCTCACCACTGTCAGGCTGTGATACCAGCATATTGTCTATATCAACGCCAAGCTGACCTGCATAAACAGGGTCAAGAGCATGCTCAACGTCGATAAAAGCTACCTCACCGCCCATTTTCTGCGTTTCTGCGATAACATGAAGTGCGACCGTTGTCTTACCTGATGACTCAGGTCCGTATATCTCAATAATTCTTCCTCTCGGCACTCCTCCAATACCAAGCGCCATATCAAGGGTCATTGAGCCTGTCGGTATAGCCTCGATATCCATAGCCTTAGCCTCGCCAAGCTTCATGATCGCACCCTTGCCGAACTGCTTTTCAATATATGCTATCGCTGTGTCAAGAGCCTTTTTCTTTTCCTCTGCGTCTGTTATTTTTACTACCGTCTTAACGGCTTCTTTTTTCTTCTTGTCTATCGCCATTTTATATGACCTCCCTATCTTATCGGTGTTTTATCCGTATCTATATCATATCACACTAACTGTCCGTTTGTCTGTACAGTAACCGCAATTTATCTATCTGTACAAATTTTCGTACTATTTCTCATAAATGCCCGAAACACAGCGGTAAACACCGCACAAGTCTTTCCTGCATCTCACGTTCTTAAAGCCGTGCTGTATCATCAGTCGCATTACTTCGTCCTCCTGACCGATACCGATCTCAAAGAGCATAACGCCGCCGTTTTTAAGCTTTTTCTTCCACTTGCGAACTATCTCACGATAGAAGTCCAAGCCGTCCTCACCGCCGAAAAGAGCTTCCGCAGGCTCAAAAGTGACCTCACGCTGTAAAGCGTCCATGTCCTCTGTTGTGAGATAAGGGGGATTGCACACTATAAGGTCAGCCTCAGGCATATCCTCCACAAGCTTTTCGTCTGTAACGTCGCCCATGACTATCTCAGCACCCGAGCCGTTCAGACTTATATTCTCACGGAGATACTCTGCCGCCTTTTCAGACTTCTCCACACACACTGCCCGACCGCAGTCAAGCTTCCTTTCAAGGGTGATACCGATGCACCCCGAGCCTGAACAAAGGTCTATAACAGTGATATCCTTCTTGCCTGCAAACATCTTCAAAGCCGTGTCAACAATAGTTTCCGTGTCCTGACGTGGTATCAGCACACCCTCGCCCACCTTGAAAGGCAGACCATAAAACTCCCACTGTCCAAGGAGATACTGCAAAGGATAGCCCTCACATCGACGTGTGACAATGTCGCTTATACGCTTTTCCTGCTCAGAGGTGATATCCTCCCCCTCAGCCACATCTTCAAACACCCATGTGACCTCGCAAGCAGCGTTCTCACCAAGACCGCTCTCCTCAAGCAGACCCACGCATTTATCGAACAGTTCCTTTTTTACCATTTGTCATCTTCCTTATTTTCAGGTATGCAAGCCTTTAGTGCTGCGATCGCACACTCTATCTGACTTTCATCAGGCTCACTTGTAGTTATCCTCTGTATCCACAGACCCGGTGCAGAGATTATCTTAGTGAAAATATTGTCATATTTTCCCGCAAGCCTTATAAGCTCATAAGCAATGCCCGTAACGATAGGCAGAAGTGCAATCTTTATAACAACTCTCAGCAAAATGCTTGCCCATGATACTCTGAATATTGTGTTTACAAAAATGCTTATGAACAGCACAAGGAAAATAAAGCTCGTTCCGCAGCGAGGGTGAAAACGTGTGTATTTCTTCACATTCTCAACCGTCAGCTCTTCTTCATGCTCATAGCAAGCGATAGTCTTGTGTTCAGCACCGTGATACTCATACGTCCGCCTGATATCCTTAGTAAGAGCAGTCAAAGCCGTGTAGCCAATGAAAATAGCTATCTTCAAAATACCCTCAATAAGGTTTTTGCCGAATGCCGACAAGTGAACGAACTTGCTTATGAATTTAGACACCAGCGACGGCAGATACATAAACAGCAATATCGCCAGACCCACACCCAGCACCATAGATATCGCCGTGATGATAGGGCCGAGCTTGTCCCCAAGCTTATCGTCCAGCCACTGTTCAAACTTGGTCTGCTCCTCCTCATCGTCCTCCGTCATCTGCTTCTCAGCCGACCTTGTAAGGCACTTGTAGCCGTCTATAAGAGAAGTAAGGAAGCTGAAAATGCCCCTCACAAAAGGCGTTTTCCTGTACCAAGGCGTATCTTTTCCGCCTTTTATAGCCCACTCCTCCAGGTCTATGGTGCCGTCAGGCAGGCGGCAAGCCATAGCCGCCTTGTGGATGCCACGCATCATAACGCCCTCGATAACAGCCTGTCCACCGATCTTTGACTTGAATTTTTCCTTGCTTTGTGCTTTACTGCTCATTTTCTTTCCTTTCAAGGCGGTGTGTGCGTCTACTGCACGTTGTCGTTGTTTTCGATAGGCTCAGAAGAAATAAGCTCCACGTCTACAGTTGCCTGATTGTCAGGCTTTTTCTTCTGCTCGATACAAGGGAGCGTTATCATCACTGTTGTACCTACTCCCTGCTCACTGTTTATCTCCAGCGTACCGCCATGCCGCTGAATGATCTCGTCTGCCACCGCAAGACCTATTCCCGAACCACGTCTTGTGTGGTTTGCCTTAAAGAATTTCGTCTTGACCTTTGGCAGGTCATCCTTTGATATTCCCATACCCGTGTCTGAAATGGAAATACATACCTCATTGTCCTCCTCATAAGCCTCCACCGATACAGTGTCGCCCTTGTTGGAGTATTTGATAGCGTTGTCCACAATATTTATGAACACCTGACGAAGCCTGTTCTTGTCGCCGTAAACAAACGGCAGCATTTTCGGCTCGTAGTAATTGAGTGTTATACCAAGCGCCTTGGCCCTCTCCTGATAGATAAGCACAGTTTCCCCAAGCTCCGCAAGAATATCTATAGTATCCATAATAAGCGTGAGTCTGTTGTCCTGTATCCTCGAAAAGTCAAGAAGCTCTTCGACCATTTGCGAAAGCCTCTCCGTCTCACTTGTGATGACCCTCATACCCTTCTTGAAGGTTTCCTTGTCCTCATACATACTGGTAACAGTTTCCGTCCAGCCCCTTATAGCGGTAAGCGGAGTTCTCAGCTCATGAGATACAGAAGATATGAATTCGTTCTTCATCTGTTCCGTATTAGAAAGCTCCTGCGCCATGTAGTTGATAGAGTCGCAAAGCTCGCCAAGCTCGTCATTTCGTTTCTTTTCAAGACGTTCGCTGAAATCTCCCGTAGCATACCGCCTTGTTATGCTGTTTATGCTTCTTATAGGCAAAACAATAGATTTGATAAAAAACATTCCCGAGAAAAACATGAGCATTATGACAGCCACAACGATAGCCGTGATTATCATAGACATAATAAAGATCTGATGGTCGATATTTTTCATGGAAGACAACATTCTCAGTGCTTCATATTCGCTTCCCTTCGGGGATATGACTGACGTTATCGCCATGACCTTTTCCCCTGTTGACAGCTCATATATCTGTGTGCCTATTCCCGTGTCGGACTTCTTTGCGTCCTCATAATCGGTCATGTTGTCATTCTCCGAGGGAGAGAAGCCTGATGATGTAACATCGACCTCACCGTCGGTCTTGATAGCCATAAGCTCTATCTTGTCTTTCTCGTCATAGCTTTCCACAAGGGAGCGTATCTGAGAATTATAGTTAGTCTGCTCGTCACCTGAAGCGTTCACTACCGCCGTGGTGACTATCTTCATTTTAGATGTAAGATACTGCCTTGTGGAGCTGTAGTAATAATTTCTCACCACCACGATAAGCAGTATTTCAAGCACCACAAGTATTCCCACGACCACCCCGAGATTGTTTCTCAGCCAGTGCTGTGTGATACTGAGTCTGCCGCTTTTTCTTTTTTTTTCGCTCAACTGATAAAAACTCCGTTCATCATGTTTTCACAGCTCAGTTAGAGCCGCCTGCCCACTTGTAGCCAAAGCCCCATATAGTAAGGATATACTTAGGATTAGAAGGCTCGTCCTCTATCTTCATTCTTATTCTTCTGATATTCACGTCCACTATCTTATCGTCGCCGTAATAACTCTCGCCCCATATGTGATTGAGTATACTTGAACGGTCAAGTGCAGTATTCTGATTTTTGAAGAAATACTCCATTATCTGATACTCCACCTGTGTAAGGTCTATCTGCTCACCGTTCTTGAAAACAGTTCTGCTCTTAAGATTAAGGGTAAATGGACCTGAAACTATCTGTGAAGCCTCCTCAGGCTTAGAGCCTGAACGATTTACACGTCTGCAAACAGCGTCAACTCTTGCAATAAGCTCAGAAATAGAGAACGGCTTTGTGATATAATCATCAGCACCGCTCATAAGACATGATATCTTATCCATTTCCTGTGATTTTGCCGAAAGCATGATAATGCCGATAGTGTTGCTTTTCTCTCTTATCTTCTTGCACACCTGCATTCCGTCGATACCCGGCATCATAATATCAAGCAGAGCAACGTCAAAACCGCCGTCCTTTTCGTCATAGGCTTTGAGAGCGTCCTCACCGCAGTTTACGTCAACTACCTCGTAGCCGCTTCTTACAAGGTTTATGACCACAAATTCTCTTATTGAATCTTCGTCCTCGCAAACCAAAACTCTTTTCATTACATTTACTCCTCTCCAAGATCAGTTTATTATGTAAAAATTATTCTGAATTTCGTCAATAGTCGGTATGAGCTTTTCACGCCTGTCAAGAGGAAGCTTCACAAAATAGTCAAGCTGACCCTTGCTGTCGATAAGCTCATATCCGTCAGAGATATAATCCTCCGAATCATTCTTTGAAGACACAGC
>OODB01001928.1_pt1 | contig 12896 bp, 9 predicted proteins | sample 1671721 | NCBI WGS metagenome assembly OODB01 (sample SAMN06348185, study PRJEB24527) | human gut metagenome | biome: human gut; feature: ankylosing spondylitis patient; material: feces | host: Homo sapiens | place: China | collected 2015-10
TGCATGCAATATCAGCGGAATCCATTCTTGCAACCGCTTCATTTTTACAGCCCTTTAAGCCCTCATTTAAGGCTCGTCCCAATCCCACATTTTCTTTTAATCGTAAAAGATGAAAGACCTCTTTATGAGCTTTTTGATTTTCTTCTAATACTGCATCCAGCTCTTTTGTCAGAGGTCCATCACATACCACCCAAAAATCATTCGTTTTAACCGTCTGATTCCAGATACTTTCAATGCTTTCTCTTAAGTATTCCGGATTTTCTTTTGCATACACAGACATTAAAACACTATATTCTGCCATTTCCCAAAAAGAGTAAGAACCCTCCCTGCTGTTTCTGAATTAAACGATTACAAAACCTCTGCTGTCTGTTTCCAAGCTGACAGACTCCACTTGCTTTTTGAACCGTCTGATTCTTTAAATAACCAAGTATTTTCTGTTTTCTTTCTGATTTGGAAAACCGTTCATCCTGATAAATATCAAATAAACTATAAATGACCGCCCGCATGGTCTTATCAGCAAACTCGCACATCACCTGTGTTCCTTCCAGACAGGCTTCGCTAAATGCGAATACTTCTCTCATTAAATGAATTCGTATCTCAATCTCATCTTCTCGATAAGAAGAAGTAATCGACTCCCCACGGCAGTCATATTCATAATATGCTTTCGGAACAAAGGCAATCGTTTCAATCTTTCTTAAATAGGCAAGATTAAATAACAAATCCTCACCATAAGTATACTCGGTTGAAAAAAATTCTTTAATTTTTTCTTTTTTATATAGTTTATTACAGCAGGACTGAAGCAGACAATTCAAAATCAGATGTTCGATTTCCGATTCCATCTTTGCAACTGTCGTCACACATTCTTTTTGAGGGATGCGAATCACATCCCCCCTTGTTCCGCCATGAATTTCACGAAATCCACAGATTGCTTCATCTGCCTCATTTTTTTGTACCGCCTCATAAAGTTTCTGCGTCATTTCTTTGTCAATGGTATCATCGGAATCAACAAACTGTAAGTACTCTCCTCTTGCCTCTTTGATTCCACAATTTCTCGCACTGCTGACACCACCGTTTTCTTTTTGAATAATGCGGATTCTCTTATCCTGTTTTGCATATTCCTCACAGACCGCCACACTGTTATCGGTTGAACCATCATCAACTAAAATCAATTCCAAATCCGTGTACGTCTGATTTAAAATACTTGCAATACAGCTTCCTACTTTATTTTCACGGTTATACACCGGAACAATAATACTAATCATTTTTCTTCTCTTTCTCAGACTGATGGCTTAAGGCAATTGTTTCTTCCCCTTCCATGCCTTCGGTGCTTTCTTTCATAAACATAATTTTAAAGGTAGATAAAATCAATTTCAAATCATTGATAAACGAATAACTTTCAATGTACATCATATCTAATTTTAGTTTGTCATAGGCTGTGGTATTATACTTTCCGTAAATCTGGGCATAACCGGTCAATCCTGCCTTCACTTTTAAACGGAACGCAAATTCCGGAATTTCTTTTTCGTATTCTTTTGCGATTTCCGGACGCTCCGGTCTTGGTCCAACCAGACTCATATCACCTTTGATGATATTTAAAAGCTGTGGGAGTTCGTCTAATCGTGTTGCTCGAATCACTTTTCCAACCGGTGTAATTCTGCTGTCTCCTGCTTTTGCAAGGCGCGCCACACCATCTTTTTCTGCATCTACTATCATACTTCTGAATTTATAGACATAAAATTCTTTTCCATCAATGGTTAAACGTTTCTGTTTAAACAAAACCGGTCCTTTGTCATAAGCCTTGATTACAATTGCAGTCACCAGCATAAATGGAGATGCCACAATAAACATCAAAACAGAAACCACCAAATCCAGAGTCCTCTTTGCAAAACGCTGACCGATATTTAATCCATAATTACGACACAGTAAAAGCGGAGTGTCAAATAAATGAAGCGTTTCTCCATTTCTTACAATGATATCTGAAACTTTCGGAGTCAGATACACACGAATCGAATGTGCATAACAAAACTTTAAAATCTGGTTTCTGTCAGAGGAATGAATATCTCCTAAAAGTACACCACCATTTTCATATTCCAGAATTTTTTTCTGAATGGTTTCAAAATCTTCATCCACAGAAATCCGCTCTTTAATACGGAATTTATCTTTTCTCGTTGCAATTTTTCCACCCAGTTTTTCCACCGGATACTCTCCATAAATCAACAGAATATCACGTGGCGGGAAAATATAACTGAACAGCTTATCAAAAAAATACGAACAAATTCCAATTACAAGCAAATCTGCCAACGTCATTGCAAGCAAGGGACGCACATCCGGCAGACGACGGTATAACAGCACAATCTGAAGATACGTAATTACATTGGCACAAAGTCCGGACAATGCCTGAGAATAAATCAGATTGCCTCTTTTGATATAACCAATTTTAAATCCACCATAAATATATAAAAACAACAGCATAAATGCCGCATACACCAATACAATGAAAATATTTCCTTTTGCATAGAACGGCTCAATCCAAAGCCCCCTGCTGTAATATTTATTCCAGACATAATAAAAAATAAAAGATTCCAGTACCAGAATAATCATTACGGCTATGCTTCTGACTAAACGCCGAAATTGTTCTCTCTTTACACCTTTCATCCATCCAACCTCTTAATATTCTTAGTCTCTTAACATTCATCTTAACATTTTGTTCAAGAAGATTCAACATTTACTTCATTTATCTGTTTTTTATTGTACCTAAAATCTCCTTTAATTCCTTACGGAATACAAATAAAGTCAACAATCCTCCCACAAAAACAGTTAACACATTGATGATGGCATTTGCATGCAGATAAATATAACTTACTCCAATGTAAACAATTGCCCATGCAACAATGAATTTCAAATCGATTGAAACCTGAATTTCTTTTTTCAGCAGATAAGCACGAATCGTATTATTTACCATAAAACCTAAAAACAGGGCAATACTTGCTCCCTGTACCCCAACAACCGGTAATAACAGATGCACGCTGACTACATTTACCACACTTCCTGCCACTGTGGTATAAAACAATACATTATTTTTCTTAATTGCAGTAAAGATATTTCCAAAGAAACTGCTGATGCAGGAAACAATGGTTGCAAGCAGATAATACGGTACCAACTGTTTTGCGTCCGCATAAGATTCATTAATCATAATCGGGAAGATAACTGAAATTGCAGGAATCAGCATCAAAAGCCCCATACATAAAAACTTGATATAAGAATTTAAAGCAGTGGTATAAAATTCTCCCTGATTCGTCTGCTTCTGTGCTTCTCTTGAATAAGACATTTCCTGCCATGCCATATTAAAGCAGGTCGTAAACAACGTAATAAACGAAGAAAATCTTCCGGCAATCGAATACAGACCATTTTCACTGACTGATAAAACATTTGAAATTGCAACACGGTTATAGGAAGTTAAAAACCAGTATGCCACAGAGTTCATGCAAAGCGGAAGTGAGAAAATCAGCATACGTTTAAATAGATCTTTATCAAAGGCTGACACAGAAATCAGTTTTGGCAACCTGATTCCCCATCCAAGCACTACGATATTGACCAGATATCCGATACAGGCAGAGATAAACAGTGCACTGTAATCCATGCGGAAATATACGATAAATAAAATGTTACATGCTACGGTTACAAAAGAGCTGACCAGACCAGATGTGGTATATAATGCATTTTTTCCATAAGTTCTTGCAAGATATCCAACTAAAGTCTGAATGTTCATCATAATACCATACAGATAGATAAGCGGCAGATACTTGATATCAAAGATACATCCTGCTCCAAATAACACGATGGTATAAAGTACCGTAGAACCGGTGAAAATCGCAATTCCACTGGTAATCGGCTTTTTCCGCTCTTCTCCTTCATATTCAAAGGCAAAACGCATGATTCCGCTCCAGATATCCAGAAACAGAATCGAACACAAGAAGTTAATGTAAGCAGTTGCAAGGTCATACGTTCCAAGATCTGCTTTGTCGATATATTTGGTATAAATTGGAAGCAGGAAGAACGTAATCAATTTATGTAATACTGTACCTATAAAATAGATACCTGAAGTTTTTACAAATTTCCAAAGATTCTTCACAGTAATTCTCCTTATTTGGTTTTCCACCATGCTTTAAAATCATGATGGGTGACACGTTGTTCTACCGGTGGCAGGGTCATATAATCGCCATATTCAATTGTAAGATAGGTATCATAGCCTTTTGGCGCACGGAAATATTCGCCCTCAAATTCCAACTGCTTCTGAAAAAATTTCGGCCGGCATCATATCTTTTTCTTTATAACCGCCCACCAGACAGCCCACATACTTTGCCCCCTCTACCGGATACTTCTGACTTAAATGGTCTACCATACGGATAAAATTCTTTCCGCCAATCAGTCTTCTGACAGCCCAGAATACAAACCGTTTTGTATTTCCTGTAGTATGGTTTCCTTTTACACCTTTAAAACTCTGAAATCCTCTGTAACGCTGTTTTTCCAGATACAAACATTTTCTGACATGTTTGATATAATCCTCTTTTTTCTCCCCTGGGAGTCCATCATAAGGAAAAATATCTACATAAATTCCCATTGGACAGTTGACTTCGATATTTTCTTTTAAAATTGTACGAGTATCAACTGCTTTTCCAAAGGCATAAATATATCCCTTTGTATTTTTATGATTGACTACTTTATAGCAGGAGTCTTCCTGATTCATAATCTGCTCTAATTTCTCATAGTCTTTTCTTGGCATCCATATATCAAGGTCATCATCCCACGGAATATATCCTTTATGCCGGACTGCCCCAAGCAGAGTTCCATCAGACATAAAGTATTTCAGATGATGTGCCTTACACAGTTCATCTACTTTTCTTAAGATTCCAAGCTGTATCTCTTTTAATTCGGCAATCTCTGTAATTTCCTGCATCTTAAACCTCCATTTTTTATTTTTTAACCACTCTCGAAGTATCTTACTATATTTCCTGTATAAAAGCAAATGCCAGAATCTGTCTCTCTTTCGTTTTTCTCTCTTTGTATTCTACATAACTATTGAATTTTCGACAAAAAATAGCTTATAATAGCAGGATAAGACGCAAAAACAATGCATACAAATAGAATAGAAAGGGATATTATCTATGCACAAAAAGAAACCTTATTTTGCCAGATTCCTGGCACTGCTGCTTAGCACAACAACTGTATTTGGTTCTGTTCCGGTTTCTGCATCCTCTGTGGCTGGCAGTTCTGTCTTAGAATCTGCCGATTCCTCCGGTGACACCCAAAATCCAGATGGTTCGGACTCTTCCGGTGATACTCAGAATCCAGATGGTTCGGATTCTTCCGGTGATATTCAAAATCCGGACGGTTCGAATTTTTCCGGTGATACCCAAAATCCGGACAGTTCAGATTCTTCCGGTGATACCCAGAATCCAGATAATTCAGATTCTTCCGGTGATACCCAGAATCCAGATTCATCCGATAAAGACGACAACGAAGAAGAACCGGAAGTTTCTTATTCAAAAATTCATTTTATCACGCTTCCGTATAACAGTGATGCCATCCTGCTTGAGAGCAATGGACACTTTGGAATGATTGACTCCGGAGAAGACAGTGATTATCCAGATGGCAGTGACCCACGCTATCCACTAAGAAACAATGTCTATACCGGAGAGGGCTTTGAACAGCAGGTAATTGATTACATGCACCGTGTTGGTGTCACACAGGATAACTTTGATTTTTATCTTGGAACACATCCTCATAGTGACCACATCGGTTCTGCGGATGAAGTCATTCGGGAATTTCATCCGCAAAGAGTTTATCTGATGGAATACAAAGATGAATACATCACTTCACCCGGACTGTTATTTGACAATCTTTATGTTTATGATAAAGCAATCGAAGCTGCGAAAGAAGTCGGAAGTACTTTGATTCAGAACTTCGATGTCAATGCACCGGTGATTCCGAATCAGGCTGCTGAAGCTTCCACTCAGCCAGCAGAACAAAGTATTTCTGCCGGTACGGATACCCGTTCTTATTCTTATATTACAGAACAGGAAATTGAAGAAAAATATGGAGATTCTCCAATTCCAGAAGATGACCCTGCAATGGAAGAGGCATTCCCCGAAGAAGGAATTGCTGTACTGAATTCTTCTGACCCAAACTCAACAGTCTACAGCACACCTGCAAGCACAACCGGAAATCCAGACTTCGACCTTGGAGACTTGCATCTTCAGGTGATGAACTACAGTGATGATTACAAAACAACCGGAAAACTTGATGCCAATTATTTTTCTCTTGGCGTAAAAGTCACTTCCGACAGCGGATACACTGCCTTCCTTAGCGGCGATATCGGTTTTGCAGATGGAGATGAGGCACGTCTTTCCAAAGTTTTGGGACATATTGATGTCTTAAAACTGGGTCATCATGGAATCGCAAATTCAAACTCTCTGGAGTATTTAAATGCCTTAAGTCCAACAATTGCCATTCAGTCAGGACTCTACAAGGTTCTTCCGGAAGACAGAATTGAACTCTTAAATAAACTTGGAGCAAGACTTTACTCTCTTCCTGAATATACTTCCTACACTCCTGCCATCACACTGGATATGGATACGCTGGACTTAAATGTCTCTTCTTCTGATTATTTCTTTTACAGTAAAGACGAGACGCCTTATCTTTCCAGTTATTTAAATGGACGTGAAAAAGCCTACACCGGTTTTGTGGACTATGATGGAGAAACTTATCATTTTTCTAATTCCATTACCGCAGATGAAAAGAAATGGATTCGCACAAATGCAACCTGGTATTATGCTGATGCAAAAGGTGCACTCGTTCATGGCTGGTTAAAAAATGGAAACTATTACTATTACTTAAAGAATGACGGCAGTATTTCAACCGGACTCTGCACCATTGATGAGAATACTTACTTTTTCAATGACAGCGGTCAGATGCTTTCGGCTGGGTGGAAATGGATCAATAAAAAATGCTATTATTTCCAGAAAGACGGCACCATGGCAAAAAATGCCTGGATTGGAACATCTTATGTTGATGAAAACGGAGTCTGGGACACTTCCAAAACCACAACCTCCAAAACCGGATGGAAACAGGATAAAAATGGCTGGTGGTATGTTCACGCAGACGGAAGCTACACAAAAAATGGATGGGAAACCATTGATGGAGAAAAATACTATTTTGATTCCACCGGATATCGTCATATTGGATGGCTGTATCTTAATCAAACTTATTATTATTTCGACCTCTCAACCGGAATCTTAAAGACCGGATGGGTAAAAAGTGGAAAATACTGGTATTACATGAATGAAAAAGGAATCATGCAGACTGGATGGCGTGAAATCGATGATAAATGGTATTACTTAAATTCATCCGGTATGATGCAGACCGGATGGCTTTACCACAAGCAGAAATGGTATTACCTAAACATTTCCGGTGTCATGCAGACCGGATGGGTAAAAGTTGGAAATAACTGGTATTATCTGGACAGCGACGGTATCATGCAGACCGGATGGACTTATCTGTACACCCAGACTTATTATTTAAATAAGAGCGGTGTCATGCAGACCGGATGGCAGACACTTAACAACAAAACTTATTACTTTGACCCGACAAGCGGTGCTATGAAAACCAAATGGATCAAAATCGGTACAAACCAGTGGTATTACTTAAATGAGAACGGAACCTTAAAAACCGGATGGCAGACACTCAATAACAAAACTTATTATTTTGAAACTAATGGACTGATGCAGACCGGATGGAAACGACTCGATTCTAAATGGTATTACTTTGGCAATGCAAATGACGGAGCTATGAAAACCTACTGGCAGAAAGTCAATAATGCCTACTACTTCCTTGGTTCAGACGGTATCATGCGAACCGGATGGCAGAGCATCTGGGGCAAATGGTATTACTTAAATTCCTCTGGAGCAATGCTGACCGGATGGCAGAAAATTGACAATAACTGGTATCTTCTCCAGTCAAATGGTGCACGCATAGAAGGCTGGTATACAAACGGCAAGAATCGTTATTACCTTATGCCTTTAACCGGAATGATGCAGAAATACTGGTTCTCTGTTGACGGCAAATGGTATTATGCAAATTATAGTGGAGTGTTACAGACCGGATGGGTTACCTCAAACGGCAAAACCTATTATCTGGACGAATCCGGAGTGATGCAGACCGGACTGAAATTAATCGACAAAAAATGGTATGTTTTCTCTGCTTCCGGAGAACTGATGGGTTCTAATTAAATCTAAATACAGCAAAAAAACAGACAGGATTTTGACATCATCCTGTCTGTTTTTTTTAAATTGCTTTTAACTTGTTAATTAATCCCAGTAAATCATTACCGTAATTCTTGCTTGCAGCCCAGCCGCCCCCATTTGGGTTTTCCTGAATTCCAAGCCATTCCACGTAAGGTGCACTTCCTCTTGTCACATAAAAGAAACGAACATCTACACAAGTATTTTTTAACGCCTCTTTATTGGCATAAGCTTTTAAATGCTGTACCTGAGCACGGATTCCGGTTCTTACATCCTTAAAAGAATTTCCTGCAACTCCGTTTCCGGTTGCTCCAAGTCCTGCGAAATTAAACTGACTGATTTTTACATCTCCGCCAAATTTCAGATATCCGGTTTCTAACATTGCCTGAATAAATACTACATCGGCTTTCATGTTTTCTGCATCGGCTTCTTCTTTTATTATTTTACAAAATGTTTCAATATCCGCTGCACCACCCTTGGTCAGCGCTGCAGACGGATAGGCAATCGAAGAGTATGTATTATAATATTTTACCATCTGAGAAACAGTCACACTGCTTGTTCCCGTAATCTGATATAATCCTTCATTTTTTGTTTCTTCTTTTAGTGCTCCACTGCTGTTAAATTCATACTTTGTTCCGCCAATTGTAACGGTTCCGACTGCCATTGCTCCTTCTGAATCAAAATAATAGGTTTTTCCATGAATCGTCTGCCAGCCGGTTTTCATTGATCCATCTGAAGCTCCGCCAAAGTAGTACCAGACTCCTTTTATCTTCTGCCAGCCTGTCTGCATCACTCCATTTTCATCCAGATAGTACCATTTTCCCCAGATTTTCTGCCAACCGGTTCTTCTGACACCATTTGCTCCAAAGAAATAGTAGTTTCCGTCGATTTTTCTCCAGTAAGTTTGCATCACCCCGCTGTCCACGATGTAATAGTACTCATGGTCAACTATCTGCCAGCCCACCTGCATTGCACCATTTTTCTCATTTCCAAAATAATACCATGCTCCATCGATTTTCTGCCAGCCGGTCTGCATCACTCCATCACTGTCAAAATGATAATATTTGCCCCAGATATTCTGCCAGCCGGTTCTTACGGAACCATTTGCTCCAAGGAAATAATACTTTCCATTTTCCAGATACCAGTAAGTTTGCATCACTCCGTTTGCCTTCAGATAATACCACTTTCCATCAACCTTCTGCCAGCCGGTCTGTTTTGCATTTGACTTATAGTAATACCAGTTTCTATTTTCTTTGACCCAGCCATTCTTGTCTGAGTCGCCGGAATTACTATTACTGTTATTATTAGAAGAATTCGAAAGTGTCACACCAAAATACTGTGCAATTCCTTCTGCATCGGCTCTTCCAATTTTCTGTAAATCTGCTTCACTGTCTAAGAATTTTGCATCCACTGTACTGCTGATAAATGCATGCTCCACAATAATAGATGGAATACCTGCCTGCAGTCCCTGACGAACAATCGCATAATAGTCTGCGGTACTTCCATCCGGATATTTTGTACCGCTTGCACTGTCACGATAAACCAGTCCACGATTGTATAAGCCTAAACTTACCAGTTTTTTCAAAATATCCTGTGCCAGTTGTCCGGCATTTTCCGCAACTTTAGAGTTATAGCGTCCTGTTCTTGGTACGAGGATTTCTGCTCCATTTGCGGTTTTTGAATCTGCGGAATTTAAATGCAGGCTTACTAAAATATCTGCATTCTTAGAAGCTGCATAATTTACACGTTCACTTAGTCCAACATAGCTATCATGCGTTCTGGTCATATAGACAACGAACTGTGATGATTTCTCTAACTCCTGTTTTACATAGTTTGCAATTTTTAATGTCAACTTTGATTCAGATTCGGAAGAAATTCCATTTTGATTTTCAGCGCCAGAATCTGTTCCACCATGTCCTGGGTCTAACACAATCACATACTTCTGTACTGCTCTTCCCACAGACTCCATGGAAAATGTGCTGATTTGGGCAGCTACGTCTGCATCCGGAACGAGTTCTATTGATTTTTCAATTGAATCTGCAATTTCCTCTCCCGTAATTCCGTCTCCCTTTGTGGAAATGACAGAATCTTCTACCAGATTAGCAGTCTCTTCATCTAAAGACTCTTCTGTATCCTGCAATACTTCCGAAGCAGTTTCTTCTGAAACTTCTGTCTGCGTCATACCCTCAGAATCTTGAAGTGACACAGTATACTCAATCCCTGTAATTCTCACCACAGCACTTTCCCATACACGTTCCACTCCATCCTGTGCAATCGGAAGCAAAAAAACAGCAAAGTTCTCTGCTACAGTATCTGACTCTGCTGTTTTCACCTCGCCTCCATCTCGGTATGTAAGTACTGCACTCTCAATCACTGTTGTTTCGTCTCCAAAGCTCATAATAACAGACTGATTGATTCCATCATCCTGAGTAACCACATAGTTAAACGCCACTTCTGAAACAGCATCCCGGGAATTTATTTCTTCTGAATCCATTTCTTCCGAATTTGTTCCTTCTAAGTCAGAAGTTTTCGAATTCTGCTTCTCAATATCCTGTTCGTTTGTACTCTGTGCCTCCGGACTTTGTTCATCCGAAACCTGTTCCTGTGAAATTTCATTTGTGCTTTTTTCTGTACTTTGCACCACTTCCTGTGTCTGCACAGTTTCCGGCACAGACTCTTCTGTCCCTGGCTCTGCTCCGAATACCGGAGTTGCTACAGATAATAACATGATCAGTGTCAACAAGTAAGCAATCCATTTTTTTGTTGCCTTTTTCATTTCCTACCCTTCCCTTTTTGCTTTGCGTCAACTTTTTCCAAATTTATTACATATATGTTAACCAAGTATTTCCTATTATATAATACTTATTTTTAAATTGCAATGTATATCAAATTAATATTTGCGTTTTTTTTTAACTATGTTAAAATGTTACCGTAGTTATTTGATTTAGAACAAAATTTTTAGGAGTCGTTATGATTGATTTTAATATTGCCCCTCATACGGGAAATGAAGTAAAATACATACAAGAAGCCATCGCAAGCGGAAAAATCTGCGGAGATGGAACATTTACCAAAAAATGCAGTCAGTGGATGAAAGAACATTTTTATACCAATCAGGCATTTCTCACCACTTCCTGCACTCATGCACTTGAAATGGCAGCTGTCTTAAGCGGTGTAAAACCGGGGGATGAAGTCATCCTTCCCTCCTACACCTTTGTTTCCACAGCAGATGCTTTTGTTCAAAGAGGTGCATCCCTTGTCTTTGTCGATATTCGTCCTGATACCATGAATCTTGATGAAACATTGATCGAGGACGCCATCACTGAAAAAACAAAAGTGATTGTTCCGGTTCATTATGCCGGAGTTGCCTGCGATATGGACACAATCATGAATATTGCAAAGCGTCATCACTTAAAAGTTGTCGAGGATGCCGCACAGGGATTCGCTTCTTATTATAAGGGAAAAAGTCTTGGAACAATTGGAGATTTTGGCTGTCTTAGTTTTCATGAAACCAAAAATTTAAGTATGGGAGAAGGCGGTGCATTATTCTTTCAGAATAATGCTTATCAGGAAAAAGCAGAGATTCTGCGTGAGAAGGGAACAGACCGCAGTAAATTTTTCCGTGGACAGATTGATAAGTATACCTGGCAGGATTATGGTTCTTCCTATCTTCCAAGCGATTTAAATGCTGCTTATCTTTGGGCTCAGCTTGAAATGGCAGATGACATTCAAAATGACCGCATGGCCACCTGGAACTTTTATAATGAAGCATTAAAACCACTTGCCGATAAGGAACTGATTGAACAGCCTTTTATTCCAAAAGATTGTATTCACAATGCTCACATGTACTATATCAAACTCCCGAACCTGGAAAGTCGCTCTGATTTTATTCATTATTTAAGAGAACACGGTGTGATGTCTGTTTTTCATTATATTCCATTACATTCTGCACCAGCCGGAAAAAAATACGGACGTTTCTTTGGAGAAGACCGCTATACAACAAAAGAAAGCGAACGTCTGGTACGTCTTCCGATGTACTACCAGCTGTCACAAGCGGATAAAGAATATGTTGTTAAAACAATTTTTGATTACTTCAACCGGTAAAAATTTTAAAAGAGTGGAACATTTTGCCAAATCTACAATCTGTTCCACTCTTTTATACTCTGTCTCTATAAATCCGTTTCTTATATTTATACATCTCATAATCGGCTTCTTCTTTAGAAGATTAAAACGGCAGGGTATAAATAAACACTCCACTCATAATAATCAAATTTCCAATTAATTTTTCCTTTGTAAACTTTTCTTTTAAAATAAAATACGACAATACCATAACAAACACATAAGTAAAGGTATCAATTACTGCACCATATTTCATGTCTACTTTTGTATACGCATAAGTATTTAGAAACAAAACGGCTGCAAAAATTCCGTAAGAAAGAATCACGCGCCAATTTAAATATTCAAAAATCGGATTTTTATAGGTTTTATTTGCACTCTGCTTTAATAACAGCTGTGAGAATGCACTGAAAAATGTTCCGATAAATAACAGCCACATATAATTATTCATATTTCTGCACCACCAACACTCCAATAAATACA
>OODB01001931.1_pt1 | contig 12874 bp, 7 predicted proteins | sample 1671721 | NCBI WGS metagenome assembly OODB01 (sample SAMN06348185, study PRJEB24527) | human gut metagenome | biome: human gut; feature: ankylosing spondylitis patient; material: feces | host: Homo sapiens | place: China | collected 2015-10
TTACGAGATTTCCCCTGATCCAGGGTGGAATGGGCGTTGGCATCAGCCTTGGCCGTCTGGCAGGCACCGTTGCAAAGGAAGGCGGGATCGGAATCATTTCCACCGCTCAGATCGGCTACCGGGAAAAAGATTTCGACCGGAATACCGAAGAAGCCAACCAGCGGGCTATCCTGTCCGAGATGAAAAAAGCACGCAGGATTTCTCCTGACGGTATCATCGGCTACAACATCATGGTCGCACTGAAGGAGTACGCATCTCATGTAAAAGCCGCTATCCAGGCAGGCGCTGACCTGATCATCTCCGGCGCAGGACTTCCTACAGAGCTCCCTGCTCTTGTCAGCGGAAGCAAAACAAAGATCGCCCCCATCGTCTCAACGGACAAATCTGCAAAGGTCATTCTGAAATACTGGGAAAGAAAGTACAGGCGCACTGCAGACCTTGTGGTGATCGAGGGTCCCCAGGCAGGCGGTCATCTGGGCTTCCACAAGGAAGAGCTGGATTCCTATACACCGGAAGCCTACGACAATGAAATCCGAAAGATCGTCCAGACCGTAAAAGGCTATGCCGCAAAATTCGGCACGGAAATCCCAGTAGTAGCTGCCGGCGGCATCGCTACTCACGAGGATGTAAAGCATGTCTTTGATCTTGGTGTGGACGGCGTTCAGGTTGCCACCCGTTTTATCCCAACGGAAGAATGTGACGCAGACATCCGGCTGAAAGAATCCCTGATCCACACCACAAAGGACGACATCGCCATTGTAAAAAGCCCGGTAGGTATGCCAGGTCGTGCCATTATGAATCCCTTCATGCAGCACGTCATGGCCGGTGAAAAAATCCCGCACAGTCCCTGCCACCGTTGCCTTGCCAAATGTTCTCCCGGCGAGATTCCTTACTGCATTACTGACAAGCTGATCGCCGCCGTAAAGGGTGACGTGGAAAACGGTCTGCTGTTCTGCGGAGCAAAGGCTTATATGGCAGATAAGATCGAAACCGTGCACGATGTGATCGCTGATCTGTTTGGCACAGAGCCAGAATGCATCTGACTGTCATAAAGATAAACCTGCGCTGTCAGGCGCACTACACAAAAAGCCCCTGCTTTCATTGCTTTTCGCAGTGAAAACAGGGACTTTTTGTTTTTCTACCGGTTATCGATCTTTTCCGGGTACATGTCATGCTCTGTCAGGCGTTTCCAGGCAATCTCCTCCCATCTGGTTCCGGCTTTTCCGTAATTGCAGTAGGGATCAATGGAAATGCCGCCTCTCGGAGTAAATTTTCCCCAGACCTCAATATATTTCGGGTCCATTGCCTTGATCAGATCCTTCATGATCGTATTCACGCAATCCTCATGGAAATCTCCATGATTTCGGAAACTGAACAGGTACAACTTCAACGACTTGCTCTCCACCATGCGCACATCCGGCACATAGGAGATGTAGATTGTCGCAAAATCCGGCTGTCCAGTAATCGGACAAAGACTTGTGAATTCCGGGCAGTTGAATTTTACGAAATAATCATTGTCCGGATGTTTGTTGATAAATGTCTCCAGAATATCCGCAGAATAATCAGACGGATACGCTACGCGCTGGTTTCCCAGCAAAGAAATTCCTTTTTGTTCTTCCTCTGTTCTAGCCATTTCTATCACCTCATAATCGAATCATTTTATCTAAGTGGAAGGAATAGATCACCTGCTCCTTCACCTTTTTTCCTGTCAATCGTTCCAGCACCTCTGCATACGAGGCAAGCTGTGCCCGGTATCTGCCAACCAGAGTCTCCTCGTCTGCGGCATCGGTCTTATAATCCATGACAACCACGTCGTCATCCTCATAAAAGTATGCATCAATAATTCCCTGTACAACTAGTACATCCGGCTCCGTGACATCATACACCTCCGATGCCGGAATACCCGCAGAAAACTGCCGTTCCTTGTACAGATTGCCCAAGCGCGCAGCTTCTATCATACGGCATCCAAGCGTAGATTGCAACATCTTCCTGATTTTGGCTTCCCGGATTGCCACAAGTTCCCGCTCCTCGAAAATGCCCCGCGCAAGCAATGCCGCCTTTTGCTGTGCGATATACGCATCCAGATCTCCGTCTGTATCCACCGCTTCAAATGGCAGCATTTCCATAAATTTATGAACGATCGTACCACGCTCCGCACCGGTAAGTGTGCCTGTTTTTCCTGCAGACTGTGCTCGTTTCGGAAGGTTTTTTTCTATTTCCTGCTCCGCAGTATCCGGAAGGGCAAATTCCGTATTGATATCATACCCTTTTCCATCATAGGCTTTCATCTTCTTAATATCCGAGATTGACAGCTTCGCTCCCAGGGTCGTCATCGGCATATGTGGATATACATAGGATACACTCGCCTCGTTTTTCGCATAGAATACATCTTCCTCTGCCTGCTCCGCCATACGGCGGATGTCTTCTAACTGTAACCGTTTGTGAAGCTCCATCGGAATCATCGCTGTCAGAATTTCCTCCTGGTTGCAAATCTCCATACGAATCTTCCCCTGCACCTTGCAGGCTGCCGCCAGCCGGTTATAACGCACCATACAGGCAAGCAGATGCTTCGCATAGCTGTCGGCATTTTTGCGGACATTATACGGAAGCAGCAACGGCTCCATATCTTCTACATAGGCATATTTTGCAAGCAGACGGTCCGCACCGCGTATTGCACCTGTAAGGATCAGCTTTTCCTTCGCACGCGTCATCGCCACATAGAGCACCCGCAGATTCTCTGCCATCATCTCCGCATCCTCGAGTGCCGCATAGATACTCCGAATCGCAGTATTATGTTTATACCGTCCTTTTATGTGCATCGCCATTGCAGCCAGATAATAGTCCGGATGCACCTGCACATTATCCTTTAACTCCATCCGGTTAAACTGCCGTCCCATCCCTGCGACAAACACGACCGGATATTCAAGTCCCTTACTCTTGTGGATACTCATAATCCGCACAACATCCGCATCCTCGCTCAGCACGCTTGCTTCGCCCTCATCCTTTTCCATCAGCTTCAGCTTATCGACATAGCGCAAGAAATGAAACAATCCTTTGTAATATCCATTTTCAAACTGCACTGCCTTTTGCAATAGCATATCGACATTGGATTTGCGGATATCGCCTGCCGGCATTGCTGTCACGTATTCATAATATCCCGTCTGCTCCAACAGCTCCCAGATGAGATCCGATACTGATAAATGCTGTTTTTTCTCTTTTAGATCTTCGATCAGATCAAGCAGGCGTCTGACTTTTCCGCCAAGTTCTGTATCTGCCTGATCCTCTGCATAATACTCACAGATATCGTACAGACACAATTTTTCAGATACGGCATTCCGCACCGCAGCACATATCTGCGCAAGTTCTGACTCATTCAAGCCGCCGATCGGCGACAACAGCACTGCCGAAAGTGGAATGTCCTGCCGGCTATTGTCAGCCACGGAAAGCATTGCCATGATCACCTGTATCTCGACCGCCTGAAAATATCCCTTGGACTTTTCAAGATATACTGGAATCCCCTGTGCCGTGAGCGCATTGTAGATCACATCGCCATAATCCTTCAGGCTTCTTGCCAGTATCACAATATCCTTATACCGAACCGGGCGGTAACATTCTTCTTCCTCGTCATAGACCTGCATGCCGGTATCCGGCTGCATCAGCGATCGAATCCGGTTCGCGATCATATAGCCCTCCACCGTATCTTTCTCCGGAGATCCATACTGGCGAAGCTGCTCCTCGCTCAAATCCCCGGTATCATCTACATCAGCAAACAACAGTTCCACATCCTCGGCAATATGGACGCCCTCCGGTGGCTCCGGAAACTGCTTGCCCGGTACAAGTGCCTGTTTCTCATCATATGTGATACCACCTAAATCGCTTCCCATCAACTGATAGAAGAAATAATTGATTGCGCGCAGCACAACCGCACGGGAACGGAAATTATGATTCAGTTCGATCTTAATATCGTTTCCTTCCGCCTGATATCGGTTATATTTTTTGACAAATATCTCTGGACGCGCCATACGGAAACGGTAGATACTCTGTTTCACATCGCCCACCATGAACATATTATGCACGTCGCGGGATTTGCCCGATACTGCAGTCAGAATATCCTCCTGCAGATAATTGCTGTCCTGATACTCGTCAATATAGATTTCCTCATACCGGTTTGCAATCGTCTTTCCGATTTCTGTTGGAACTGCTGTACCATCCTCATCATAGCCGGCACACACAAGCTGGTATGCCATATGTGAGATATCCGAGAACTCCAGCATCTTCCTTTTCTGCTTTTCTTCCATAAACCGCGTCATGAATTCCTCAGTCAGGGAGAGTAACGGAAGCAGATATGTTTTTAACAGCTGCATATCTTCTAAGATCTGTGCTTCCGACTGCTTAAAGCTGTCAAGCTTTTTGCTGTCAAATTCATCCTTATATTCCTTGCGGAGCGTCTTACAGGCTTCCTGTAATTCTTTGTCTCCGGTAAACTTCTTTCTCGAAAGCGTCGCCCATTTACTCTCGATTGCCCCCTTCATCGCAGCATAACTGTCCGCCTGCCCGATTGCCTGCAGCTTCTCGATATCCGATTCGATCTGCTCCCGGTACTGCTCCGGTCCATCCGCCTCCTCGCAGATCGCAAGGCACCGCTCTGCAAGCTGTACGGCTGCCGCCGCCTTTTTATGCAGGATATCAAGCATCGCCTGCATCCACGGTGCATGGTTTAAATCCTCCGCCGTGTCAATCTGCAGTCCCATTCTCGCTTCCTCTAAAAACCGCTCCGGTGCTGGAAAACTTGTGATCTGCCGATAGATCTTGTCCAGCACATCCTTCAGATTGTCGTCCCGTTTTCCATCACAGAACACCTCCAACAGGCGCCCAAATTCTGTATCGCCCTGTTCCTGCAGCTGTGCATACTTTTCCTCAAAAAGCGCGGTCATTACATCATATTTCAACATTTCCAGCATACCCGGATCTCCGATTCCAACCGCCGGGTCCAGATTCAGATAACTGAAATACTCCTTTACGATATTCAGGCAGAAACTATCGATCGTCGTGATATCCGCACTCTGGATCAACATGTTCTGCTTTGCAATGTGTTCCGATTCCGGATACTGTTCCTGTGCTTCCTCCAGCTTTTTCAAAAGCTTCTCTTTCATCTGCGCCGCTGCCGCCTTAGTAAAAGTCACGACCAGAAAAGACGTGATATCGACCGGATGCTCCGGATCAATCATCTTCTGGTAGATACGTTCCACGAGCGTTGCCGTCTTACCGGAGCCTGCAGCTGCCGATACAAGAATTGTCTTGTCTCTCTCTTTAATTACCTGTTCCTGTTTTTCTGTCCATGGCATACGCTATGCATCTCCTCCAATAACTGTTCCTTCTCCTTTGCGCTGTGCTTTGTGTAGTGATAACGGTTGTTTCCGTATTTTTCATCAAACCGGCACACATCTTTGTATGCGCAGTAATCGCACGCGGTCTTGTTGGACTCCCGCATCGGATTTTTGTCGATCACTCCCGATTTCATCTGCGTGACAAGTGCAGATGCCTTGTACTCGGCATAGGCAAGCACTGTGTCAAATTCCTCCGCATCATCCCGTGCCAGTCCTTTGTATGTCAGCTGCCTCTCCCGTGCTTCCTCCGCCTCTGTCTCATTTTCCGCCTGCACATATGGATCCTGCATATGATAATAATACATACTGTCTGTCACAATCTTATAGTGTTCTGCCTCCGCGCGGTTTTTGTTCCACTCCTGATCGACCAGTTCACGCATCACATCTGTATAGATTGCAAGCTGCAGTTCCAGTCCCTCGTACAGATCACCAAGATCAAACTCATGTGCCCCGGATTTGTAATCGATCACACGCAGGGAAATCGTCTGCTCTGCTTCATTCACATACAAATCTCCGCGGTCCACCACGCCAACTAAGGACAACTGTTCATCTCCAACCTGCAGTTTTTTTCGGAATGCATACTCAAAATACCGCGGTTTGTAAGACGCATCCATCATCGCCTGCAGCTTCTGCACGGTCCGTTTTCCGATTCGGATCAAACTCTTCCGTAGCACTTCATACTGTCCGGCATCCAGCTCCTGTCCGGCGTATTCCTTCGCAAAGTTTTCATTCACGAATTCCTCTGTCTTCGCATCCCGCTCCTGCTCGGACAGTGTCTCCCATGCATTGTCCTTCTGATCCCGCACATAGCAAAACATCTGCTCCATCGCACCGTGCAGGATCATACCGACGTTCCGGTTGTCGATACCATGAATCTGCCGCTCCTCTAACCGTAGAATGTATCGAAGGAAAAATGCATACGCACAGCTTGCATACTGTTCCAGCTTCGATACGGACATCGCCATATCCTGTAACCGGATCAGCTGTGTGACCTGTTCCGCCAGCTTCTCCGGCAGATTCTGGTACTGCATCGCCTGTTTCATCCGTTCGAGTGTCCGGGCATCTCCATGCTTCAGATACAGCTTATATAACTGCAGTGTCTCTTTCTCGTGGCTGTGATTACCCTCGAGCAATTCCCGGATTCCTATGATTAAAACCTCCAGCCCGGATTTGTCTGTCACGATCCGGTTCTCCATCCGCTGTCCCTGTAATTCCTTCTTGTCCGGAAAAATTCTTCGAATCCGGTCTAATATATAAGATGGCCGCATTGTCTCATTCGTGGCACTCATACACACATAGGATAAATGCAGACAATCCTTTGGCTTCGTCATGTTCTGATACAGGTAAAACTGTTCGGTGTAGCTGTTCACCCGCTCTGTCGGCGCCATATGGATACCAAATGCACCCAGTCGTTCTTTCTCGCGGTCATTGATGATCTGACTGCGTCCGGCACGTTTCGGAATGACGCCGTCATTTACACCCACAATAAACAACGCCCGGATATCACCTAGTCTGGTTCGCGTGATATCGCCGACTACGAGCATATCCAGTGTCGGTGGCACCATACCAAGTGTGACATCCTTCATTCCTACGGCAAACAGTTCCTCAAACTCCTGTACATTGACCGTGTCCTCCGGCATGATCTCCACCATCTTGTCAAAGATCTGCCGCACCTTCTCATACAGTCCGGCATCTTCAAACTGCGTCTCCATCGAAAGCGTCTCCATAAGCGCATAGATGGCTTCGACAAACACGGAAATCTTCTTTTTTCCACTGGAGACTGCCTTGTAAAATGGCTGCAATATTTCCATCACAACCTGACGCAGTTCATCCACGGTGTCATCCTCACCGTTTAGAAATGGCTGGCTCCAGCTCCGGATTCCCTTTCGTCCACGCGCCAGCACGTAGTTTTCCAGCATCTCGATCTCCGATTGTTCCAACGACTTTACAACTCCGGATTTTAAGAACGCAAACACACTGTCATAACTGAAATTCTCATCGACGATTCGCAGCACATGCGTAAGCGCATCCACACATGGATGATTCTTCACCGGCATCGTCATATCAATAAAATAAGGAATCTCATATTGCGGCAATATCCGCTTTGCAAATTCCGCCGTTTCCTCCAGATTTCCACTCACGATTGCAATATCCCGGTAACGATAGCCCTGCTCCATCACAAGGGTACGAATCTGTTCTGCAACGCCGGTCAGCTCCTGTGCCGGCGTATCATACGCCGTAATCGTAATCGCCTGTTCCTCATCTTTCCCGACACGGTACGGATAGCGGAACAGATTCTGCTCCAGATGTGCCAGCGGATGGCCCTTGCTCCACCGTTTACAGCCATCCTTTCCTAAGAACAATGCCGGTTCCACAACCACATGTGCCTGCTCGGCAGTAAGCAGCAAATGCTCGATTGTCTGCTTCGTAAGTGCAAACAGTTCATGCTCTGCCACGTGCTTTTTCTCATAGGTTGCCGCGTCAATCGTCAATACGATTGTCACTTTTTTCGCCCGGCGCAGCAACACGGAAATCAGATTCAACTGAATCGGTGTAAATCCGGTAAATCCATCTAATACGATCTCACTGCCTGCAATCAGCTCCGATTGTTCCGCTGCCGCGGTCAGGAGCTCCAGCATCTGTTCTGCTACGATAAAAGACTGCCCTTTCTTCTCCTCAAACGCATCGAAAATTACCAGCATGTCCTGCAGCTTTCTCGCAAGCACACGTGCCTCCTCCGAATCGTCCAGCTTCTGTAACGCCTCCCGCAGCCGTTCCCGTGGAATATCATACTGGTAGATCTCTGACATCAACGATTTTGCCTCGTCGATAAATCCTGCCTTATCCAGACTTCCGGCATACAGAGACAGCTCTTCTTTGTGCTCCTGTGCTGCCTTTCGCAGCAACATAGATTTTCCGAAATCCTCCAGCACCTTCTTCGGCTTGATATGCAGCTCATCAAATATCCGATATGCCAGCCGATTAAACCCGATGACGTCAATCTGGAAGCTGCCGCCGCGCGGATGCTTCTGCACAAGCTTTCGTTGAATCTCCAGCGAATACTGTTCCGGGACAAGCACGATCACATTTTCCCGCTCATCCTGCATTGTCCGACGTATAATGTCCTCGTAAATATATTCTGATTTTCCTGCCCCGCTTGGGCCAAGGATAAACTGTAACGCCATGTACTCCTCCGTCAAAAAAATAAGCCGGAAGTTTTTCGCTCCCGGCTTTTTCTTAATCCTGTTTAAACAACTGATCCTGTACCTCTTCGATATCCGGATACCAGACGCCTTTGATCTTGATGAAATCAATATTTACTTCCAGATACTGTCTCTTCACGCCATTGCGATCCTTCATCGTTCCACGCAGTCCAAGCTTCAGGGTAACACCCTCTCTTGCATCTGCAGTCTTACCATGCTCCAGCTGGATCTTGTCGTTGAATGCATTTACCTCAGAAGTGCCCCAGATGGATGTATCAATAATCTTGATCGATGTGTAGTTTGTCTCCTGCACATATGGTAAGATTTCCTCAACCAAGGCTTTGTTTGCTGTTATGTATTCCGGTACTAATGCCTGTAATTTCTCACTGTCATCCTCATTGACCGCTGTCTGGAATGCTTTGACTGCATCCTCATAAGTCTCCGGTCCGTTCGGCTTTAACACAACCTTTGTCACAAACATATAAATACCAAATACGATTGCTGCAAATATGATGAACTTGAAGATCGTGCCAAACACTTTGCCGACGCCGCTTCCGCCGCCCTGTTTCTTGTTCAGCTCTTTGTATTCCTTTACGTCTTCCTTCGTAATCTTGACAGGATCTGTTCCCCCGATACTGTTCCCATCATAGATGTCACCATAATCATCGGTTGGTGTATATGCCCTTTGCTGTACCGGCTTCTTTCCGTTCTCACCTTTCAGCCCAAGACTTGTCTTCATCTTCACCACCGGGCGCCCACATTCCGGACAGATCGTAATTCCATCCTGCACCCTTGCTCCACATGATTCACATACAGCCATATTACTAACCCCTTTCTTCTGTATCATATGTAGTATAGTATATCTCACGGAGGCATTTTCTTCAAGTGATTCTTTTCTTATGAAAGGGAAAATCGCGAAAAAAAAAGGATACAATCTGTATCCTTTTAAAAGCAGTTCGTAGGGGAATCGAACCCCTGTTTTCGCCGAAACCTTTGTTACTATAACAAATATATAACATGTTGTCAACAACTTTTTTTAATTTTTTTAATTTTTTTTAATTCATGGCATATTTTCGTAAAGATATACGTCCATATGCCATGATCCAACATCCTTATTTCGACTTCTCCGGCCGGTACAAAATATCCACGAATGTATTGACACTCTGCTCGCAGACTTCTCTTGTCGTCTCCTGCTTCACAAGGATATAACGATCTGTGTGTCCCTTCATGACATACGCCGGCTTTCCATCCTTGTCGATACAGTCATACTCCTCCATCAGCACCGGAAGCAGCTCTCCGGAAAACTGTGCTTCAAATGCTGCCTTCTGGTTCGCCGTCAGCTCTAACAGCACATTGCTTCGCTTCTCCTTCACTGCATCGCTCACCTGATGCTCCATTGTCGCTGCGATCGTGCCGCTCCGCTTTGAATATTTAAATACATGCATCTCATAGAGATTCAGCTTCTCCAGATTTGCCACCGTTGTTGCAAATTCCTCCTCGGTTTCCCCCGGGAATCCTACAATCACATCTGTCGCGATCGCCGGACGATCATATGCCTTGCGGATCATCTCGCATTTTTCCATATATTCTTCGATTGTATATTTCCGGTTCATCCGCTTTAACGTCTCATTGCAGGCACTCTGCAATGACAGATGGAAATGCGGACACACCTTATCAAGCGCTGTGATACCATCCAGGAATTCCTCTGTGATCACACGCGGCTCCAGCGATCCCATCCGGATACGCTTAATACCATTCACTTTGGCAACTGCCTGTAACAGCATCAGCAGCGATGCACCATCCTCATCCTCATAGGAAGATAAATTGATTCCTGTAATCACGACTTCCTGTACGCCTTCTACTGCCAGCCCTTCTACCTCCCGCACGACATCCGCAAGCTTCCGGCTGCGGATTCTGCCACGTGTATATGGGATGATACAATACGTGCAGAAATTATTACAGCCGTCCTGCACCTTGACATAGGCACGGCATCGCTCGTTCGGCTTTACGAGCGTCATTTCCTCATATTCGTTCGTGTGATTGATGTCGATCACAACCTCATGCATGGACGTATCCTCATAATATTCACTTAAGATACGGGCAACATCCTTCTTGCAGTTGTTTCCGATCAGAATATCGATGCCTAGATCCTTTGCCAACGCTTCCTCGGCTGCCTGCACATAGCATCCGGCTGCCACAATGACCGCCTCCGGGTTCTTCTTTTTCGCGCGGTGCAGCATCTGTCTCGACTTTCGCTCCGCCATATTCGTGACCGAACACGTATTGACGATATACACATCTGCAAACTGTGAAAATGGTACAATCTCGCATCCATTTTTCTTCAAAATATCCATCATACTGTCTGACTCATATTGATTCACCTTGCAGCCAAGGGTGTAAATGGCAACTTTCATAGGTTCTCCTTGCGTTTTGAAAACGTTTCTTTTATAATAAGTAATTACGCTGTTGTATTGTCAAAGTCTATGACTCTATATCATTTCTCTTTTATTATACGTTGCTTTTCCCGTTTGGGCAAGAGGAGGTTTTTATGGTCTATCTGGATCACGCCGCCACTACGCCGGTTCCCCGGGCCGTGGCAGACGTTATGTACGCTGTTCTCACCGAGCAATTCGGCAATCCCAGCGCCCAATACCCCATGGGCCTTGAAATGAAGCGCCGCGTGGAGGCGTGGCGGGCCACGGTGGCGCAGGCGGTGGGCTGTGAGCCGGGGCGGCTCTTTTTCACCTCCTGTGGAACGGAGGGGGACAACTGGGCCCTCCGCGCCGCCTGCTGGCACAACCGCCGGGTGGGCCGCCACATCGTCACCACCGCCGTAGAGCACCACGCCGTGTTGAACTGCTGCCGCCAGTTAGAGCAGGAGGGCTGGGAGGTCACGACCATCCTGCCGGATCAAAACGGCGACATTTCCGCCGAATCCGTTCTGGCGGCGGTGCGGCCGGACACGGCGCTGGTGTCCGTTATGATGGTAAACAACGAGCTTGGCAATATCTATCCCATTGCGGAGATCGCCCGGGGGCTGAAGGCAGTCAATGAAAAAACGCTGCTCCACACCGACGCGGTGCAGGCCGTCGGCCACGTCCCCGTGGACGTGCAGGCGATGCACATCGACCTGCTTTCATGCTCGGCGCACAAGTTCCACGGCCCGCGCGGCGTCGGCTTTTTGTACGCCAGGCGCGGCATCCCGCTCACGAACATCATTGAGGGCGGCGCGCAGGAGCGCGGCAAGCGCGGCGGCACGGAGAACACCCCGGCCATCGCCGGCATGGCCGCAGCGCTGCGCGAGGCGGTTGACCACATGGCCGAGAACACGGAGAAAGTCACGCGCCTGCGCGAGACGCTCATCGCCGGCCTCTCGACCATCGAGCACGCCCGGCTCAACGGCGACCGCGCGCAGCGTGTGCCCGGCACGGTGAACTTCTGCTTCGAGGGCATCGAGGGCGAGTCGCTGCTGCTCCTGCTCGACCGCAAGGGCATTGCCGCTTCGTCCGGTAGCGCCTGCACGTCCGGCTCGCTCGACCCCAGCCATGTGCTGCTGGCCATCGGCCTGCCGCACGAGGTGGCGCACGGGTCGCTGCGTCTGTCCGTGGGCGAATATAACACGGACGAGGAAATGGCGTACATCGTGGACAATGTCCGGCAGGTGGTCGCCTACCTGCGCAGCATCTCCCCGGTGTGGGACGAGCTGGAGACCGGCGCGCGCCCGCACCTGATTTGACACAATATAGATATAAAGGAGGCTTTCCTATGGCACTGTACAGCGAAAAGGTCATGGACCATTTTGAAAACCCCCGCAACGTTGGCAAGATGCCCGACGCTGACGGCATCGGTGAAGTCGGCAACGCCAAGTGCGGCGACATCATGCGGATGTATATCAAGGTAAACGACGGCATCATCTCGGACGTGAAGTTCAACACGTTCGGCTGCGGCAGCGCGATCGCGTCCTCGTCGATGGCGACCGAGATGATCAAAGGCAAGCCCATCTCGGAGGCGCTGGCACTGTCCAACAAGGCGGTCGTGGAGGCGCTCGACGGCCTGCCGGCCCAGAAGATCCACTGCTCCGTGCTCGCGGAGGAAGCGGTCAAGGCGGCCGTGAAGGACTACTACGACAAAAACGGCATCGCCTACGACGCCGCGCTCTTTGCAGAGCATGACTGCGCCGCCTGTCACGGCGGCTGATACCACCCTGCTGCTTCTGTTCTTCCCCCTTCTATGTTTTGCGGAAAGCACCCGTCCATTCGGCCGGGTGCTTTCTGTATGCCCGCA
>OODB01001932.1_pt1 | contig 12860 bp, 10 predicted proteins | sample 1671721 | NCBI WGS metagenome assembly OODB01 (sample SAMN06348185, study PRJEB24527) | human gut metagenome | biome: human gut; feature: ankylosing spondylitis patient; material: feces | host: Homo sapiens | place: China | collected 2015-10
GCTACTACGTCCACACCTGCGTGCTGGAGAGCGGCATCGTCAAGGTGGGCGACCATCTGACCGCCCGCGTGGACAAAGAGTACCGCATGGCCATTGCCCGCAACCATACCGCTACCCACCTGCTGCAGGCTGCTCTGCGTGAGGTGCTGGGCGACCATGTCCATCAGGCTGGCTCTTATCAGGACGCCAAGATCACCCACTTCGACTTCACCCACTTCAGCGCGGTCACTCCTGAGGAGCTGGCCCGTGTGGAGAAGATCGTCAACGACAAGATCTTTGAGGCCATGAACGTCACCGTCAAGGAGATGCCCATTGAAGAGGCCAAGAAGCTGGGTGCAATGGCTCTGTTCGGCGAGAAGTACGGCAAGGTGGTCCGCGTGGTTGATATCGAGGGCTGGTCCACTGAGTTCTGCGGCGGCACCCACGTCAAGAACACCGCCCAGATCGGCTGCTTCAAGATCGTGAGCGAGAGCTCTGTGGCCGCTGGCATCCGCCGCATTGAGGCTGTCACCGGCAAGAACCTGCTGTTCCGTGCAAACCTGCAGGAGGCTATGCTGCACACCGTGGCGAACACCCTGAAAGCCAACAACGTTACCTCTCTGCCTGTTCGTGCCGAGGCTGTCATGGCTGAGAACAAGGCGATGACCAAGGAGCTGGAAGAGATCAAGGCAAAGGTTGCTGCCTCCAAGGTGACCAGCCTGTTTGATAATGCGGAGGAAGTGGATGGCGTGAAGATCGCTTCCGCTTACTTCACCGGCACCACCGGCGACACCCTGCGCGGCATGTGCGACAGCATCCGTGACAAGGCGGTGAACCCCGTGGTGGCTGTGCTGGTAGGCAAGGCCGAGGACAAGATCACCATGGCTGTCACCGTCAACAAGCTGGCACAGGAAAAGGGCCTGAAAGCGGGTGTGCTGGTGAAAGAGCTGGCTGCCATCGCAGGCGGCAAGGGCGGCGGCAAGCCGGACTTTGCTATGGCCGGCCTGAAAGACGAGACCAAGATCGACGAGGCACTGGCTGCTGTCAAGGGCATCGTGGAAAAACAGCTGGGTTGATTTTAAATAAAACCGAAAGGAGCAATTCCCATGGAAGATTGTCTGTTTTGTAAGATCGCGGCGGGCGAGATCCCCTCGAAGAAGCTCTACGAGGACGATCAGGTGGTTGCCTTTTATGACATCGCCCCGCAGGCGAAAGTGCATTTTCTGGTCATCCCGAAAAAGCACATCTCTTCTGCTGCTGCACTGACGGAGGCCGATGGCGCGCTGTTGGGCCATGTGTTTGCCGTCATCGCCAAGCTCGCCAAGGAGCAGGGCCTCGACAATGGCTACCGTGTCATCTCCAACGTGGGCGAGGACGCGGGCCAGACCGTGAAACACCTGCACTTCCATGTGCTGGGCGGCGAGAAACTGCCCGTCTGAAATTGAAAGAGAGGGAATTGTTATGGCTGAGACTTATACCCTGCATGTTGCGGGCCTGACCCGTGAGCTGACCATCTGCAAGGTGAACGACCACATGGACATTGCGGCGTTCATCATGCTGGGCGACGCCGAGCTGACCGTGGCTGCTGCCACCGAGCTGCTGAAGAAGTGCCCGGATTTTGACATCCTGCTCACCGCGGAGGCCAAGGGCATTCCTCTGGCTCATGAGATGAGCCGCCAGAGCGGCAAGCCCTACGTCTGCGCGCGCAAGGGCATCAAGCTCTATATGAAAGACCCGGTGGTTGTGGAAGACAAATCCATCACCACCGAGGGCAAGCAGAAGCTGGTCATTGATCGCAAGGAGCTGGACGAGATGAACGGCAAGCGGGTCCTGGTCGTGGACGACGTCATCTCCACGGGTGGCTCCCTCAAGGCACTGGATGCTCTGGCAGAGCAGACCCAGTGCACCATCGTGGGCCAGGCAGCTGTCCTGGCTGAGGGCGATGCAGCGGAGCGCAAGGATATCATCTACCTTGAGCCGCTGCCTCTGTTCCTCCACTGATCGAATATGCGTCGGCCGCTCTGCGTCTTCTGCGTTGGTACGCTGGGGGTAGAGTTGGTGTGCGCGTTTTTGCCGCAAACGGGGCTTTTGCTGCCGTTTGCGGCATTTTTTGTGCCCGCGCTGCTCTGGTTGCTCTTTGGTAAAAACAGCCGGGGCTATGGCGTCTGCCTACTGCTGGGGGTTCTGGCCGGGCTGCTGCTCACGGCTCATACCCGGCAAAAGCTGGACCGTGTCCACACCGCTTACGCTGATCGGGAAGTGACCCTGACCGCCGAGGTGGAAGAGGTGTCGGCCTCCTATTACCCGGGCGTCGTCCATGCGGTGCTGCGGGTGGAACCGACAGGCGGGAAGAAGACAGCTTTCCGGATGGAGTGTGTCTGTATGCCAAAGTGCACGGCCGGGGAGCGGGTGCAGGCCCGCTTTGCGCTGGAAGTACCAGCCCGGACACAGCAGCTTTCTTCCTACGCGGACGGCATCGCCCTGAGCGGGGAATATCTCTCAGGAATGAAGCACCTGGGCCCGAGTGAGAGCTTCCGGGCCAAAACGGCGCGGCTCCAAAAGCGGTTGAGTGCGGCTCTGCGCAAGGGGATGGCACAGGGCCCGGCGGGGGTGCTGGCGGCCATGGTGCTGGGTGACCGTACCCATCTGTCCAAAGACCTTCGCAGTGCCTACCGGGCGGCGGGTCTTTCCCATGTGCTGGTGGTCAGCGGAATGCATGTGTCCATCCTCTGCGGCAGCGTGTTTGCAAAATACCTGCCGGAAAAGAAAAAGCGGGAGCGCGGTTATGCCAGCCGGAGGCGGCAGGCGTTGTTCAGCGCTGCCATGGCCCTGCTGCTGGCCGGGGTCACCGGGCTGACGCCCTCGGTCCTGCGGGCGGCCACGGCGGTATGGGTCAGCGCGCTGGGCGTCTGGGTTTACGGCCCGCCGGATGCCCTCACCTCGCTGGGCGTGGCAGGCGTCTGGATGACGCTGGGCAACAGCTACGCCGTCTGTGACATCGGCTTTGAGCTCTCCTTTGCGGCGGTGCTGGGCACACTGGCCGGGGCGGAACTGGCCCGGAAAGGCCGCCGCTTCCCGCTGCTGCGGAACGGGGTGTGGGAGACGCTCTGCGTTTCGGCCTGCGCCAGCGCGGCCACTTTCCCGGTGCTGGTGCTCCGGGGGTTGAGTGCCAGCTTGTATGCGCTGGTGTCCAGTGTGGCTGTGCTCTGGCTGGTGGAGCCCATTTTACAATTGGGCCTTGTCACGGCTCTGTTTGGCTGCTGGCCCGCGCTGGCCCCGCTGCACCGGGTGTGCTCCCTGTGCGCGGCCACGCTGGCAGGGTGTTTGAACCGATGGGCCCTCTGGGTATCCGGCTGGCCCGGGGCACAGATCTATTTTGACACTGCCTACGCCGCCCTCGTCTGCCTGCTGTTGTTGGGGCTGGGGTGGCTGGCGTACCACTGGCGTGTCCGGCCGCGGGTGGCACTGCCCTGTCTGGTGCTGACGGCGGCGCTGGCCATCGGTTTGGGGAACGTCCTGAACCGGGAGATCGTCCGGGTGGAGCTGGCCGGGAGCCGGAACGCTCCGGCCGTGGTCATCACGCGGGGAGAGAGCGCCGTGGTGCTCTTCCGGGGCGGCAGCAGTACCCAGCAGGCGGTGGAAACGCTGCTCACCCGGCGGGGCACGCGGGAAGTGGAAATGCTGGTAGACCTGCGGATGAACCCGCGGACGCCCTGCACGCTGGAAGCCAGAGAGCGGATGGCAGCAGACGAGATGCCCCGCTATACTACCCGCCGTGCCCACAGCAGCCCGGCAGAGCTGGAAGTGCTGCGAGTACAGAATGGCTGCATCGTCCGTATCACGGCGGCGGGGCGGCAGTTTGCTGCCCTGAGCGGGAGCGTCCCGTTGGCAAAGCCTGTCCGGGTTGACTGGCTGCTGGCAAGCCCGGCCCGCCCGGACGCGGTGCAGTACACAGACTGCCTGACACTGAGCAGTGCATACCGCTGGATGGAGGAAGATGCAGAAACAGAGACCGCCTCCTGCCTGGCGCTCCGCCCCGGCGGCGGGGAGCGGCTTTCGTGAACGCTTTTCAAAGCGGGCGGAATATGATAAAATAGCACTTGACAAAACAAAAAGGAGGCCAGCCTTTTGGCAACCGAAACAAAACTCCGGCAGCTGGCAGAGCAGGGCTGTGCGGTCTACTATTTTTATTCCAGCGAGCGGTATCTGGTGCGGCGGGCGGTGGCGGCTGCGTCCCAGCTGCTGGCAGCAGGGGAGGACGAAGAGACCACCGTGCTGGACGGAGCGACCCCGGGCATTGAGCAGCTCATCATGGCGGCGGGTACCATCTCGTTTTTTGGCACCCGGCGCGTGGTCGTCCTGCCGGAGATCGACCCAAGCGCTTACAGCGACAAAGACCTGGACGAGCTCTGCGAGACGCTGGGCAGTTTGGAAAACGCCGTGGTGGTGCTGGGCACCGTGTTTGACCTGGAACGCAATAAGCTCAAGCTGGGCAAGCGGGCGCAAAAGCTCATCAACCAGTGCAAAAAGCTGGGCTTTACCGAGGAGCTGGCCAAACCCAAGCCCTATGAGCTGAAAATCATGATGATCGAGCGGGCCAGGGAGCAGGGAACAAACCTGCCCGAGGGCGCGGCCAGTGCTTTGCTGGAGCGCTGCGGCGAGGATCCGTTTCTGCTGGAAAATGAGGTGGACAAGCTCTGCGCCGTTTCCGGCTACAAGACCGTTACCACGGCCATGGTGGCCGAGATGGGCACTGTCAGCCTGGAAGCAGACGTGTTTGAGATGATCCGGATGATCACGGCCAAAAACGCCACGGGTGCCTGCAAAAAAATGCAGACACTGCTCCGCCTGCAGCAGGAGCCCATTGCCATTACAGCGGCCATGATCGGCAGCTATGTGGACCTGTACCGGGTCAAGCTGGGGGCGGTCCGGCGGAAAAACTACAGCACGGTCTTCAAGGATTTCGGGTACAGGGGGAGCGATTACCGGCTCAAGCGCTCGGCGGAGACAGCCGCCCACTACACGCTGCCCCAGCTGGAAGCCTGTATGCAGGTGCTGCTGGAGCTGGATAAAAGTTTGAAAAGCCAGCCTGTGGACGACGGGGTGCTGATGGAAACGGCCCTCTGCCGCCTGGCACTGGCGGGGAGCAGCCGATGAACGAAGCAAATTTTGTACACACCAGCCGGGTGCTGATCGTGGAGGGAAAATACGATGCAGCCCGGCTTTCCCATTTGACCGACGCCATGATCCTGCTGACGGACGGGTTTGCGATCTATAAGGACAAAAAGCGCCAGCAGCTGTTCAAGGCGCTGGCGAAGAAGAACGGCCTCATTCTGCTCACCGACTCGGACGCGGCAGGGTTCCGCATCCGCAACTACATCACCAATTTAGTAGGGGCGCAGAATGTGGTGCAGGCTTATGTCCCGGCCATTCACGGCAAGGAGAAGCGGAAACCCCAGCCCGGCAAAGAGGGGCTTCTGGGCGTGGAGGGCGTGGACGACGCCATTGTGGTCAAGATTCTGCGGGAAGCACTGGGCACGGAGGCCGATGCGGCAGCCCCCCGCCCGGAGGGACGGCAGATCACCTATACCGACCTGTACGATTGGGGCCTTTCCGGCACGGCAGGCAGCGCGGAGCGGAAAACAAAGCTCCTCAACGCGCTGGGCTTGCCGCCGCGCCTCTCCAAAAAGGAGCTGGTGGAGGCGCTGAACCGTCTGTACAGTTTTGAACAGTTGAATTCCATGCAAGAAACACTCTTTAAAGATGAAGAATAAGACGATTGAAAAACCCGGTAATCCGGCGGGGATTGTGCTATAATAGTAACATTATGCGCACTGGGTGTACGGAAACACCCGCAGGGCAAAAATCCGGCTGCACAAATCGGTGCGGCGGTGGAAGAAAGAGGAGAAAAATCATGGAACGAGAAAAACTCAAATCAAGACTTGGGTTTATCCTGCTTTCCGCAGGCTGTGCCATCGGCATCGGAAACGTATGGAAATTCCCCTACATGGCCGGCCAGGGCGGCGGCGGCGCGTTCGTGCTGTTCTATCTGCTGTTCCTGGTCATCTTGGGCCTGCCCATCATGAGCATGGAGTTTGCAGTGGGCCGCGCCAGCCACAAGAGTCCGGTGCACGCCTATCAGGCACTGGAAAAGCCGGGCCAGAAATGGCACATCCACGGCTACTTTACCCTCATTGGCTGCTACTTGCTGATGATGTTCTACACCACCGTGGCCGGCTGGATGATGCATTACTTCTACATGACGGCTGCGGGCAAGCTCTCCGGCCTGACCGCGGATGAAGTGGCAAGTGCCTTTACCGAGATGCTGGCAAGCCCCGGCATCATGGCGTTCTGGATGGTCGTGGTCGTTGTGTTCAGCATCTTTGTCTGTGCCCGTGGCCTGCAGAACGGTTTGGAGCGTGTGACCAAAGTCATGATGATCGCTCTGCTGGCCATCATGGTCATCCTGGCCGTCAACAGCCTGTTCATGCCGGGGGCAGCTGAGGGCCTCAAGTTCTATCTGGTGCCGGACTTTGCCCGCATGAAAGAGGTGGGCGTCGTCAACACGCTGGTGGGTGCTATGAACCAGGCGTTCTTCACTCTGAGCCTGGGCGTGGGTGCCATGGCCATCTTTGGCAGCTACATTGGCAAAGAGCACGCGCTGCTGGGCGAGTCCGTCCGTGTGGTGGTGCTGGATACATTCGTAGCCATTACGGCCGGCCTCATCATTTTCCCGGCCTGCTTTACTTATGGCGTGGACCAGACCTCCGGCCCCAGCCTCATTTTTATCACCCTGCCCAACATCTTTGCCAACATGGCCATGGGCCGGCTGTGGGGCAGCCTGTTCTTCCTGTTCATGGCGTTTGCCGCTCTCTCCACGGTGCTGGCCGTGTTTGAGAACATCATCTGCTGCGATATGGAGCTGATGCACTGGGACCGCAAAAAGTCCAGCTGGGTCAACCTGTTCCTCATCATTGCCCTCTCATTGCCCTGCGTGCTGGGCTACAACCTCTGGGCCTGGGATGGCTTTGCCATCTTCGGCGGCGCCGTGCTGGATCTGGAGGATTTCCTGGTCAGCAACCTGTTCCTGCCGCTGGGTTCGCTGGTCTACCTGCTGTTCTGCACCTCCCGCTATGGCTGGGGCTGGGAGAACTACAAAAAAGAGGTCAACACCGGCGATGGCCTCAAAGTGCACGACTGGATGCGCGGCTACCTGACCTACGGTTTGCCGGTCATCGTGCTGTTCATCTTTGCATTTGGCCTGTACGATAAATTCCTGGCGTAACCCGGCAGCCGGGGCCGCTGTAAATGACCACTGACCCCTAAGAGGCGGCCCTCCTTCCCGGAGGACTGCCTTTTTTTGCTTCCACAGGAGGAAAATGACCATGTATATTCTGATCTGTGATGATGAGCCCGCGGTGGCCCGGCAGGTGGAACAACTTGCCCGGCAGCACCTGGAACAGCGGGGCATCCCGGTGCAGTGCACCGTCTGCACCCGGGGCGAGGAGGTGCTGGCCCGGTCAGACCTGGCCCAGTACCAGCTGGCCCTGCTGGACGTGGACCTGGAGACCATGACCGGCATTGCACTGGGGCGGCGGCTCAAGCAGCAGAACCCGGAGCTGGTGCTGGTGTACATTTCAGCCTATCTGGAGTTTGCTCCTGAGGGCTACACGGTCCGTGCGTTCCGGTATCTCCTCAAGCGGGATATGGAGCGGATGCTGCCCAGCTGTCTGGATGCCGTGCTTGCCGAGCACAGCCGGGAGTGCCGGACGCTGCCCATCCGGCAGGGGCGGCGCGAGACAGAGGTACCGCTGGATCAGATCTATTATCTGGAGAGCGACCTACGCAAGATTAATGTCTATGGTGAGACACTCCACAAGCCGCTCTGCTCCTACTACGGCAAACTGACGGACCTGCCCGCCTCCCTGCAGGAAGACGGTTTTTTGCGGGTCGGGCGCAGTTTTGTGGTCAACATGCGGTATATCCGGCAGATCAGCAATTATAAAGTGATGCTCCAGAACGGCGTGGAACTGGGCGTCAGCCGGAACGGCTATGCAGCCATCCGGGGCGCTTATCTGGAGTGGAAAGGGCAGTTTGGCGATGAGCTATGAGTTGAAGATAAAGCTGCTGATGCACCTGGTCTGCATCGTGCAGTGGGGCGTGTTTGCCCTCATCCACTGGGAGATGCTGGGCAAAGGCAAGTGGAAACATCCCTTTGCCTGTACGGCGCTGGCAATGTGCGGGATGCTGGTAATTTCGCTCTGGATCGATTTCGGCTTTTTCAATGCCGCTTCCATTGCGTTCAACGTGCTGTACCTGCTGGTGACATCGGCGTTTTTTGGCGGGACTATCCGCCAGAAGCTGATGTCCTGCATGGCCAACGGCGTGGTCTGCCTGCTGACGGAAAATACAGTCATATATCTCTATACCTATCTAGAAGCGGTTCCGCCTGCGCAGGTGATCCGGCAGCCGCTGGGCGTTCTGCTCATGGCAGCGGCTATGCTCATCGTGGGTGGCATCACGGCTCAGATGGCAAAGCACTGGGGCCAGAAGCAGGCGCTGGAACCGCTGCAGCTGGTGGTTGCCATGTTCTTCCCGGGGGTGGTCGTGGTGCTCAACATGCTGCTGATGGTCTCGGGCGGCCGGTTCGACGCCACCCAGTTCAGCGTGCTGTTTACGGTGGGGCTCACGGTGGCGGTGTTGGTGCACCTGCTCTTTGTCCAGATGCTCAACGAGCAGGTGGTGCAGAAAAAGGATTCTCAGTACCGTGCCACATTGGAGCAGGAGCGGGCGGAAGCCCTGATGGAATCCTACACCACCCAGCGCCGCCTGACCCATGAGTTTGCCAACCATCTCGAAGCACTGAGCCTGATGCTCCAGCAGAACGACGTGGCCGGAGCCCGCAGCTACCTGACCTCCATCAGCAAGACCATCCAGATGAACAGTGCCATCCTCAACACCCACAACCCCCTGCTGGACGCTCTGCTCAGCAAAAAGTACGAGGAAGCAGCCCGGAAAGGGGTCATGATGTACTTTGACCTCTCAGACCTGAAAGACATCCCGCTGGATCGGACGCATCTGGTCATCGTGGTGTCCAACCTGCTCAACAATGCCATTGAGGCGGCGGCACAGGCGGCCCCGCCCGAGGTGCATGTCCGGATGAAAAAGACGGAGGGAGAGTTGGTGATCTCGGTGCGCAACCGGGTCAGACAGAATGTGGAGATCCCGGAGGGGCAGCTGCCCCGTTCCACCAAGCGTGAACCTGGCCACGGCATGGGGCTGGCCAATGTCTGTGCGGTGCTGGAGGCGCACGACGCCGAGTACACCCTCAGCTGCCGGGACAACTGGTTCCGCTTTACCTGCGCGTTCCCGACCAACGGAATATGACATCCTGAGATGCAGAATATGACAACTCCCGTGCAATGGCGGCACAAATCTGCTATGATAAAGGCAGTAAAGGCGACCTGAGCGGGAATGGCGCTTTGATTGCGGCCGGATTTTTCCGGGGCGTCTGCTGATGCATAAGGCCCTGCGATGCGTGTGTGCAGGGCCTCTGGCCTTTGCTTTATAAAAGTCTGACGGGGCTCTTGGCGGCAGTCTGGGGATTGCTGTACATAGAGAACTTGACCGCTGTGTGGCTTGCGGCGGGCGGCACCGTGTGTGGGAACGGGGTGCTGCCCGGCGGGGCTATGTGGTTTTGCAGGTCAAGAGCTTCGCCGGGCTTTTTCTTTTTACCATTTTGTCATATTTCACGGTTTGTTTCTTGTTTTTTCACCGGGTGCATGGTAAAATTAAGATATTCTTGAACAAGAAAATTCACAAAACTTTAAATTTTACGGTTAAAATACCCGGAAAGAAAGTGGGCGGAGCGGATGCGAGACAAACGGGCCGGAAAGGCTGTGGCAGCGTTGGCCATGGGAATTGTGGTGGCCGCGGGTCTGGTGGCTGTGGGCGCAAAGGAATCCGGCCCCAGCCTGACGTATCATGAGCTGCTGGTGCTGGCCGGGGATAAGACTCAGGCGGCCTCTGCGGAGCAAGACCTGGAAGCAGCGTCTGGCCTGCCGGAAGCCATCGGGGAAGAAGCGGTCGCTGTCAGCAAGTTAAAAGAAGAGCTGGAAGAGATCGACGCGGAAAACAGCGCTTCCAGCGAAGCCGTGCCGGAAGAGATGCCGGAGTCCGAGGCGGCTGCCTCGGAAGAAAGTGCCTCGGCAGAGAGCACCGCCCCGGAGGCTTCCTCGGCCTCGGAAGCTGCCGCGTCTTCCGTGCCATCCAGTGCGGCGGAATCCCATGCCGTGTCCGAAGCCGCCAGTGCCCCGTCCAGTACAGCGGCCAGCAGTGCCCCCACTGCAGAGGAACTCTGTGACCAGCAGGTTGCGGAGTATATCCGCCAGATCGAGCAGCTGCAGGCCCGCAGTGAAAAGCGGCTTTACAGTATTATGCTGTCGGCCTATAGCGAGTATATGTCTCACCCGGTGGAGGAGCGGAGCCTTGTGACGAAAGTGTCTGCGGTCCTCTCCAAGAGCGGGGAGCTAACGGCCGCCCAGAACCAGTGTGACGCGGAGTTTGCGCAGATCATGGCTGCTATGCGGAAGACCCTGCGAGAAAATGGCCGGGATGAGAGCATTGCGGATGAGGCGGAAAAAACCTATAAGCAGAAGAAAAACGCCCTCATCAAGGAACTGACCAGCCAGGCCTACAGCGGCGGCGACGGCAGCGGCCAATCCGGCAGATGGCTGGCCGAGCACGCCGATGGAAACATCGTGGACTGAGATGGAAATAAGAAAAACAGCGCCGCTGCGGCTCTGGGAGAATTTCCTGAGAAATGCAGCGGCGCTGTTTTGCAGATGAAACACTTTCGTGTCCTGAACTTCACGGAAATCAATTTACAAACCTGAAGAGATATATTATAATAAAATCGCTGTATTTCGATATAACACAACCAAAGGAGGAAAATTTGGTGCTGGTTACTCTGATTGAGAGCGTTTACAATTTTTTGTGGGGAGATCTGCTCACTCTGCCGCTGGGCGGGGTGACGCTCAACCTCTCCCTTATGGTCATCCTGCTGTTTACGGCGGGCATCTATTTCACACTGCGCACCCGGCTGCTTCCGATGCGGCTGTTCCGGGATATGCTGGACGCTGTCTGCGAGAAAAAGCAGGGGAAGCAGGGCGGCCTTTCGTCGCTCCAGACGCTGGTGGTCTCCACCGCTACCCGGGTGGGTATGGGCAACCTCGTTGGCGTGGTGGCGGCGGTTTCCGCGGGTGGTGCAGGGGCCGTGTTCTGGATGTGGGTCACGGCGCTGCTGGGGGCGTCCACTTCCTTTGTGGAGTCCACGCTGGCGCAGAAATATAAAGAGCTCGATCCGCTTTATGGCGGCTGGCGCGGCGGCCCGGCATTTTATCTGCACAAGCTGGCAGAGCGCAAGCGGGGGAAGCTGCTCAAAAAATCTGTTGTGGCATCGTTGTTTGTGGTGTCAGGCCTCATCTGCTGGTGCGGCATCAGCCAGGTTATCAGCAACTCGGTGAGCGAGGCGTTTTCCAATGCGTTTTCCATTCCGCCGCTGGTGACGACCCTTGCGCTTACCGCGCTGGCGGCAGTCATCGTCCTGCGGAAAGATGCAACGGTCAAGAGCCTGGATGTGATTGTTCCCATCATGGCGGGCTGCTATTTCCTCATGACGCTCTATGTTGTTTTCACCAATCTGCCGCAGCTGCCCGGCGTGCTTGCCCGCATTTTCTCGGAGGCATTTGGCCTGCGGCAGGCGGCCGCTGGCGGCTTTGGAGCCGTGGTTATGAATGGCGTCAAGCGAGGCCTTTTTTCCAATGAAGCAGGTTCCGGTTCTGCTCCCTGCGCGGCGGCGGCTGCCGAGTGTGATGACCCGGTCAAGATGGGATTGGTGCAGGCGCTGGGTGTTCTGATTGACACCATCGTGATCTGCAGCTGTACCGCTTTTGTAATGCTGCTGGCTCCGGAAAGCGTGACCGCTGGGCTGCAGGGTATGAATCTGTTACAGGCAGCGATGCAGTACCATCTGGGCGGCTTCGGAGTGGTGTTCATTGCCGTCACGCTGGCACTGTTCAGCTTCTCAACGTTTATCGGGATTTTGTTCTATGCACGATGCAACGTGGCTTATCTCTTTGGCGACCATTGGGGCTGGCAGACCGCCTATAAGCTGCTGGCACTGGCGATGATGCTGGTGGGCGGTATGGCAGCCTATACGGTCGTATGGGATTTGGGCGATGTGGGCATCGGCCTGATGACCATTTTCAATATGATCGCTCTTTACCCCCTGTCCGGCGAAGCTTTGACCGCTCTGCAGGAATATGAGAAGAAAAAGCACCTGAAATAAAAATCACGGAAATAGAAGAAATAAAGACACCGCACCCTGCTTGTAAGATGCAAGCCAGGGCGCGGTGCCTTTTTTGCTGGAGGAAAAATGAGAGATAGAGGGGCATTCGATCGGCTTAATTGCTGAAAAGTATAAGTTTGTCAAAAGAGAAGCACAGGAACTTATGGAATGAGAAACCGCTGATGGTTCAGAACGGATAAGAAATCAGACAATTTGTAAAGAAAGCTCAAGCTGATGCGATTTTTTTTCAGATAGTAATATAATGAGGACAAGGCGAAAACTATTGATTGTTGACGAGACACGTGATAAAATAATATGAGACTTAAAATGTGAAATAATGTCATTTGATAAAATATATTTATTACTGACAGGATAAAGCGGCATGTTAAATTAATTGAACGATATGTATGAATATTGGATACAAACTTTGTCAACAAATATTGTCGGATTTCTGAATTCGGAGACTTAAAATAAAATGACTGCACGGGAGAAAAGGAAAAATGAATGCGGTGAGTTTAGAGAATAAAACAAT
>OODB01001945.1_pt1 | contig 12795 bp, 8 predicted proteins | sample 1671721 | NCBI WGS metagenome assembly OODB01 (sample SAMN06348185, study PRJEB24527) | human gut metagenome | biome: human gut; feature: ankylosing spondylitis patient; material: feces | host: Homo sapiens | place: China | collected 2015-10
GAAGGCGACGCCGTAGATGCGCTGGAGCGTTTCACGCTTGCTGTCGCCGCGCCAGTAGGCGGCGTTGCAGGCGGTCAGCTTGATGGCGTTGCCCTTGATGCGGCCGGTGGAGTCCAGATGGGGACCGGCGCACAGGTCGGTGAACTCGCCCTGCTTGTAGAAGGAGATGGTCGCGTCTTCGGGCAGGTCGTTGATCAGCTCTACCTTGTAGGGCTCCTCGCGCTCCTGCATGAGCTTGACAGCTTCTGCACGCGGAAGCTCGAAGCGCTCGAGCTTTTCCTTCTCCTTGCAGATCTTGCGCATCTCGGCCTCGAGTGCGTCCAGATGCTCCTGCGTGAAGGAGAACGGTGCATCGAAGTCGTAATAGAAGCCGTTTTCGATAGCCGGGCCGATGGCCAGCTTGACCTCCGGGTACAGACGCTTTACCGCCTGAGCGAGGATGTGGGAAACCGTGTGACGGTACGTGTCACGGTATTCCTTGTTTTCAAACGTGTACTTGTTGTCCTCAGACATGGTTTTATCTCACCTTTCCTGTCAGTTTTAACAAAAATAAGCGTAATCCGTGCAGATAAAAAAATTCCGCTCACCGCTGAGCGTGAGACTCAGGGGTGAGCGGAAAGCCCACGGTACCACCCTGCTTGCAGAGCCTCTGCATCCGATACACGAGGTTTCGGAGAAGGCGTTTCTGCCGCTTGGGGTCTTATAACGCAGACGAAACGATACAGCTTCAGCACTTTTCTAAAGGCGTTGGGCCGTACAGCTCGGGAAACCGGTAGCCGTTCCTTGAGGTCTGCGGACGCTTTCAGCCGCGTCATCCGCTCTCTTGCAGGACCGTATTTATGGGAACAGCATTTTTCCGTCGAAGCCGATAATATTGTTAAGTTTGAATTACATGGACTATTTTATACTGTAATTACTGGTTTGTCAACCCCTTTTTCGCAACCTTTTACAGAGAACAGAAGCGGCTGCACTGCTTAGCGGGAAAGGGAAAAAGGGGTTCAGCATTTGAGTGCTGGGTCAGAGATGTTCTTTGTGATACGTTCATAAAAGGCACGCTGGTCATCCATGGAGGAGAACGCCTCGAAGGGGACGATAATGGCGGAAAACTCGTCAACGAAAATGAAGTAGTGCCTGTCATCGGATGCAGTACGCTGTACTGCGTCATAGCGGTAAACGCTGTCTTCGTTCTCCCCCTTGAGCTCGAAGTCTTCATCGCGCAGGGTGAGCGTCTTGGGGCCGCAGAGCTGCTTGTTGTTGGCGTTTTTGAGGATGCGCTCGGTGTTTTTCACAACCTTGCGGCGCATATACCACGGCGTTCCGAAAAAGCAGACCGCAGCGAGTGCGAGATAAACCAGACCGGAGACGAGCGTCAGCGCGTGCAGCCAGTACATGAGCACCGAACCACCGATGATGACAATGACAGCCGTTGCGACACGCATCATCCAGATGGAGCGCTGCACGACAGCATTGTTGTTGAAGTAGTTAAGATTAAAGTCGATGTAATCCTGTTTGGAAACACTGTATTTGAATTCCAAGGTGAAAGCCTCCTCTTTACCGTTTGGTAAAGAGTATACCATAAAAGCCAAAACCATGCAACCGGCGCTCGTCCGCTCCCCTGCTGACGGGAGAGAAAACCTGCCCGGATATCAGCGAATCTCTTGGGGAAACATTGTAAAAGCAAAAAAGCCGCCCTTTCATTCGAAAGAACGGCTTTATCTGGTCCGAGTGACAGGACTTGAACCTGCGGCCTCTTGACCCCCAGTCAAGCACGCTACCAGCTGCGCTACACCCGGATTGATCTGTAAGGCTTCAAACCTTACTTGTCTATTCTATCAAAATGGTCATTAAATGTCAAGCATAATTTTTAAAAATATGATTTTTGCATTGCTGACCGGAAGCAGAAAGAGCGCAGCCGGTTTTGTCCGGACTGCGCTCTGATTTTCTTATCCTGCCTGCTGGCGGGAATGATGGAACTCGATCTGCTTGGTTTTAATGAAAACACTCAGTTTCTTGTATGCAAGCATCGTGATTACGGTGAGAATGGCACCCTTGATGAGATTGAAAGGCAGAACGCCGAGCAACAGGTACATGCCCATGCCGGTAATGCTCGGATTGACCGCCGAGCAAAGTTCAAAGATAGCGTCCAGATTCCAGCCCATTCCATTCACATAGAACGGAATGATCAAGAAATAGTTGGTGAGCATACCCATGCACGCCATCGCGACCGAACCAACAGCACAGCCGGTGACCGCCATCTTGCGGCTTTTGTGTGCGCGGTAGACCAGAACAGCGATGATGACAAGAGTGGACAGCATGAGAAAGTCTGCGGCCTCGCCCGAACCGGCGGTCTGGGTCTGTGTCAGATGGATCAGATCCTTGATGCCGATCATCGTAATCGCCGGAGCGATGCCGAGAATGAATGCTCCGACCAGAACGACAGCGCCCGAAAGATCGACCTTGAGAAAGGGCGGCATGAACGGAATCGGAAATTCAAAATACATCATAATGGTCGCGATCGCCGCAAATACTGCGGTGCAGGTAATTTTTTTTGCTTTTGTCATAACAGCTTCCCCTTTGCGTGTTCTGTTTTCGGTCTGCTGACCGAGGGAAAACAAAAGCCCTTTGGAAAACTCCAAAGGGCGCACAGACGTACCGAAATACACCTGTTTCTCTCATCCGGACTATGACCGTCGGTCGGGATTTACACCCGTCATGCCTTGCGGCTCGCAGACTATCGGGACTCACGCCCGTTTACTGCCGGTGGAGACTTTCACTCCGCCCTGAAACAGAACATTTTAATTGATAGCTTTATTATAAGCCGTCTCTGATCTTCTGTCAATCCCCGGAAGAGAAACTTTGCAGGATCTCGCAAAGCTGCTGACGAGTGCCGACAGCATTGATGAATTCGAGCAGTGCGTTGGCAGTCATGTGCTGCGGCAGATCGAGAGCTTTGAGGACGGCAGCACGGCGCACCGTGCTGTCCGGGCGGCCGGACAGACCCCATTCAAAGAAGTCGGCCTTGGTAATCGTCCTTTCAGCAGGGGCGCGCTCTCCTTCCCCTTCAAATGTTGCGCCGGCGCGGCGCAGTGCGTCCAGGATAACCTTCGGACGCATTCCCTCGACACCGAGCTTGCCCTCCTTGGAGCCATGCTTTTTGCGCCGCTCCTTGCCGGCAACATCGGGGACATATGCCTGCTTGATCCTGCCCTGAGGGAGAGCCCCCTTGAGATAATTACGGATGACGAAGCCTGCGCCGTCGCTGTCGGTCAGCACGATCAGGCCGCGCGTTTCGGCAATGCGGCGGATGACCTTAAGCTGATCCTTGTTATTGAAGATACGAAAGCCGCCGGTTTCGAGGACTACCGTGTCGACCACCTGACGGACGGTATTGACATCGTAGCGGCCCTCCACGAGAATCGCTTCACGCAGTTTTATCATGATTTCGCCCCTTTCACCTCGGCCGCAATGTCGAGCAGCGTCAGCTCGATCAGCTTTTGCCTGTCGACGGCGCTTCCCTTCAGCTCCGAATCTGTGCGCGCACAGAGCGAAGCCGCCCGACGCAGCACCGGAAGCGGAAGCCGCCGCGCCGCGCTCTGTATCTTCTTGGCGTAAAACGGCGATTTTGAGCCGATCATTTCAGCAAGATACCGGTCTCCCCCGCGCGTTTCTGCACAGATCTTCGCAGCGTACAGGCGCTGGATATGACGCATGATGGTCGTGAAGATGACGACCTCATTGTTCTTGAGACGCAAAAGATCTCCGACGAGGGCAACTGCTTTTTCAAACTTTCCTGCCGCGATCGCATCGGTCAGGTCGAACACTACCGCATCCAGTACTGGTGAGCAGACTGCGTCGATGTTATAGCGCTTGATCTCGCCTGTCGTGCAATGCGCTGCCGCCTTTTCGATCTCTCCCATGAGATTGGTCAGTGATGTGCCGCACAGGAAGATCATATAGGCTGCATCTTCATCCGAGATGATACAGTTCAGCTCGCGCGCACGGCGTTCCAGACGTTCGATGAGTTCTTTTTCCTCCAGACGCGCAAATTCAGCAGTGCAGGCCTTTTTTTCAAGCAGCTTGTACATTTTGGTACGCTTGTCCGGCTTGGCCTCGAGAATGTCGAAATAAAATACCAGACAGACATAGTCCGGCAGGTCGGACAGCAGGTCGATCAGCTGGTCTCCGAAAGACGCAGGCGGCGCATAAATATTGAAATCGGTCACGATGACCAGCTTTCGCTCGCTCATCGCCGGATAGCTGTCTACTGCCTCGGTCAGCGACTCGAGCGTCAGCGTCTTGCCGTCCAGTTCGATGAGATTGAAGTCTGCGAATGTCTCATCTACGACTTTTTTTCTGAGCTGCCGCAGATAGTATTCTCTGAGGTAGGCTTCCTCGCCGTACAGGATGTACAGCGTCTCAAAGCTGCCCTTTGCGAGGTCCTGCTTGAGCTTCAGCCGCCCGTTTTTATTTTGCTTTTCGACAGCCATGCCGTCACTCCTTTTTGTACCGGCGGACAATCCCGCCGGATGTATCTGTGCTTTCGCACGGAACGCTGCCGCAACGGAGCGAAGTGGTTTCGCGCTCGGCGGTAACGAGTATTTTTCTTGTCTGCATGTGATTCATCAGCGGCACGAGCAATTCTGCATCGCCGGCTGTGTTCTGCGCGAGCATCAGCTCATCCGCGCGAGGCAGTTCGCCGCCGTTTTCAGCGAACGCTGCGAGCTGCTTTTTTGTTGCGCTGTGCAGAAAGAGAACCTTGTCCGCGATACAGACGCCGAGCTTCCCCTCTGCAACGGGGAAAACAGAAACGGGCGCCGCAGCACCGATGATGGACTGCTTTTCGGAAATCTCCTCGGCCTGATACTGCTCACATAGCCGTATAAGCTCCATATTCTTCGCAGTCTCGGTGCAGCCGGACGGAATAAGAATACGATCGACCCTGACGTTTTCCATCAGCTGCGGCAGGTCGCGGGCATGCCCCATGTCGACCGCTGTGAGAATGAGCGTGTCGATGCGCGGAACCCCGTTCAGACGCATCCATTCGTGCGTCAGTGCCGCAGCGCTGCGCGAGGTACCTGCACAGTCGATAAGCGTCGCATGACCGCGCGTATCCGAGAGGATAACCGCCTGTCCCGAACCGCAGGGCAGGTATGTTACGCTGTACTCCCCTGTTCGGAGAACGGCGTCTGTGAGAAACAGCCCGCCGACCGTGCAGCAAATAAGCGGCAGCACGATGCGCCACCGAACGCGTGAGCCTGCGGTCAGCCAGACGATAACAGCGCCTCCGGCAAGTGCGAGCGCCGCAATACCGAGTGGACGGCTGAGGTCGATCGAGCCGAACGGGAGCGATGAAATACATTCAGCAAGAACCAGCAGAAAGCGCAGCATCAGCCGCAGCGGAACGGCGAAAACCGGCAGGACTGTCGGGCAAAACGCCGAAACTGCGCACAGCAGATAACCGAAGACAAAGCACATACCCGTGAGTGCGGCTGCCGGAAGATTTGCAAGCAGAGAAAGCAGAGACGCGCGTCCGAAACAGACGAGCGAGACCGGCAGCGTGAAGATTGAGGCGCAGACCGTGCACGAGAGCGCCCCTGCCGGAAAGGCAAGCAGCCGCCGCGTCAGACGCGCACATTCCGCGAACGGCGCGAGCAGTCTGTGCTGCATGGAGGACGCGAACAAGATAAGACCGAGCGTCGCAGAGAACGAAAGTTGGAGACCGGCGCCTGCGGCAGCGTAAGGGTTCAGCAGCAGGAGCAGCGCAAGCGCCGCCATGAGAGACAGCTTGGGATTGACGTCCCGACGCAGGATAAAGCCGAGCGCTGTAATACCGTACATGACGGCGGCGCGGATGACGGAGGGTGTTGCGCCAGCAATCGGTACAAACAACAGAATGAGCGGCAGCGAGAGATAAATACCCCATTTTCTGCCGAGCAGCATGAAGCAGAACGCTGCGAGGTAGCCAACGTGCAGTCCGGAGACCGCGACAAGATGGCTGAGCCCGGCCATGCGGAGAGACAGTGTATCGTCATCGGACATGCCGGTGCGGTCGCCCAGCAGCAGACCGCGCAGCAGTCCAGCCTCCCGTTCGGGCAGCGCCGCGGAAACAGCGTTTTTGCAGAAGCGCGCAATGCGCTGTGGCAGATACCGCGGACTGCCGGACGCGGAGCCGAGACGTTCGAAGCCGATCACATCACCGCTTTTGTTCTTGGTGGAGAATGCGGCGATAAAGCAGCCGTCCGCCGCAAGAGAGCGTTCCCGGTCGGGATTGCTGCGGTAAAATGTCACATGTGCTTCGATGCGGTCTCCGGCGCAGAGCGGTGTATCACTCAGCGGAAGATAGCAGAAGGTGCGGAAGCTGCGGCGCAGATAACGGTTCGGTTCAACGCGAAGCTCTGCGCGCTGACTGTCCTCATAGACCGAGGCATCCTGCAAAACCGTCGCTCGAACGACTGCACTGCGGCCGTCCAGCTCGCGGACGGGCTGTGCAAGATACCTGTCGCAGAGCGACAGCTGTACGAGTGCAAAGACTGCGGCGCACAGCATGGCGAGTACGGTAATCGCTCGGCGATGCCTGACGGCGAATGCTGCGCCGATCAGCAGCACAGTGAGCACAGGAAGGCACAGGAACGGTGACGGGACGAGCCCGAAACGCACCGCGATGAGCAGTGTCACGGCATATGGGGGCACAAGGTGCAGCAACGGTCGCTCAAACATAGCCTCTCCCCCGTTTCTTCTGCCGCAGCAGGGCAGTTTTTCACTAATCAGTATACCATAAGCCGCCGGGATAAACAAGTACGGCTCCCGCCGCAAGGGCAGGAGCCGCAGAGATTTACTTGTTCGAGACGGTGATGATACGGATTTTGCCGCCGTCCTCGGCCGTATCGTTCGCGTACAGTGCGAATTTCGTGTAGTTCGATTTCGCACTCTGGAGCGTAGCGATAAAATCACGGTTTTCCGTGTCGTAAATACCGAGCTGATCGGCAAGCGCATAGTAGCCGTCCTTCGTGCGGACGCCGGAAGCGCCGTCGAAAGCCGTGCGGTCGACCGTATCGATAAGCTTGAGCTTTTTGATGTCGAGCGAGGTGTTTACGATGTTTTCATCGGTCGAATACCCCTTCGGAACGGCAATCGGACCGCCGGAGAGACCGCTCGGAAGGCTCAGAACCTTAAATTTATCCTTAATTTCCTTGCCGTCCGACCAGTGACGAAGAACAACTCTTTCTTCGGAATAATGGTCCGGGTCATCACTGGTGGGATCCTTGATCCGTTCGCCATACCCCATACCATACAGCCAGCTGTCGCCGGTCACATCGCCGAGAATGACGGTCGAGGGAACCTTGGCAAGCGGAATGTCGGAGAGCGCAATTCGCGAAAGCGGCGCGCCGGACAGAACCTCTTCATAGACATTAACACGCGAGGAGACCGATTTCGTGCCGAGCTTTCCGTCCGAAAGCGACCATTCGCCGGATGTTTTGCCCGAGAGCGTGCGCCTGGTGAGGACGGCCTTGTCGCCGTTCGTGCTGACCGAGACCAGACGTCCCATGAGCGCGGTCGGCTTGTCCATATTTCGAAGCGTAACGCCGTTCGTCAGCGTGACCGTTGCCTTGCTCTCGTCGATCGCGGTCACGATGCCCTGCATATCAGCCGAGACCGTGCTCCGCGGGTACGCTGCCGCGACGTTTCCGTCCGCGTCGAACAGGAGCGTAATGTAATCCTTGAGCTTCATATCCTTGAAGAAGGCCGCGGCGCTGTCGGAAATCCGGAACGAATTGCCGTATACCTTGACCTCCTGCGGATAGCTGACGGTCGGGCCGCCTTCACTATAGCGGCCGCTTACGCGGGTATCCGAGACCAGTGCCTGCCTGTTCGCGGCGTCGAGTGTTACGACATCATACTTTTTCAGACCGGATGGGTCGATGACCGCCCCGTTCTTGACGATCTTGTATTCGCTCGGGATATTTGCCGAGGTGGCAATACCGTAAACGAAGGTATTGGCGTGAGAAATGCTCGTACCGGGCAGGACAGCCAGCAGCGCAAGCGAGCCGTATTCGTTGTAGTAGGCGTGCAGCGTGTCGCCCGGCAGAATGGACGACCAGACCTCGGTCAGCGATTTGAGCTTGCTGTCCTCGGCAGAGCTGTCGCGAGAAATATAAGTCGGCGTGTCGCGGTTTGGCCGGAAGGTGCCGGTTTTGGTCACGATGCGGTCAGCGGCTGCATTTACGACTTCGTAGGTCTCCTGCCTGCTTGCGGTGTTGGGTACGACGCCGACGGCGACGTTTTCGCCCTTTTTGCCGATAACGAGCGTGCCGTATACGCCGATCAGGCTGCGGTCGAGCCTGCCTGCGGTCTTGCGCGCAGAGAGCGTGCCGTTTTCATAGAAAAGCGCTTCATCTGTCGCAAGCGAGCTGTCGGTTTCGCTTGTTTCGAGGAGAATGCAGTTTTCAACCGTCGAGGATGAAACACGGCTGATGAGGGGCGAGCCCCCCTGTCCATCCGAGCGCGTCGCGGTGCCGAGCGTATTGAGCAGCATGGTCGCGGCGTCCGCACGGGTGACCGGTGTTTTGGCGTCCTTGATGGATATGCCCCGCGTCAGACCGAGCGCGTTCGCCTGCGCGATGTAGTCCGCCGGCCAGAACGGGCCGATGTCGCTCTCCTTGTAGCCGAGCATGCGAAGCAGCATGGTGCATACCTCGCCGTAGGTCAGCTGTCTGTCCGGACCGAATGTGCCGTCGGCATAGCCGCGGATGATGTAGTTGTCCTTGAAGTCCGGGTGGCGGAGCGCCGCATTGACGTATCGCGCCGCCCAGTGCGAGGCGCGCACGTCCGGGAAGATCGTGTAGCTTGCATAGGGACTTGCATCGTCAATGCCCATGGCGGTTACGGCAAGTTTGCAGAACTCCGCACGGGTCAGCGGACGGTTCGGCTCAAAGCGATTGTTTCCTGTGCCCTGCATGATGCCGAGCGAGCCGAGAACGGAGGCGGTCTGCTGAAGTGAGCCGCTCGAAATATCGCTGAAAGCCGCTCCGGCAGTTGCCGCCGTAAGAGCCAGTGTCAGACACAGGCTGATGAAACGTTTTTTCATATCTATCCTTACCTTTCTCTTATTGCGTGCGCAGCGCATCGACCGGCTGAAGATTAGATGCCTTGTTGGCAGGGTACAGGCCGAAAATGATGCCGAGCAGAGCGGAAAACAGAAACGCACCGAGCACAAGACCTACGCTTGGCAGCACGGTGAACTGTTCTACGTTCGGCAGATACATATTCTGCTGGAGCTGACGGGCAAGCATGAACCTGCCGAGCACCGCCGAGGCAAAGCAGCCGAGCACAATGCCGATGATGCCGCCGCAGCAGCTCACGACCGCCGCTTCCACAAGGAACTGACCGATGATGTCGCGCTTGCGCGCGCCGATCGCCATGCGGATGCCGATTTCGCGCGTGCGCTCGGTGACGGATACGAGCATGATGTTCATGATGCCGATACCGCCGACCAGAAGCGAGATGCTCGCAATGCCGCCGCCGAGCAGCGCCATTTGATTGCTCGAGGCCTCCTGCTGTTGCTGAGACTGACTGTTCGAGTAGGCGCTGAAATAGCCGCCGTTTACCTCGCAGCGCGGCTGCATGAACTCCGGGAGCGTCTGTTCGGTGAGCGTTTGGATGTCCTCGGCATTTTCGGCCTTGATGATGTACTGATGGTCGCTCATGCCCTGCGAACTCATCATCAGGCTTTGCAGCGTGTACGGCATGATGAGCATCTGATCATTCGTGTTGAGCTTGCCGCCGTATTTGCCTGCATAGACGCCGACGATCTCGAAGCTCTTGCCGCCGATGCGGAGCTCCTGTCCGATCGGGCTCATCGCGCCGAAGAAATACTTGCGCAGCGTCTCGCCGATTACACATACCCGTGCGCGGCTCTTGCAGTCCGCCTCTGTCAGGTCGCGCCCCGCAGAGATCGACATGCTCGTTACCTCGCCGTAGTGTTCGTTGACGAAATACATCTGAAGATAGCCGTTGTCCGAGCTGTTCGAGTCCATTTTCTTGCTGCGGTACTGCACGCCGCCGTTCTGCCAGTCCCAGTACTGTGACTGCGGCGACCATGCGGCGACCTCGTCCAGCGAGTCAAGATATTCCTCGAAATTCTTCCAGTCCTTGTTTTTGGCGCCCCAGGCGTAAACGTCGATGCGGTTCGCGCCCATGGCCTCGTATTGCAGGCGCTGCAATTTTGTCGTGCCCTGAATGGAGGCGACGATGGCGATAACGGACGCGACGCCGATGATGATGCCGAGCATGGTCAGCAGCGAGCGGATCTTGTTGTTGAGTATGGATTTGAGAGCCATGCGAACGGTCTGAGTCCAGTTCACATCTTCACCCCCTCGCTCGTCTGGTCGCTGACGATGCGGCCATCCTGAATGGTGACGATTCGTTTTGCCATCTGCGCGAGCTTGTTGTCGTGCGTGATGAGGATGATGGAAGTCCCCTCCTCGTTGAGCGCGGTCAGCTTGCGCATGATGTCAAGGCCGGACGCCGAGTCCAGATTGCCGGTCGGCTCGTCCGCCATGATGATGGGCGGCTTTGCCGCCACGGCGCGTGCGATAGCAACGCGCTGCTGCTGGCCGCCGGACATCTCACCCGGGCGGTGCCCCATGCGCTTTTCGAGTCCCACCGAGCAGAGCGCGTCAGCGGCAAGCCGTCTGCGCTCCTCCCTGCCGATGCCGCGGTAAATGAGCGGCAGCTCGACGTTCTCGATCGCTGTCAGCGCCGGAATAAGATTAAATCCCTGAAAAATGAAGCCGATCTCGCGGTTTCGAATGCCGGCGAGTACGGAAGGCTTCATGTCACTCACCGGCTGCCCGTCCAGATAATAGGTCCCGTAGGTCGGGATATCCAGACAGCCGAGAATGTTCATCAGCGTGCTTTTGCCCGAGCCTGACTGACCGAGAATGCACAGAAATTCGCCCCACCGGACGGAAAGCGAGATATTGTCGAGCGCACGCACTTCGTTTTCGCGTCCCTCGTTGTATATCTTGCTCATCTGCTGTACGTCGATCAGCAGCTCACTGCGCTCCTCACCCCCTTGTTCGGAGCGCATGGAAAACGTATTCTCCCTCCACATATCACTGCCTCCTGTTATCCCATGCCCATGGCATTCATATCGGCGTAGAGATCGGTCGGTCCCGCAAGAAATACCGTTGTTCCTTCGTCAATGCCCCACAGGATTTCGGTGTTGGTCGAGTCGGCAATGCCGATTTCGACAGGCACAAGCTGGAATCCGTCCGGAATGCCCTCGGTGCCCTCCGGGATGGGGATGGTCTCGTCAAACGGGATTTCGTTTCCGTTTTCGTCGGTCAGCGGCTTTGCAAATACCGCAGTTCCCTCCTCTGTGTTGACGATAGCCGAGGACGGAACGGTCAGACAGTCCTCGGAAGAGGCTGTCGTGATCTTGTAGTCGACCGTCATGCCGCTGTGAATGGACTGACCGTCGATCGGATCGACCGAGATGACCGCCGAGAAGGTCGGCATGCTGCCCTGCCCGCCGCTCGAGTTCTTGTCCGGCTCGAGCGCAACCGACTCGACCGTGCCGGTCAGTTCAAGCTGCGAGCCATCCGAGTTGTACATGCTCATGGTCGCCGGCTGGCCGGTCTGTACCGCGCCCATATCGGTGGACATGATGGAAGCATTGACGATAATATTGCTCAGATCAGCGACAACAACGAGCGGGTCGGCGCCGCTGACCTCCTGATCCTCTACGGCATTCATCGTAACGACGACGCCGTCGATCGGAGAGACGACGGTCGCCTGCGCGATCAGCAGCTGAAGCTCGGAAATGCGGGCCTGCTTGTCCGCAACGGCAGTCTGTGCGGAAACGACCGTGCTCTGCGCGGAGGAGATCGAGCTCTGGGCATTTTTTACCTCGTCCTGGAGCGCGTCGCTCGTCATGCGCATGATGGCCGCGCCTGCGGAATAGTTTCCGGTGCCGCTGTATGCGGTGATCGTGCCGGAGACCCGGCTCGTCACAGCGATCTCACTGATGTATTCGAGCGAACCGGACTCCGCCGGATAGATCACGCCCGCAGTTCCCGCGTTTACGGTCGCGGTCGCGGCCATTCCCTTGGTGAGCGTACCGGGGTTGTTGACCGTGATGTTAACGCGCACGAGCTTTACGCCGTCGCTCGATATATGGCTGCTCGATTCCACGCTGCTGACCGTGCCGCCGACCTCGCTCATCGCGGACGGAATGGAGACCGATGCGTACTGTCCGGCCTTGATCGAACCGCTGTATGCCGCGCTGAAGTAGATGGACAGCTTCATCTGTCTGTCGTTTACCATGTAGCCGAGCGTCTGACCCTCGCTGATCTGCTCGCCGACACGGTAGGTCGTCGCATTGCCGTCCGAATCGGCCGCTGCTACAAACCGGCCGGTGATCGGCGCGGTAACATTGAGATGGTTGAGCTTGTTCTGCGCGGAAACGAGCGCATTCTGCGCCTGTGTTACCGTGTTCTGCGCCTCTGCAACGGTGCGCTGCGCCTCGACAAGCTCTTTCTGCGCGGTCTCGAGCTCCTTGCGCGTTTCAGTCGGATCGACTGCAACGAGAAGCTGACCGGTAACGACCTCATCGCCCTCGGTGACAAGAACCTGAGAAACCTTGCCCTTGATGTCGCGGCCGAGCTCTTCGCGCTTGCGGGCTGAGGTTGTGCCGCTGCCTTCGATGTAGGTCTCAAGCGTTCCGCGCGTCGCTTCGGCAGTCTGGATCGTGGTGTCGCCGGTATCGGTCTGCCGCGCGTGTCTGACGAAAAA
>OODB01001953.1_pt1 | contig 12750 bp, 9 predicted proteins | sample 1671721 | NCBI WGS metagenome assembly OODB01 (sample SAMN06348185, study PRJEB24527) | human gut metagenome | biome: human gut; feature: ankylosing spondylitis patient; material: feces | host: Homo sapiens | place: China | collected 2015-10
AAATTTTTTAATTATCTTTTTGAGGATTACAACAATGACTAGGAAATATTAGGAAAATATGGTATGATGGAAGCATTAGAAAACAAGAATGTTTTTTTGTAGTTGTGAAGAAAAAACATGCAGTCATTAAACGTATTGTAGGAGGGAAAATGAAACAAAAAAAGAGAATGTTTGTAATTTCAGCGACAGCCATGTTGTTGACGGCGAGTATAACTCAGACAGTAACAATTCCGGTAGAGGCAACAGAGCTACAGCAGACACAGGATGATCAGTATTATCTATTTGAGGACAGCTCATATCGTTTACTCGAGTATGAAGATATCAGTACAATTTCAACTGCTGATATTCGAATTGCAAAAAATGAAATCTATGCACGCCATGGTCGTAAATTTTCAAGTGAAGATTTGCAACAATATTTTTCACAATTGCCATGGTATCAGGGAACAATTGAGCCAGACCAGTTTGATGAAAACAGCTTAAATGAGATTGAGCGAGCTAATGTGAACTTTTTGGATCAGGAGTACCAGAAGGGAACTGGTGCTTATAATGCATCGGTGGCAGATAGCATTCTATTGAGAGTAAAAGCGCAGTCAGAAGCATTGCAGATTGCTGTAATTGAGGACAAAATTGGAATGGACTCATTTGCGCAGAGAGTAACCGTTCAATATAAACCAGCTGATGGTAAAATTGACGAAGAAGAACCTGCTACAGTATATTTAGGTGATTTTTATCGTAAAGATGGTGAAATTTGTGGAAATATTGGCTATCGGCTAGGAGCAGATAGAATTGATGGTGGAAATGCGTCTGCATGGTATAATGGACATTGGTATGAGTCGGTTATTGAGAGCGAAGAGTATGGAGATTATTATCAAACTTCACTACTATATGGCTTATATGAAGATGGATTAAAAATTGCTTGGTGTTGGGTGACAGACGAAATGCTGAATGGCTGGCAAGGAGCTCCAGAGTGGCTGTTGACAGAAAACTTTATTTATGCAAGTGATTATAACAATGGATTAAATGTATTTGACAGAAATGGAAATGTAACAGCTCAGGTGTCAGATTGCCAACGTGTGCTTGCTGTGTACAATGGTTTTGTTTATTATATGACAAAAGATGGAATGTTAATGTGTGCAGAGGAAGGAACGATGGCAGCCCAGCAATCGCTTTTCCAGACAAATAAGTTTGCAGCAGGAGCAGTGGGAACACATTTTTTGTATCAGACAGAAGAAGGAATTTATGCATATGATTTGGAAACGAATTTGTCAACAAAGATTAGCGATTCAATACGAGAATGGGGAGATGATTTTGTCGCTGGATTAGATTGTGCATATATTGGCCAATCGGAGTACAACTCGGGACAGTATGTGCTTGAAAGTGTTTCTTATGATGGGCTAGAGCGTGAAACTGTTTGTACAATAAATGGTATCAGTTATGCGAATTTATTAAAAGCAGAGGGGAATTTAATTTATTTGGTTGCTGGTCCAATTGGTGGAGATTTTGAATCGCCTGAGGGCAATATGAATGAAGTAAAATTTGCTATTGATTTAGAAGACGGAATTACATATGTTTTGGGAGCTGATTGGTTCCTGTAACAGTACTGTTGTCCATATAAAACCTTTCAAAAATCAGAGAAAAATAGAGACATTTCTAGATCGATGTTGTATAATCGCAGTAGGCAAAAACAGTGCAAAACGGGTGAAAAAGTATTGCAAAAAAAGCCATTTTAATTGAGAAAAAGACACTGAAAGCCACGTGAAAAACCAGAAAGGGGAAAATAAAAATATGAATCTTTATGTTGACGTCCGTGCAGGACGTGACGGAAATGGAACTGAAAAAATGCCATTTCGTCGTATTAATGAGGCAGCAAAGGTCGCAAAGCCAGGTGATACAGTGCTTGTAGCACCTGGTGTATATCGTGAGTATGTGGATCCTATTTTTGCAGGAGAGCCAGATGCACGTATTACATATAAGAGTACAGAGCCATTGAAAGCAGTTATTACCGGAGCAGAGCGTATCACCAGTTGGAAGCATTATCAGGACAATGTATGGGTATGCCGAGTGCCAAACAGTACATTTGGTGCATATAATCCGTATACTACATTTGTATATGGTGATTGGTATTTTGCCAAGGCAGACAAGCATACTGGATGTGTTTATTTAAATGACAGAGCATTGTATGAGACATCTTCGCTTGAGGATTGTATTAAGGGCGAAGTTTATGAGTGCAGCTGGGTTCCAGAGGAATCTGTTTACAAGTGGTATACAGAACAGGATCAGGAAACAGATGAGACCATTATTTATGCGAATTTTAAGGGAGCAGACCCGAACAAGGAAAATGTAGAAATCAATGTAAGACGTGAGTGCTTTATGCCGTCAAAGACAGGTGTTGGCTATATTACAGTCAGCGGCTTTACTGTGACAAAGGCTGCAACAACATGGGCACCGCCTGCTGCATATCAGGATGGAATGATTGGACCACATTGGAGCAAGGGTTGGATTATTGAAGACTGCGAGATCTCAAACAGTAAATGTGCAGGAATTTCGCTTGGTAAATATCTTGATCCAGAGAATGATCATTACTTTACTACAAAATATGTAAAGAGCCCGACACAGATGGAGCGCGATGCTGTATGTCGTGGTCAGTATCATGGCTGGTTGAAAGAAAAAGTTGGAAGCCATATCATTCGCCGAAACAACATTCATCATTGCGAGCAGGGCGGAATCATAGGCCGTATGGGTGGTGTGTTTAGTATTATTGAGGATAACCATATTCATCATATCAACAATATGATGGAACTTGGTGGAGCAGAGATTGCAGGAATTAAGATGCATGCTGCAATTGATGTTATTATGAGGAGAAATCATATTCATCACTGTACGATGGGAATCTGGTGTGACTGGGAAGCTCAGGGTACGCGACTTTCTCAGAACCTTCTTCATGATAACCAGCGTCCGGCATTTGCAAAACAGCTAAAAGGCGGCATGATGTGTCAGGATATTTTTGTTGAGGTAGGTCATGGGCCGACTCTTATTGATAACAATATTCTTTTGTCAGATGTCAGTCTGCGTTTCGCTACGCAGGGAGTGGCTATGGTACATAACCTGATCTGTGGTGCTTTAACTTGTGTGGGTGAAGGAACCGGATGGCGTTATACTCCTTATCATATGCCTCATCGCACAGAGGTCATGGGATTTATGACAATACTTCATGGAGATGACCGTTTCTATAATAATATTTTTGTGCAGAAATGGCCTTCAGAAGATTTTATTACAATGCATGATTCTGACGATGGATTTGATTCTGAGAATCGAAGAGTCGGAACATGGATGTTTGATGAGTATCAAACTTATGATGAATGGATTTCCCAGTTTGATTTCACAAAACCTGCTGATATGAAAAAACTGGAACCAGTTCATTTTGAACATTTACCGGTGTGGAGTGAAGGAAACGTTTATCTTAATGGAGCCAAAGCATGGAAACATGAGAAAGATGGTTTTGTTTCTTCTGAGAACGCAAAGGTAGAGTTGACAGAGAAAGATGGAAAATATATTCTGGATACGAATATATACGAGATTCTTGGAGATTTCTCGGACCGTATGATTAATACAGAAATTTTAGGAAAAGCTTTTGAACCGGAAGAATTTTTTGAAAAGCCGGATGGAACACCGATAAGATTTGACTCTGACTACTTTGGTGGACATAGAGGTGCTAAGGTAATTCCTGGACCTTTTGCAGAGAAGGAAGAGATTGGGAAGAACGTTAATATGAGTACTTGTGCTTTAAACAAACTGTAAAGCAGTTATAAGTAAGCAGCGAAGCGGATTGCCAATAAATATATCTGTTGCGCTTGAAAATGGAAATATATATAAATAATGAGACCCTCACTGTTATATTTATCTGGCAGTGAGGGTCTTGTTTTCCATAAAGAGAAGTAAGTCAATTAAGCAGATAAAGTCATTCGCTTACGTTACGTGTTTTTATGCGGAATAACTTTTTGCAGTTTATTGGTACTTGCTTAATCTGGTTAAATAGAAATTATTTATAAAATAATTCAACAATCTTTAATACTACTTCAACAGCGATATCCATACCTTCTACAGTGATGTGCTCATAAGGTCCATGATAAGCGTGTCCGCCGGTTCCGAGGTTTGGGCAGGGCAGGCCCATGAAGCTTAACCGGGCGCCGTCTGTGCCGCCGCGGATCGGGGTGATCAGTGGTGGGGTATTGCATTCTTTGCATGCAGAAACTGCGCAGTCGATCAGTTCTATGCATGTGTCGATGATTTCTTTCATGTTTCGGTATTGTTCTGTAATGGTAAGTTTTACAGTTCCGGTGCCCCATTTTTCATTTAATATTTTGGTGATGTGTTGCATTGAGTTTTTGCGGGCTTCGAAGGATGAGATATCGTGATCGCGGATGATGTAATCGAGAGTAGCGTTTGATACATCGCCGTTCATGGAACAAAGGTGGAAAAATCCCTCATAGTCTTCGGTATCGCGTGGAGTATCGGCTGATGGAAGCATGGAATTAAACTCCATAGCGACTAATGCTGCATTTACCATGGTGTTTTTGGATGAACCGGGGTGGACGTTGACGCCGGTAAATTCTACAACTGCTCTGGCTGCATTGAAGTTTTCGTACTGGATTTCGCCTTCTGTATCGCCGTCGAGTGTGTAGGCGTAATCTGCATCAAATTTTTTTACATCAAAATGCGCTGGTCCCATTCCAATTTCTTCGTCTGGAGTGAATGCGATGGAGAGTGGGCCATGAGGGATATTTTCGCTGTTCAGTCGTTCAATCATGGTCATGATTTCGGCGATTCCGGCTTTATCATCTGCGCCGAGAATTGTGGTTCCGTCGGAAGTAATCAGAGTTCTGCCTTTTAAGGTTGAGAGATGAGGAAACATTTTCGGGGAGAGAACTCTGCCGCTGGTTCCAAGTGTAAGTTCTTTGCCGTCATAATCTGGAGTAACAACGGGAGTAATCGGATGATTGCAGAAATCAGATACGGTATCCATATGTGCGATAAAACCGAGCTTTTTGCGAGATTCATATCCGTTGGTTGCCGGAATGTGTCCATAGACATAACAATGTTCATCTACACTGGCGTCATCTACTCCCAGTTCTTTTAACTCCTGCACAAGCTGTCTGGCAAGGTCGAACTGGTATTGTGTGGATGGGGATGTATTGGTTTCTTCGCTGCTTGGGGTGAAAACTTTTACATAAGATAATAAACGTTCGTATGCTTTCATAAATTTAATCCTCCTGGATGAAGCTGGAATTGTGTTTTGAAAAAAGTATTCAGCTTTGATGATGTAAGTATAACACGTTAATGAAGCTACGTAAAAAATTTTATATAAGATAGTTTTTCTGTTTTTGTACATATGGAAGATATACTTGAGATATGCTAGAATAAAATCAGTTACAATTTTCTGAGCGGAAATTATTGTAGTGGTAGAGGAAGTTACAAAAAAGATAATTTATAGCAATCCTGAGGTTGTTATAGGAAAGGCAAGAGGGGGAAATGAAGAAAGAGGAAAAGTGCGCAATTCAGGAGAATGGCACAAAGAAGCAGAGTACAGAAGAACAAAGTCCGAAAGAATATAGTCCGGTGGAAGAAAGTACATTAAAAAGGAAACTGCAATATTATAGTGGTGAGATTCAGCGTGATGTGGGGAATCTTGTGAAATGGCTGATGATAGCAGTTGTTGTGGGATGTATTGTGGGGGCGGCCAGTACGCTGTTTTCTTTTGTGTTAAAAGGAGTGACCAGTTACAGGAAGGAAAATGGATGGACGTTTTATTTGCTGCCGATGATGGGACTGATCATTGTATTTTTGTATGAGAAGTTTGGTAAGGATGATGGAGGTACGAATCAGGTACTTTCTACGGTAAGATCACAGGATGATGTGCCACTTTTGTCGGCACCGTTGATTTTTATTTCTACGGCACTTACGCATCTGGCGGGTGGTTCCGCGGGACGTGAGGGAGCTGCGATTCAGCTTGGCGGAAGTATTGCGAATCAGCTCGGAAGATGGATTCATCTGGATGAAGAGGATCGGCATGTGATTGTTATGTGCGGTATGAGTGCAGCTTTCTCCGCATTGTTTGGAACACCGATGGCGGCAGCTGTGTTTGCGCTGGAAGTTGTAAGTGTGGGAGTTATGTATTATACGGCATTGATGCCTTGTATGATCGCTTCATTGGTCGCATCTGGGTTTGCTGCCGGAATGGGAGTTACGCCGGAGGCTTTTCATGTGGTGGATATTCCGGAGCTGACGATTGAGACTGGCTTGAAAATGGGAGTTGTGGCATGTGGATGTGCAGTGGTCAGTATTGTATTTTGTATGGTATTGAACGGTGTTGCAGGGGGTTATACAAGATGGATTAAAAATTCGTATGTCCGTGTAGTTGTGGGTGCCTGTCTTGTAATTGGAATTACATTGCTTCTTGGGACAACAGATTATATGGGAGCTGGTGCGGAATTGATCGAGAAAGCAGTGGAAGAAGGGCAGGCAAGGCCGTTGGATTTTTTCTGGAAGCTGATTTTGACCGCATTGACGATGCGTGCAGGCTTTCGTGGTGGTGAGATTGTACCGTCGTTTTGTATCGGGGCAACGTTTGGATGTGTGATGGGAAACTGGCTGGGACTTTCACCGTCTATCTGTGCGGCATGTGGTATGGCTGCTGTGTTCTGTGGAGTGACAAACTGTCCGATCACATCGATTCTGATTGCATTTGAGATGTTTGGATTTAAGGGTGTTTCTTTTTATCTGATCGCGGTGTCTATCAGTTATGCGGCTTCAGGATATTATGGGCTGTATAAGGATCAGACGATTGTGTATTCGAAGTATAAGGCGAAGTATGTGAATAAGCATACTAGATTTTAACCGAATCAAGGAAGTCCTCTGTTTCAATTGAAAAGATGAATAAGTAGTAGGCAGAGACTTGTTTGCCTCATGGTAACTGACTTAAGAGCAGGAGTGATTTATTGACAAATACAATAAATCCCCTGCTTTTATTATGTTTTTGAATTTCTGCTTTTTAAATTGTAAGTGTATAATGGAAATTATAGAAAGTAACATAAGGTAAATGCAGACCTTAATTTATCTATAGCAATTCCAGAAAATAATGCAAATAAGACAGTTCGGCAGAATGCGAAGGACAAGGAAGATATCTGCAGGCGTGCTGACGCAGGGTTTTGCGTTCTGATGGGTTGGCTTATTGCAGTATTTTTTGGAATTGCGATAGGAAGGGCAGGTGAGAAAAATATATTACGTTGGAATTGATATTGGATCGACAGCTTCTAAAACGGTTGTGACTGGTGATAAGGAAATTAAATTTGTGCTTCCTACAGGTTGGAGTAGTAAGGAGACGGCCTCAGAAATTGCTTCAAGACTTCTGGATGAAGGAATTGATGTAAAGGGTGAAGTGGTTCGAGTAGCCGCTACAGGGTATGGACGTGTGGCGGTGGATTATGCGGATTTTGTGATAACGGAGATTACGTGTCATGGAAGAGGCGGAAGAGAAATGGCGGGAAATGACTGCGCTATTATTGACGTAGGCGGTCAGGACACGAAGGTAATTCTGGTAGAGCAGGGGATGATCCAGGATTTTCTTATGAATGATAAATGTTCTGCAGGGACGGGCAAGTTTCTGGAGATTATGGCGAACAGGCTGGGAGTTACGATTGAGGAATTATTTGAACTGGCCTCACAGGGTAATGCGGTACCAATCAGTTCGCTATGTACGGTGTTTGCGGAGTCTGAAGTGATCAGTATGATCGGAGAGGGACGAAGCAGGGAAGATATTGCGGCGGGAGTGGTTCATTCTGTGGCAGAAAAGGTTGCTCAGCTTGCAAGGAGAAAACAGCTTCCTGGGACAGTGATTCTTACGGGAGGACTGAGTGAATGTCCGTATTTTGCAGAGATTCTCTCGGAGAAACTGGAATGTAATGTCAGTGCTATGAGAGACGGAAGGTATGCAGGAGCACTTGGCGCGGCATTACTTGCAAGAGAGAAAACGAAATAAATGAAATAAAACTATATAAGAAAGAGAGGTACATATAAAATGGAAGTAATTAAAGATTTACCTGAAGTATTTGAGGAGTTTGCAGAGCAGAGGAAGAATTCATTTCTTGCAATTAAGAAGATTAAGGACCAGAATATTCCGGTTATTGGTTCTTACTGTACTTATTTTCCACAGGAGATCGCGATGGCGATGGGTGCGGCTTCTGTAGGTTTATGTTCGATGTCTGATGAGACGATTCCGGTGGCTGAGCAGACACTGCCGAAAAATCTCTGCCCATTGATCAAGGCAAGCTATGGTTTTGCAGTGACGGATAAATGTCCATTCTTTTATTTTTCAGATATTGTAGTTGGAGAGACTACCTGTGATGGTAAAAAGAAAATGTATGAGTTTATGTCTGAGTTTAAAGATGTATTTATTCTGGAACTTCCGCATAAACAGACAGAGGCTGCATTGCAGTATTGGAAGAGTGAAATTATCCGATTCAAGGAATATCTGGAGAAGAAATTTGACGTGGAAATTACAGAGGAGAAACTGCGTGAAGCAGTTCGTATCAGTAATGAAGGACGTCGCGCATTGAAAGATTTCTATGAGTTGATGAAAATGGATCCGGCACCGATGAAAGGAGAAAATCTTTACAATGTTTTGTATGGAACAACCTTTAAATTTGACCGTTCTAAGGTTCCGGCAGAGATTGATGCACTGACAGCGAAGGTAAAAGAAGAATATGCAGCAGGCAAAAATGAAGGAAAGAAACATCGTATCCTGATCACAGGATGTCCAATGGGCGGAGCTACGATGAAAGTTGTGAAGGCCATTGAAGAAAACGGCGGCGTGGTTGTTGCTTTTGAAAACTGTTCCGGTGCAAAGAGTGTGGACAGACTGATTGATGAGAGTGATCCGGATATCTATGAGGCAATTGCGAGACGTTATCTGAATATCGGATGTTCAGTTATGACTCCGAATCCGAATCGTTTTGAGCTTCTGAATGAGCTGATTGATGAATATCAGGTAGAGGCAGTTGTGGAGATGACTTTACAGGCCTGTCATACATATAATGTGGAAGCCGGTAAGGTTGGCAGATTTGTAAGGGAAGAAAAGAAGATTCCGTATCTTCATGTGGAGACTGATTATTCTCAGTCGGATGTGGGACAGCTGAATACACGAATTGCTGCGTTGATCGAGATGCTGTAATTCAGGAGTGGGGTATGTGTATTTCTGTCAGTAGAGAAAGCTGAGTGTTAATATCCACTGGACGAATACATTTATGCACTGTGAATTATGTTTTGGCGAATAAGCTCAGAAAATACAAAGTAAATAATAACAGAAAAGGCATGTAAATCTTTTAAAAACAGAAAGAATTTGCATGCCTTTTGCATTGCAGGAAAGATTAAGAAATGGTAAAGTAAATGCTGTGCTGTAAAATTAAAAATAGGATTCTACTATAAATAAGTGGCAGTTACGGAGATTAAGGATAACGCTGCGAATGAAAAACCTATGAAAAATTGAGGGAAAGAAGGAGAATTTTACTTGGAAAAAAATAATCAAGGTACGCGGGAAGCGAACTCACTGGGACAAAATCCACTTGGTGTAGCACCGATGGGTGGACTGATCGCAAAGTTTGCGATTCCTGCGATTATCAGTATGCTGGTCAGCGCAATGTACAATATTGTGGACCAGATTTTTATCGGACAGGGTGTGGGAATGCTGGGAAATGCAGCTACCAATGTGGCATTTCCTGTTACGACGATTGCCACTGCACTGGCGTTGCTTCTGGGAATCGGAGGTGCGTCGAATTATAATCTGGAAATGGGAGCAGGACGGGAGAAGAAGGCCAGTGGGATTGCAGGTACGGCTTTATCTTCACTGGTAATCAGTGGTGTGATTCTTGCGGTGATTGTTCTGGTGTTTTTGAAACCGTTGCTGATATTGTTTGGGGCAACTACGGATGTGATGCCGTATGCGGTTGATTATACAGGAATTACTGCATTTGGACTTCCGTTTTATATTTTGTCTGTTGGAGGCAATCATGTTGTCAGAGCGGACAGAAGCCCGACTTATTCTATGACTTGTATTATGATAGGTGCGGTTATCAATACGATTCTTGATCCATTATTTATTTTTGTATTTGGATGGGGAATTAAGGGCGCTGCATGGGCAACTGTGATTGGGCAGATCGTTTCTGGAATTCTGGTAGTTGTATATTTTTGGAAATTCCGAAATATGAGTCTGACAAGTGAGATGCTGAAACCGAGAATGAGATACCTGAAGGCAATTATTTCACTGGGGCTTGCTTCCTGTATTAACCAGATTGCCATGGCAATTGTGCAGATCGTGCTGAATAATATTCTGCGTTATTATGGTGGAAATTCGGTTTATGGAAGTGATATTCCGATTGCGTGTGTTGGAGTTATTTCTAAGGTAAATCAGGTATTTATGGCTATCTGCATTGGAATTTCTCAGGGAAGTCAGCCAATCTGGGGATTTAATTACGGAGCGAAAAAATATGACAGAGTTCGACAGGCGTATTGTTATTCTGTAACTGCCTGTACGGTAATCGCAACGATATTCTTTTTATGTTTCCAGCTGTTTCCACACCAGATTGTGGGGATTTTTGGAACAGGAAGTGATCTGTATTTCCAGTTTGCGGAACGTTATCTGAAAATCTTTATGTTTATGACATTTGCAAATGGAATTCAGCCAATGTCATCCGGATTCTTTACATCTATTGGAAAGGCGAAGCTGGGTATTGTTATGTCACTGACACGACAGGTAATTTTCCTGTTGCCATTGATTGTTATCTTCCCGTTATTTATGGGAATTGATGGCGTGATGTATGCAGGTCCGATTGCTGATGCTGCGGCATTTGTGCTGGCGATTGTGTTTGCCAGAAGAGAGTTGGCGAAGATGCGTGGAGCGGAGGCGTAAGATACTTAAGAAATATAATAGAATAGCAAGAGTTTAACCGAATCAAGTAGCGAAAGCGGATGGCGAATATCCGATTGATTGTTATAAAAGCATATAGAATAAGAAATTTTTTATTTTAGTAAAAGAAAAAGTCCTTCCGAGATTAACGAGATAAGAATTTATCTGAAGCATCTGGAAGGACTTTTTAAATAAGAGGGTATTTTTAAGCTGCTTTCGATACATAGTTTTACACGGAATAACTGTTATGCAGTTTATTCGGAGAGACTTACTTGATTCGGCTAAAAAATATCCTGCTGTGTAAGATTATAAAACTGATCGAACAGTTCCACCTGGAAACTTCCGGGACCGGAGCTGTTTTTTTCTGCTTTTTCCCCGGCAATGCCAAATTCTGTAGCAGCAGATACGGCAGCAGTGAACGGATCGGTAACTGCCAGATAAGTAGCACAGATCATTCCAAGCATACATCCGGTTCCGGTAATCTGCGACATGGCAGGAGTGCCGCGCATAATGAATGTACATTTGTCGGCTGAGACAACCATATCTTCTTTTCCGGTAATAAGGAGTGTGGTGTTCCACTGAGCTGCTTTTTCCTGGAAGAGTTCCAGCAGGTGGGAACGGTTGGCGTCTGTGAGCGTATCCTGTGTACCTGCGTCGATACCGATCGCGTGAGAGGTCTGTCCAGACATCGCAAGGAGTTCGGACATATTTCCTTTTAGAAGTTCTGGCATATGAATGTTCATAAGTTTTTGCGAAAATTCATAGCGAAGAGTGCTACATGCAGTTCCTACCAGATCGAGCATGACTGGAATGTGAATACTGCCGGCAGTTTTTAAGGATTTCGGCATGGACGCCATACGGGCATCGGTGATGTTCCCGAGATTTAGTGCCAATGCCTGTGCGTGGCTGGTGATTTCAGCTACTTCTGCAGGGTGTTCTGCCATGATTGGGCGGCCTCCTGCCGCCAGGATGATATTGGCACAGTCATGGATAGAAATCGGATTAGTGATGCAGTGAATCAGCGGCTGTGCTGCTCTGGTGAGTTGTCTGGTTCTTGTCTGATTTTCGATCATATACTTTTGCTCCAAGGCTTTGCTGAAATTTGGCAAGCATTCCTGAGTGGCTTAATGCTTTCAGGAAGAAGTAGGCGATGGTACCGCCCATGCAGGTTGCTGCCAGAAACATTGGTGTGTAAAAGAATGCGTTCAGTCCACTTCTTCCCATAAGAAATGCCATGACAGGATAGGAAACCAGAGAACCGATAATGCCGGTTCCGAAGATTTCACCGATCACTGCGCAGATGATTTTTCCATGGGATGCGCGGTAGAAAACACCGGATAAAAATGCACCGAATACGGCACCTGTCAGTGCCAGTGGTGGGATACCCATAAACATCATACGGATAATTCCGATGAGAGTGGCACACAGAAGTGAATACCATGGTCCCAGAAGTACGGAACAGACGATGTTGATCAGGTGTGCGGTCGGGCACATTCCCTCGATTCTCAGAATTGGTGAAATGACTACGCCGATGGCAACCATCATGGCGAGCATAACCATTCGGAATGTTTTTGCTCTGTCTGTGTTCATTGTGAACCTCCTTAAGTTGTAGAATATAAAAAATCTGCCGGAATAATACACTGGCAGATTTCGATTCATTCATACATTCCCTACGCTGGCATTATCCATATCAGGTGCGGTCGAAGATATATCTTCCTCTCAGCCTGTCACACAGGCTCCCGTTGTTATTATCCATATGCAAATTTTTTTACTGCTGTTAGGGTAACACAACA
>OODB01001967.1_pt1 | contig 12641 bp, 10 predicted proteins | sample 1671721 | NCBI WGS metagenome assembly OODB01 (sample SAMN06348185, study PRJEB24527) | human gut metagenome | biome: human gut; feature: ankylosing spondylitis patient; material: feces | host: Homo sapiens | place: China | collected 2015-10
GTGGAAGGGCTGCTGCTTTACCCGGTAATTGGTGATTGGGTTTTTGAACTTTCTGTAGGCTATCTGATGCAGCTTGTTGTTGCAGTGACGGTTTTTTGCGCACTGTTCCGCCGGATGATGGAGCAGGTAGGCTTTCCGCCACGAGAGCATTGGCTGAAATATGCTACATGGCTGGTGCTTTATATCGTGACTCTGTATGGAACGGGCTGGTTCTTTACCCAGATCGCGGGTAAGATCGTACTGCTGCGGCTTCCGATCCTTAGCTATTCGATTTTTTGCCTGCTTCTGGGTGCAGGACTGTATGCAATACATTTTTGGAGATATGGAAAAGACCCGCGTCTGAGTGCTCGCATATAAAGTAAAAAGCGCCCCCGCTGCACTGTGCATAACGGTGCAGCGGGGGCGCATACTTTATTGGGTGGTGTACCGGTTACGATACAAGCTTCCGCTTAGCCCTTGCCTGCGCAACCGAACAGCTCGATCTTCTCCTTGCACTTGGCCTCGATGGCCTTTGCGCCGGGAGCCAGCAGCTTGCGGGGGTCGAAGCCCTTGCCCTGCTGATCCTTGCCCTCTTCGATGTACTTGCGGGTAGCCTCAGCAAACACCAGCTGGCACTCGGTGTTGATGTTGATCTTGGAAACGCCCAGGCTGATTGCCTTTGCGATCATCTCGTCGGGGATGCCGGTGCCGCCGTGCAGGACCAGAGGAATGTTATTGGTGGCCTTGTGGATGCGATCCAGAGCCTCGAAGTCCAGACCCTTCCAGTTTGCCGGGTAGACACCATGGATGTTGCCGATGCCGGCAGCCAGGAAGTCAATGCCCAGAGCAGTGATCTTTGCGCACTCTTCGGGGTCTGCAATCTCGCCGGCACCCACAACGCCGTCCTCGACACCGCCGATGGAACCGACCTCGGCCTCGATGCTCAGGCCCTTAGCGTGTGCCAGAGCCACCAGCTCCTTGGTCTTTTCCACATTCTCTTCGATGGAGTAGTGGCTGCCATCGAACATGATGGAAGAGAAGCCGGCCTCGATGCAGGCCTTGCAGCCCTCATAGGTGCCGTGATCCAGATGCAGGGCAACAGGAACGGTGATGCCCATGGAATCGACCATTGCGCTGACCATGGCAGCGACGGTCTTGAAACCGGTCATGTACTTGCCGGCACCCTCGGAAACACCCAGAATCACAGGGCTCTTCATTTCCTCGCAGGCGGTCAGAACGGACTTGGTCCACTCCAGATTGTTGATGTTGAACTGAGGCACACCGTAGTGGCCATCACGTGCTTTGATCAGCATTTCGGTTGCATTTACCAACATTATTCATTACCTCCACAAAATCATTGGGGTCTTGCTCGTTTCATATCCGCTTTGTGCACGGTTTAACGAACCTACAGAATTAGTATACCCCAAACAGCGGCCAAAATCAATCCAAACCGGTGTTTTTCCTGTAACAATGCGGGGATTCTGTTTCTGGCAGGGTGCAGGGGGTTACTGCCAGAAGCGCGTATATTCGATAGAATGCAACAAATTTCCATATAATGTGCAATAAGCGGCCGAAAGACAGAAAGCTTGATGAAGGACGGATTTTCAACACAGATCCACATTCGTCAAAATGATATTGGGCAATTTGGCAAAAGCGGACAGGATGCAGTTCAAAAAATTGTCATATTTCCGACTTGTATTCTACAAATTGTACGCAGGAAATCAAAAAAGGTCGAACCAAAAAGTGGAAAACCTTGTGGAAAGTGTGGAATTCCACAGGCAAAACAGGCTTTAAAGCTGGACTTTTGAACTTTCTCCACAGGGTTTTCAACATGTGGAAAAATAATCGCTCTTCTACGGATTGTATACCGCGTTTTTGTGGAAAACTTTTTTCTCCGGCAAAACAGAGGGATATCTACCCAGCAGCCGGGTAAAGCTGATGCAGGGCGGCAGAACATTTCTGCAAAAAAGCGGAAACGGTCTCCGGCACCACGAACAGAAAAACTTTTGCTGGACGCGGATAAAAAACGGTAATTTGCTGGCAAACAAGTTCGGCTTATGCTATACTTCAAGATGAGTTATCATCTTCAGACTATACCGGTGCGCGGCCCAGAGTGCGGCGCGCCTTTTGGAGGGTGTGCACAGCACCTTCCGGTGATACAACGGAAGGAGAAAATCATCATGGAAGAAAAGAACCAGCCGCGCCGTCCGCGCCGCAGCCCGGAAGAGCCGCTGCAGAAGAACGAGAGCCTTGTTTATGGCAAAAATCCGGTGACCGAACTGCTGAAAAGCGGTTCCGGCGTGGACACCGTGCTCATTGCTGAGGGCATGGCTCCGGCCGTGGCGGCTTACTATACCGCATTGGCAAAGGATGCGGGTGCCACGGTGAAGCGGGTGCACCCCAACAAGCTGCGCCTGATGACCGGCACCGAGAGCCATCAGGGTGTGGCGGCATTTGCCAGCGAGATCGAATACGTGACGGTAGACGACCTGATGGCAGCAGCCAAGGACAAGGGCGAGGCACCTTTTCTGGTGCTGAGCGATGGCATTGAAGACCCGCACAATCTGGGTGCCGTGATGCGCAGTGCTCTGCTGTGCGGTGCGCATGGCATCGTGATCCCAAAGCGCGGCGGCGCATCGGTCACGCCTACCGTCATCAAGTCCAGCGCAGGTGCCGCAGAACGCCTGCCGGTGGCTCGTGTGGCCAACATCGGCGAGACCATCCGCCGCCTGAAGGAGCAGGGTGTGTTCGTCTACTGCGCCGATATGGACGGCGTGTCTCTGCGCAGGAACAACCTGACCGGCCCCATTGCACTGGTGCTGGGCAGCGAGGGCAGCGGTGTTTCGCAGCTGGTGAAAAAGCTGTGCGACGGCGTGGTGCGGCTGGATATGGCAGCACCGGGCACCGGTGTGGACAGCTACAACGTGTCGGTGGCTGCGGGCATTATTCTGTACGAGATCCAGTCCCAGCGCGCAGCACAGCAGGCATGATCCGGCATTCGGGCCGGAACCTCAATTTGAATTACAGGAGGGACAAGAATGCCGAAAGATAAAAATAATGGCCGGGAAATGACCCCGGATGAAAAGTTCCGCTCCTTTTTCAGCACCACGGCGGTGGATATCCCGGAGGAGATGACCCGGAGAGACGAAAACCAGCCGGAGGAAAAGCCGCAGAAACGGTTTGGCCTGTTTGGCCGTGGTAAGGAAAAGCAGGAGACTGACGAAGCTGCAGCAGAGCAGCCGCAGGAAATGCCCACCGGTGAGGTGCGGCTGGGTGAGGATGCGCAGCCGGAACCGGAAGCGGATCTGGAACTGATGCTGAAGCCGGAGGCAGACCCGGAACAGGAACTGGCCCCGTGGCCTTTTCTGGAGAAGGAAGCAGAGGATGCACAGCCGGAAGCACCCGCCAAAAAGCCGGAGGAAAAATCTGCACCGCAAACGGCGGAACCCCCGGCGGCAGTGAAGCCGGAAACACCCCGGCAGAGCGCTGTCCCGGCGGCAAGACCCGCAGAGCAGCACAGCACGGCAAAGCCTCTCCGGCACCCCAAGAATGCGCCGGAGGTGCTGCTGCCGCAGGAAGAGCAGGAGCAGCAGGAGATGGCACAGCTCAAGGCGATGATCAACGGCCTGAGCGACCAGAAGCCGGAAAAGCCTGCACCGAGGGCCGAAGCAGCCCCGGCAGCAGAAACTGAACCGGCTGAAAGCAAAAAGAAACCGTCCGGTGCACCGCTGCCCGCGGCTGTGTTTGCAGCGGTAAAGGAGACGGCACCGGAGCTGCAGCCGGAACCTGTGCCGCAGCCGGAAAAAACGGAGCAGCCGGTGGCCGATTTCTTTGGCAAGGCGCAGAGCGAGGACGCACCGCAGGCACCTTTGGCCCCGGCAGAGGAGCCTGCCGCAAAAGAGGACACTATGAGCCTGCCGCTGCTGCCGCTGGACGGCGAAGAGCCGCAGCAGGCACCGGAGAAGGCACCCGCTGCGCCACAGCCGGAACTGAAAGCTGAGGCGGAGGACGCGGTGTCTCCGGAGGAACATGCTGAAACGGAGCTGCCCGAGCCGGAGGCCACGGCGGATAAGCTGCACCGCATGAGCGCAGAGCTGACGCTGCGCTGCGTGCTGGGCGGCATTCTGGCTGTGGTGCTGCTGCATTTTGGTTTGGTGTCGGATGGGCTGCTGCCCGCCATGGCGGCGCTGGACCCGGATGCTGCCCCGGCGGCATTCTATGCTGCAAACCTGCTGCTGCTGGCAGCAAGCCTGTGCGTGGGCTTCCCGGTGCTGCGCGACGGCCTGAACGGCCTGCGCGGACGGTCTTCTTCCGAGACGATGCCGGCGCTGGCCGCAGTAGCAGCGCTGGTGCAGGCGGTCACAGCCATGCTGAACGCAAATGTTTACCGCGGCACCACCGGCATCTCGCTGCTCAGCGGCATGGCTGCGCTGGGGCTGTTCCTTGCGCTGCTGGGCAGCCGGGTGATGCTGGCTGCTGTCAAGGGCGGCTATGAGCTGGTGACCAATGGTGTGGAGTTCGAGGGCGCCTACCGCGCCAAGGATAAAGACCTGTTGCGTGCCCTTGCACGGGATCTGGAACAGAAGGACCCCTGGGTGCTGCTGAGCCGCCCAATGAAGGAAGCTGACGGCTTTGTGGAGCAGAGCTTGAGCGAGCGCGCAAGCGAGCGCCGTGCACGCAAAGTTTCGTACATCCTGCTGGGCGTTGCCCTACTCAGCGGCGTGCTGTTCCTGCTGGCAGGTGCCGGCTGGAACAAAGCTGCGGCTGCCATGGCAGCTGTGCTGTGCATGGGCGCACCGCTTTCCTCTACCCTGATCGCGGGCGTTGCCTCGCTACGGCTGCAGCGTGCGGCTGCGGCTGTGGGCGCAGTCGTGCCCGGTTGGCAGGCCATTGAGCAGCTGGGCGGCATTGATACGCTGCAGATCGATGCAGACGACCTGTTCACCGCCGACAGCGCACAGCTGGAGGATATCCGCATCTTCAAGGGCGGCCGCATCGACCGCGCCATCCTGTACGCGGCCAGCGTGTTGAACGAGAGCCACGGCACCCTGAAGGGGCTGTTCCGCCAGATCGTTGAGGAACGCACAGACATCCTGTTCCCGGTCAAGGATCTGGAGCAGCACCATGGGCTGGGCTTTTCCGCCTGGTGCGATAACAACCGCATCCTCATTGGTACCCGCCGCTATCTGGAGCAGGAGGGCGTGCCACTGCCGGACGAGGAATACGAGATGCAGCACTCGAAGAACGGCGAGCTGCAAATTTTGTATCTGGCTGTGTCCGGCAATCTGCACGCTATGTTCGTGCTGAAATATGTGGGCGGGCGCAATGTGGCCCGCGGCCTTGCCGTGCTGCAAAAGGAGAACATCCGCCTGCTGGTCACATGCCAGGACCCCAGTCTGACTGCACACCACATTACCGAAGCATACCGCCTGCCGGAAGGCATGATCACCGTGCTGGATCAGGAGCAGTGCAACGCCATCAAGGCCGCACCGGAAGACCCGGAGGACACCTGCTGCATGATCCATCTCAAGGCGTTTGCCAGCCTGACCGGCGGTCTGCAGGCTGCGGATCAGGCCCAGAACGCCGAGAGCAGCGCCACCACGGTGCAGATGGTCTCGGTGCTGTTCTCCATTATCATTGCAGCGCTGCTCACCAGTGCAGGCAGCATCTGGGAGCTTTCGGTGGCAACGGTGCTGATGTATCAGGCAGCGTGGAGCGCCCTGAGCATTGCTGTGTGTGCACTGAAGCAGCATAACTGAGAAATATTCTCAGAATAAATAGGAATCGTTCTTGATTTCCATCAAAAAATATGGTATACTCTGTTCAGAACCTGAGCCGCAGGCGAAAAAATTACCGCCGGGCTGAATGATAGAGCCGGGATCGGTCGATCCTGACAGAAGATCCGTTTTTGAAAGGAGAGCATCATGGAACTGAAGGGTACCAAAACCGAGAAAAATCTGATGGAAGCGTTTGCAGGCGAGAGCCAGGCACGCAACAAGTACACCTTCTTTGCCAGCATGGCAAAAAAAGAAGGCTACGAGCAGCTGGCCGCGATCTTTGAGGAGACCGCCGGCAATGAGAAGGAGCACGCAAAGATCTGGTTCAAGCTGCTGTGCGGCGGCGCGATCCCCGATACCCTGACTTGTCTGGACATGGCAGCAGGCGGTGAGCACGACGAGTGGACCGAGATGTACCCCCGCATGGCTAAGGAGGCCAAAGAAGAGGGCTTCCCTCAGATCGCAGCACTGTTCACCATGGTGGCACAGATCGAGAAGGAGCACGAGGAGCGCTACCGTGCGCTGGCCGAAAACCTGAAAAACAACAAGGTCTTTGCCCGCGAGGAGCAGCAGGTATGGCAGTGCCGGAACTGCGGCTACACCTATATCGGCAAGTCCGCACCGCTCAAGTGCCCGGTGTGCGCACATCCGCAGAGCTACTTTGAGCTGAAAAAGATCAACTACTAAGCTGAAAATTCAAAAGCAGAACAGCGCCGCCGCATCCGGTTTGCCGGGTGCGGCGGCGTTTTGTACAAAATTGAAAAGCGGATTTTATTATTCTCCACAAAATAAGGCTCAGCTGCCCGGCAGAATGGGCAAAAAACTTGACCCGGTTTTGCACTGCGTGTAAAATAATACGGAGACAGGAATATTTAAAGGATCTTGCAGCAAAGCAGGCGGGGAGGGCAAAGCCCATGAAGCAGGGGTTCAAAGCGTGTGTTTGTGCAGTGGTGCTGTGCGCAGAACTGTTTGCAGCCGGGGCCTTGTCGGCCTATGCTGCGCAGGAGCAGCCGCTGCCGGACAGCGGCATGACATTGGACACTGCCGAACTGACGCTGGATATCACCGAAGGAGACCCGGCCCCGGTGGCCTACCTGAATGTGCAGGCACCCAACGACTACTTCTTCCTGATCTGGACTTCCAGTGATCCGGCAGTGGCATCGGTGGACGGCACCGGCAAGGTGACCGGCCATGCCGAGGGCACTGCGGCCGTCACGGCCCGCAATGAGCGCGGCGAAAAGACCACCTGTACCATCACGGTGCGCAAAAGCACAGCCAGCCGCCTGGTGCTGAACACCAGCGATCTGACGCTTACCATTACAGAGCAGGAGCCTGCCCCGACGAAACAGCTGAAGCTGGAACAGAACAAAGGCGGGTTTACCTATGTGCGGCAGTGGGTCAGCAGCAACCCGGCGGTGGCATCGGTAAGCACAAACGGTACCGTAAAGGCGCAGGGGTCCGGCAAGGCCGTCATCAGCGCACTGACCACAGCCGGGCAGGTGCTGCGCTGCACGGTAACGGTCACATCGGAGATCGGACGGGTGCAGATGAGCAAAAATGCCATGTTGCTGCAGGCAGTGGGAGCCAGTCAGAAGCTGACCGCGCAGGCTGCAGGCACCAAAAATGGAACGATGACATGGCTCAGCAGCAATCCGGGCGTGGCAACTGTGAGTGCGGATGGCATGGTAACGGCGGTGGGCGACGGTGAAACGATGATCCTTGCCGTTACACCGGAGGGTCGTGCCGATGCCTGCTATGTGGCCGTGGGAGCGGCGGCGTGGCGGTTCCGCTCGGAGGACGAACTTGCCGAAACGCTGACCCTGACCGGCCAGCTGCCCTATTCGGATGGAAAGTAAAAAGAAAAATGGGAGCGTTCTGTGCAGCAGGATGCTCCCATTTTTTCAAAACCCGCTGGGCAGAAAGATCATCGTTCCCCGGGCAGACCACGCCATCCGCTGGGCCATGCAGCCGGGCGCACCGGCCAGCAGAAACAGGGCCAGTGCGGCGAGCAGAAGCACCCATCCAAGGCCGCTGTGCGGCCTGCCGGAAAAAGGATCCCCTTTTTTGCGTCTCATCCCGCTGCCCCCTTTTTGCTGTGCTGGCCCATGCTATGCGCGGCCAGCAGTGATTGTGCAACGTGCTGGGCTGTGGTACAATAAAATATCGAAATCTACTGTGCAGGGAGAACGATTTTATGCTGACCATTACACTGCTGGGCACTGCGGCTACCATGCCACTGCCGGACCGGGCACTCTCGGCGGCGTTTGCTGCCTGCGGCGGCCACGGCCTGCTGTGGGACTGCGGCGAGGGCACTCAGGCAGCGGCACACCGGGCAGGCGTGAACCTGATGCGGGCAGATGCCATCTGCCTGACCCACTACCATGGCGACCACATCTTTGGTCTGCCGGGCCTTTTGCAGACTCTGGGGGCGCAGGGCCGCACAAGGCCGCTTGCGCTGCTGGGTCCGGAGGGCCTGCCGGATATCTGGGCGGCGGTGCGGGCACTGACCGGCCCGCTGCCCTATCCGGTGAAGCCGCAGGTGCTTATGCCGGGCCAGCCGCTGGCGCTGGATGCGCTGAGCGAGGGCTGGCCTGCCGGTGCGCGGCTGGTGCCGTTTGCCACAAAGCACCGGGTAAAAAGCCTTGGCTACCGGCTGGAGCTGCCCCGTGCAGGCAAATTCTCGCCGGAGCAGGCCCGGGCGCTGGGGGTGCCGGTGCAGCAATGGAAGCTGCTGCAGAAAGGGCAGAGCGTTGCCGTGGAGGGCAGAACGGTGCAGCCTGCGCAGGTGCTGGGCGCCCCGCGCAAGGGGTTGAGCGTGGTATTTTCCGGCGATACGGCCCCCTGCACGTATTATTTGCAGGCGGCGCATGACGCAGACCTGCTGATATGCGATGCCACCTATGCCCTTCCGGAGCAGGAAGACCAGGCCCGTCAGTGGGGGCACAGCACCTTTGGGCAGAGCGCGACCCTTGCCGCGCAGGCGAGGGCAAAGCGGCTTTGGCTGACCCATTATTCCCCCATGATCACCGACCCGGAGGAGTATGCCGCGCAGGCACAGAGCATCTTCCCGGCGGCGGAGTGCGGCTTTGACGGCAAAAGCATCACCCTGCAGTACGAGGAGGCACAGCCATGACCATCCGGATGGACGAGGGTGCGGCAGAGCTGCTGGACACCCTGCACAGGGCGGGCTATGCAGCCTACGTGGTGGGCGGCTGCGTGCGGGACAGTCTGCTGGGCCTTACACCGCACGACTGGGACCTGTGCACCAGTGCTCTGCCGCAGCAGGTGATGGAGCTGTTCGGCGCGCAGCGGTGCATCCCCACCGGCCTGCAGCACGGCACGGTAACGGTGAAGCAGAGCGGTGCCCTTTACGAGATCACCACCTTCCGTACAGAAGGCACCTACACAGATGGCCGCCACCCGGACGAGGTGCACTTTGTGCCGGATGTGCGGGAGGACCTGGCCCGGCGGGATTTTACCATCAACGCCATGGCCTACAATGAAAAAGAGGGCCTTGTGGACCCCTTTGGCGGGCAGGCCGATCTGCAAAGCGGCATCGTACGGGCGGTGGGTGTGCCCCGCCAGCGGTTCACCGAGGACGCGCTGCGCATCCTGCGGCTGTACCGCTTCGCAGCCCGGTTTGGCTTTGCCATCGACCCGCCCACGGCGCAGGCGGCACAGGAGCTGTGTGCCCATCTGGACTGCGTATCGGTGGAGCGCATCGAGGAAGAGCTTGCAAAACTGCTGAGCGCTCCCGCCCCTGCGGCATATCTTGACAAAAAAATACTGCTTGTTATTCTGCCGGAGCTTTCATCGGAGGCACTGGCGGCGGCAAAGCCGGTGGTGGATGCCTGCCCGGCGGGTGCAGAAAACCTGCCCATCCGGCTGGCGGCGCTGCTGTACAGCCTTGGCGAGGACGGCATCCGCCGCACACTCAAGCGCCTGCGCTGCTCCAATGCCTTGATTGAAGAGGCGGCGGTGTTGGTGCGGGAAGCCAGAAGGCGTGACGGTAGCTTTCTCTTCGGACACGAGTACGGGTTGCGGCACCCAGCGGATGCTTCGTGCCTTGAGCAGCACTCGCATCCTGCTGGCCGCTGCTCCAACAGCAACTCCTTGTTTCCGCCGCAGGCGGCAGTCGTTGCCGTTGCAGGCCATTCCATCGCCCGCCCTATTGCCTTCGGCAACAGGGTCCCACCCCAGCGGACGGTCCTCAGAGAAACTACCGTCACACCCGACTTTACTATCTACGCCCGCCGACTACTGGGCAAATATAACTTGTGTACCGTGCGGCGTTTGGCAGCACTGGGCACAGCCCTGCAGCCGGAACGGGCGGCTGATTTTGCTGCACTTTCCGAATTGGCCGAACAATTGGACGCGGACGGCGTATGCTGCCGCGTCAGCCAGCTGGCTGTGAATGGCCGCGACCTGATGGCGGCAGGCGTCCCGGCGGGGCCGGGCATCCGCAAAGTGCTGGAAGCGCTGCTGGACGGTGTGATCCGGGAAGAATATCCCAACGAGCGGCAAGCCCTGCTGGCCGCAGTGCAGCAGCTCGCTGCGTCTTGACAAGCTCTTTTTTCAGAGTTACTATTATACTACTGTTTTAGTGTGTTGAATGCACCAAAGGAGAACTTATGACCACACAGACCCCTGATTCAAAGCCGCATGCCCTCATTGCCATGAGCGGCGGCGTGGACAGCTCGGTGGCGGCATGGCTCATGCAGCAGGCAGGCTATGACTGCACCGGCATCACCATGCGGCTCACCCGCAACGAAACGCTGGGACAGTCCGGCTTTCACACCTGCTGCTCGGAAAAGGACATCGAGGACGCAGCAGAGGTGGCGTTTGCCATGGATATCCCGTACGAGGTGTTGGATTTCACAGCCGACTTCCGGGAACAGGTCATTGAAAAATTCGTCCGCGTGTATGAGGCGGGCGGCACGCCGAACCCCTGCATCGACTGCAATAAATATATGAAGTTCCGCCATCTGCTGGACTGGGCCCGGGCACACGGCATGGAGTATGTGGTCACGGGCCACTATGCCCGGGTGGAGCAGGACGAGGCCACCGGCCGTTTCCTGCTCAAAAAGGGGCTGGACGAGGGCAAGGACCAGAGCTACGTGCTCTACAACCTCACTCAGGAGCAGCTGGCGCATATCCGTCTGCCGCTGGGCGGCCTGCACAAGACTGAGGTGCGCGAGATCGCGGAGCAGCACAAATTTGTCAATGCCCGCAAGCACGACAGTCAGGACATCTGCTTCGTGCCGGATGGCGACTATGCCCGCTTTATGGAGGACTTCACCGGCAAACACTACCCGGTAGGTGATTTTCTGGACGAGAGCGGCAGGGTGGTGGGCACCCACAACGGCGCGGTGCGGTACACCATCGGCCAGCGCAAGGGGCTGGGCCTTGCCATGGGGGCACCTGTGTACGTCTGCGGCAAGGACATGCAGGCAAACACTGTCACGGTAGGGCCGGAGGAGATGCTGTTCGACCGCATCGTGTATGCGGACGAGGTGAACTGGATCGCCATTCCGGAGCTGACCGGACCGCTGCGGGTCACAGCCCGCACCCGGTACCATCAGGTGGAGCAGGCCGCCACCGTCTACCCGGCGGAGTGCGGCTTCCGGCTGGAATTTGACCAGCCCCAGCGCGCCCCTACGCCCGGTCAGGCCGTGGTGCTGTATCAGGGCGACACCGTGCTGGGCGGCGGCACCATTACGAGAGTGGAAAAGTAACAAGGAGAACAAAATGCAAAATCAGTATTCCCGCACGCAGTTGCTGCTGGGCGCGGAAGCTATGGAAAAACTGCACAATTCCCGCGTGGCGGTGTTCGGCATTGGCGGCGTGGGCGGCTACACGGTGGAAGCGCTGGCGCGCAGCGGCGTGGGGGCACTGGATCTGATCGATGATGATAAGGTCTGCCTGACCAACCTCAACCGCCAGATCATTGCCACCCGCAGTACGGTAGGGCAATATAAAGTAGATGTGGCTGCACAGCGCATCCACGACATTGACCCGGACATCAGGGTGACCACCCACCGGTGCTTCTTTGGCCCGGAAACACAGGACCAGTTCGACTTTACCCAGTACGACTATGTGGTGGATGCCATTGACACCGTCACCGGCAAGCTGGCGCTGGTGATGAAGTGCAAGGAGGCAGGCACCCCCATCATCTGCTCCATGGGCGCAGGCAACAAGATGGACCCGACCCGCTTTGAAGTGACCGATATCTACAAGACCTCGGTCTGCCCGCTGGCCAAGGTGATGCGCACCGAGTGCCGCAAGCGCAAAATCAAGCACCTGAAGGTGGTCTACTCCAAGGAGCCTGCCATGACCCCCATCGAGGATGACGACATCAGCTGCAAGAATCACTGCATCTGCCCTCCGGGCACCCAGCGCAAGTGCACCCAGCGCCGCTCGGTGCCGGGCTCCAATGCCTTTGTGCCCTCGGTGGCTGGCCTGATCATCGGCGGCGAGGTGGTAAAAGACCTTGTGGGCTTTGTACCAATGAAGGGGTAAAACAAAAGGCAGACTCCTGCTGTGTGGGACGATTTTGAATGCGCTCCGCGTTGCTTTGCGCATAAGCTAAGGAAATTATATTTTTGATTTTGGGGTCCAGAAACGCCTGCGGGTGTTTCTGAACCCCATTTTCATGGGCGGGGGTCGTGGAGGAAAGGCTTGTGCTTGCGGGCAGAACCCTCTCGGTCACGCCTGCGGCGTGCCAGCTCCTGAGAGGGTTCAGCACGCTGAAAACAAGCAGAACATTAACTCCGCCGCGCGAATGTTTCCACAGGAAACCAGCGCGGCAGCTTCCGCTTTCGGTTATGACTCCTCCCGTGAAAAGGCAATTCTGGAAAATCCGCAGATTTTCCAGAATTGCGAAAT
>OODB01001968.1_pt1 | contig 12637 bp, 6 predicted proteins | sample 1671721 | NCBI WGS metagenome assembly OODB01 (sample SAMN06348185, study PRJEB24527) | human gut metagenome | biome: human gut; feature: ankylosing spondylitis patient; material: feces | host: Homo sapiens | place: China | collected 2015-10
AAGCATATTTTGCTTTATTGGAGGGTGAATGTTAGAGTTGACATTTTGTTGACAATATGCAAACGGCTGGCATACAAAATATTTTGATGATAAACGGTAATCCTTATTTGAAAGGGGAAAGTTAAGGTTAGGGTTGTTTTTTTAATGTGAAAAGAGGTAAATAGAGGAAGATTCCTAATATAGACATGGCAAGCCCGCCGATGGTGCCGGCGGCCAGCGGGAACCAAAACGCTTCCTTATCCGGACCTAACATGAATGGGATGAAGCCTAAGATGGTCGAAACGACTGTGAGGAAAATGGGCGTGATCTTAGCATTCCAGGCTTTCAGATATGCCTTGTAGGGCGACATCAACGGTTTGCGTTGCCGGATTTGGTTGTATTCATTCAAAATGTAGATGCTTGCGTTAACGGTTATGCCGCACAACAGGACGAAGGAGGCAAATCCTCCTTGGTCGAAATTCAATTTGAACCAATAGAACGTGAGGAATACGCCAATGTAAGAGATCGGTATTACAAAGATAACGGCCAACGGCTGTTTCAGCGAATTGAACAGGATACTGGTGGTAAAGAAGATAATGACGATGATCAGCAATAACAGAAGATATTGTTTATTGTCCTTTTTGTCCCAATACCAGTAAGCGCTTTCCGACTTGGCGGTATAACCCATCGGCAGTATGGCATTGATTTCCTTCAGGTCGCGTTCCTGTATCTTATTTCCCTGATTGGAAGCCCCGATATATTCGTATTGCAGACAGAGGCGGTATTGTTGGTTTACTTTGCAAACCTTCTGCGGCATCTGTCCTTTTTCGACACTTGCAAGCTCTGCTAACTTGTAGGGCTTGCCGTCAATAGTCTGTGGAACATACTGCATGCTCCACACATCGTATTCCTGTGACTGGCGGGAGGAGAGTTTCAGTTTCTCTGTCTCTTCGTTGACGACGATCGTCCCGGTATAAATGTCCTTTCCGAAAACGGGATTGATGGAGGCGAACAGGTCGATCGGCTGTATGTCCTCTTGGGTCAGCCGGGCTTTGTTGAGGTTGAAGTAGAACTCCTGGTAATCGTCTTTCCACCACGAGAACTCTGAATTGATCAGCACTTCCTTGATGCGGCGGTGGGTGAGCAACTTGGCTTTCAGCTGTTCGGCCCATTCGTACAGCTCGTCGTAGTTGTAACCATACATCACGATACGGAAAGAACCGGCTCCTTCACGCACATCGTTGCTGAATCCCTGGTCCTGCAGACCGTAGACTTGCCAGCTTCCCCCCCCCAATTCAAGTGCTTTGCTGATGATTTTGCTTTTCAATGTGTACGGGAAACCGCTCCGTTCACTCTCTTTCGTAAAATAGATGCGGATACCGGCCTGGCGTGCGCTGTAGACGTTTGTTTGGAACTGTCGTATCTCTTTGAAGGTGCTGAGATAGGCTTCCATCCGGCTCATCAGGGTATTCATCTGTGGCAAGGTTGTCCCGTTCGGGAGCGATGCGCTGACAGACAGGACCGTTTCTTCGTTGCGGGTGAAGTAACTTCCTTCATAAACTTTTTGTACGAACAGACGTAGGGTCCCGCCCAACGCCTTATCGACGATGGGTTTGATCTTCTCCTTGTACGTCTCGTTGGAGGCGAATTTATTATATGTATCGATTAGCAGGGTGTCTGTTGCCGTGTAGACCTTCTTTTTGTCTTTCGTGTCGTATTCGATTTTTTCCGGTAACAGGAAAACCGGGATGCCGAATGCTAACAGTAAAATGAAACTGCCAATTTCTTCCATCCGCAAAGGAAATCGATCTGACATTGATAGTACCGGTTGTAGTAGACAGGGAAACGTTTGAGAATGCGGTTCGTTCTTTTTTTGATCCGGCTTTTCCATGTATACTCGGTCTCTTCTCCGGATATGTTCTTTTTTCCGCTTTTTTTCCATTCCAGGTTCATCTTATCGATCAGGGCGGGAACCAGGAAAAGCGCGATCAATAGGGAGACTCCTAAATTGATGATGACGACAGCCGCAAAATCCTGCAGATTGAGGCGTATCTTTTCATCTAAGAAAAAGATAATGACTAGTGCACCTATCGTTGTCAAAGTGGCTGCCAATATGGATAGGATCGCCTTTCGGTTATGTCGGTTCCGGATATGTTCCGTCATGACGATCGTGTTGTCGATCACCAGGCTGAGTGAGATTGTGACGCCTGCCAACGAATAAAGCTGCATTTCCAGTCCTGACAGATAATAAAGGATGACAGCAATGCTGAGGTTGATCGAAAGGCTGATGATGATCAGTAACAGATATTTTATCTCGCGTGTGATCAGCAAGACAAACATCAGTAGGATCAGGACGGTGAGCCCCGTACGGACATAAATCTTGTTCAGTTCGTCCTGAATGAATTCGGTCGCGTCATAGCTGGTATGTATTTCATAACCGGGTGGAAGCAAGGTACGGATATATTCCATTTCGGCTCTTACCCGTTTGGCAAGTTCCAGCTGGTTCGCCGTCTCCTCGGCGCGGATGGACAGATAAATGGAATTCAAGCCGTTGATACGGTAATAACTCTGTGGAGCCTCTTCCTGACGGGTGACTTTTAGCAGTTGGTCCAGGCGGATCAGCTTGCCGTCTTTGTTCAGGACGGTTATAAGCGATGGGTTGAATCCATCTGTTTCGTTTTCAGGAACCAAAGCGAGACGTATCCACTGGCTGCTTTGTCCTCCTTTGCACGAAGTCGCCAACTGGGTTTCTACGTTTCCAGTTCCTAAGAATTCCTTTTGATAATACTGGCTGATCGCTTTCTGTATATCCGGGATGCTGATACCTAACGTTGCCAGCTGACGGCTATCATATTCCAGTCGCCATTCCATCGGGGTGGCACCGCTGACGTCGATGCGGTAGATGCCGGGAATCCCGCTTAGGCGAGGTTTTATTTGGTCTTCGGCAAAGCGTTGTATAAATATGGGTGTGGCTGCCGCATTCAGTGTGTAGCTCATGAAAGGCCGTACTTCCTTGTCGTCCGGCCGGCTCATTTCCAGGACCGGATAGCTCAGTCCGTCCGGTAGGCTGGGCCATGTCTGTCGGATGATGGTAGACGCTTCGAAACGGGCGACATCGATATTGGTATGCTTGTCCAGCTCGAGCGTGACATATCCCCATCCGTTGCCGGAAGTGGAATTGATCTCCTTGATCCCCTTGATGCGTGCCAACATCGCTTCGAGCCGCGAGGTCACTTCCATCTCTATCACGCGTGCCGAATTGCCCGGCATGTTATAGCTGATAGTCAACTGTGGCAGCGTGCGTGACGGCGACAGCTTGATCGGCAGCAGCGGTATAAAGGCAATCCCCGCCAGCGCCACGCAAAGGAAGGTGACGATGATGGTGAAAGAGGATATTTTAGGAGATGCACTCATTATTCATTTTTTGTTACAATCCGTATTTATATTCGAACTCGTTCGAAAGGGAAACTCCCGTTTCGAAATCGTGCAACGTCAGTTTTCGGATCTTATAATAGCTCAGCCAGTAGTTCTGTAAAGCCGAAATATAGTTCCGCTGCGCTTCCTGTTGGCGGTTCAGCGACAGAGTAAGACTGTTGATATCCGCTTTTCCGATCATGAAGCGTTGCTTGGTTTCGCTGTAGGCTGTTTCTGCCAGGTCTACCGCTTCTTCGGCACTCCCAATCAGGGCTTGCTGGATATTGAAGTCGCCGACTGTCATAATCACGTCTTCTTCTACTGTCAATTCTTTTTGTTTGGCGGATGTTTCGGTGACAAGCAGGTTGTTCTTGGCAATATTATGTTTCCCTTTTCGTACGCCCCAGTCTACCAACGGGATCGAAACAGACAAAGAGACGATTTCCTGCTGTTGCAGATTTTTGTAGGCGTCCTGTATGTTCTTGGACACTTGGTTGAATCCGACGCTGGCATTGATCTGGGCGTTGAACATCGCTTCTTTCTTGGTTTTGTCTACCTGCTGCTGGGCTTCTAATATTTGCTGGCGCAACTCCAGAAAGGTCGGGTTGTTTGCACGTGCCAATTCGAGTGCTTTGTCGACCGAGATTTCCATATTGCGCGGGCGGCTTGGGAGGCGCAGGCGTATTTCTGTATTCTTGTCGAAGTTCAAGTAAGAGGCGAGGCTGAACATGGCACGTTTTAGGGCGATTTCCGCATTTTTCAACGTGTTGCGTGCGTTTACGGCATCCAATTTCAGTGTCAGCAAATCCGCTTGGCTGATAGAAGCTATCTTATGCCGTTCCTGCCCTGTCCGGTACAGTGTGTCGGTCGTGGCGACATTTTCCTTGGCCAGATCATATTCCACCTGTGCCATTGCCAGAGCGAAGAAATAGGTCGTTGCTTGCTCGCTCATTTGCTCTACATTATATAATAGTTCTTTCTTGACCTTCTCGTATTTCAACGGTTCGATTTTCCGTTCCCATTTAAAAGCGTTATACCCCAATAAGTCTTGCTGGTAGCCGAGGCGGATCGGAACCGATGAGAACTGGTTATAAGTTTGGTCGCCGAAATAGCGCATATAATCCAAGTCTGTATCCAAATAGAATGTACCGCCTAAGAGGTCGAAATTCTGTTCGATCTCCAATTGCCCGCCCGCATAAAACGATTGTTGTTTTCTATATACGTCGATATCAGCCTCCGAGTCATATCGTTGGGTAAAATAACGGCGGTATTGTGCCGGCGTCAGATTTAGGGTAAGGCTTGGCAGACGGCCGGCCTTGTAAGTCCGGTATTCCCAGTAGCCGGCCAGATACATATTTTTGTATCGGAAAGCGTCCAGCGAACTGTCGGCCGCCAGTGTGATAGTTCGTTCCAGCGTCAGTGTGAGCTGCGCTTTTCCTCCGAATACGCATGCAAGCATCAACAACGTGATGACATATCTATAAATGAATTTCCTGTCCATAACTTCCAATTTTCAATTTTCAACATTCAAATTACCAACCTCATGTTTGCGATAAATGAACCAGTATATCAGTGGTATGACAAAAAGGCTGACTGCCGTACCGATCAGCATGGCCGAGATCATGGCGATGGAAAGCGGCTTTTGCAGTTCGCTGCCCATATCGAATGTGAAAAGCAGCGGAACCATTCCGAATATTGTCGTTAATGATGTCATGATGATAGGACGCAGGCGCCGCCGTCCGGCTTCATGTATGGCTTCCATAAGAGGAACCCCTTCTTTGCGTAGTTCGTTGATAGCATCCAGTTTCAGGATGGAGTCGTTGATGATGATACCGCAGGTCACGACGATACCGATGGCACTCATCAGGTTCATGGTATGGCCGCATATCCAGAGCACCAGCAAGGAGGCTGCCACATCGATCGGAATTTCAAGCAGCACGATGAGCGGCTGCAGGAAACTTTCAAACTGGGCTGCCAGGATGAAATACATCAGCAGGATCGAAATGAACAAAATCACGACCAGCTCGTTCAGCATCTGCCGGTTGGAAAAGAAACTTCCTGAAAAATCGATATCCCAGTCAGTATCGATTTCTTTTTTTACATTTTCCATCAACTGTTCGGCATTGTCTATATCATAGAAACTGAATGGAATGTATTCTCCGTTCTTTCCTGCCGTGATCGTTTTCAAGTCCTCTCCCGGAGTGACACGCACCAGTGATTGCAGCGGGATATATCGTACGTTGCCTTCCGTGTCAGGAACAGTGTTTACCAATGTTTTCTGTAAGACCTCGTTAACCGTTTGTTCTTCCCCGGCCAATGCGATTGGCAGATATTGCTGGTAGGAGCGGAGCGTTGCTACTTCATTCTCTTTGAATGCCGTTTTCAGCAACCGGTACACTTCGTTGTAGTCGACGTTATAAAGCAGAAGTTTCTGTCTGTCTATTGTGATATTTAACTGATTGTCGAAGGTGATACCGACAGGAGTATGTCCTGTTTTCGCCTCGATTTGCTGTTCTATTTTATTCAAGACGGAGGCTTCCGGTGCTTCAGATTTATTGCGGGTGTGCAATTCGGCGACAATGTCGGCTTCACCTGTCACAAACAGCTTTTCAAATACTGTTTCGGGAGGCGAGAAGGATATCACTGCCATCGGGTAATGCGTTTTGATCCATTTTTCCACCGATTTTTGTAAAGGAGCGATTCCGGTTGGTTTCTCCGTCTTGAAATATAACTCGCTTTCGGAAACCGACATCTCGCGATCCCGGTTCAACAGGAATTGCTGCTGCCCGACATAGGCCGTGTGTTCTTGTACCTGATTGTCGATAGAGGCGAATAACTGGCTGACACGGCTCTGGTTTTCATCGATATGGATGTTTTCGTTCCATTCCACATGAGCGATCAGTTCGTTCTGGTCTATCTCCGGCATACGGCTTTTCGGTATTTCGTAGAACAGAAAGGCGCAAAGCGGGAGCGTAATGGCAATGAAAATCAGGCTTGCCGTTTTGTGACGGAACACAAAATCCACTCCGGTATCATAGAAGCGGTCCAATGTATGCTCTTTTACCAGATTGTTGATTCGTATATTGAAACCCTTATGTTTGATGTCCGGAATACTGTATACCAGTTTGTAGAGTACCGGCAGCAGCATGATTCCCGTGAAATAGGAAACCATCAGACCGACGGTGACGGCAAAGGCTTGGTCGAAGAAGATCGCTCCTGCTATTCCGCTCATGAACACAAGCGGAACGAAGACGGCAATTGTCGTAAAAGTGGAACTCAGCATCGGAGTAATTACTTCGGTCGTCCCTTTATTGCAAGCCTCTTCCAGCGAGTATCCTCGTGTCCTGTATTGGGTAATGTTTTCCGTTACGATGATCGAACTGTCGATCATCATACCCAAAGCCAGGATCAACCCGGAGATGGAGATGATATTCAGCGACATCTTGCAGAGGTAGAAAAAAAGGAAACTGATGATCAGGCTCACCACCATACTTAACCCGATCACTGCCGGGCTCTTGATATCCCCTAAGAAAAGGATGGCGACGATACAGATGAAAAGGAAACCCAACGACAGGTTTTGTTTCAGGTTCGAGATGGTATAATCCAGCAATTCCGTCTGGTTGCGGCTGACACTGAAATCGATATCCGGATAGACGGAAGCAAAGTAATCCGTCACTTCTGCCAATGCCTCTTTCATGTTATCCATATTTTCATCCGCCTGCTTGATTACAGCCAGCGTTACCGCCCGTTTCCCGTTGGAAAGGGAAGCTCCGGTCTCTTTCTCCGGCACGACGGAGATGCGTGCCAAATCTTTCAGTTGAAAAATATGGTTATTTTTCCTGATATAAATATTCTCGACATCTTCCGGTGTGCGCAGCAGTGTCGAGAACTTGATATTGTACTCGTAATAGCCGTCACGTACGGTCATGCTACCCGGTTCTATATTGTTAGATGTCAGTGCGGCCTCCAGATCGTCAAGTGTGATCTCCGACATTTTCAGCAACTTCATGTCCGGAACAATCTGTAACTGCCGTTTCAGAATTCCGGTCACATCTACCATTGCCACTTCGGGCAACTGTTCGATACGACGTTTGATCACCGTTTCGGCAAACTGGCAAAGGTCGAGGAACGATCCTTCGTTTATTTCACTGTAAGCGCTGTCGCTTTTCAATGTCAGATTCAAGCAGAATACGGGAATATCAGTGGCACTGGCTTTGATTACCCGTGGACGTTCTACTTCACGTGGCAGGTAGTTCATAGCTGCGTCTATCTTTTCGTTGACTTCGATAAAAGCCAGATCCGTATTTGTTCCGAAATCGAAGTTTAGGCGTATGATGGCAGCACCGTCGCGTGTTTCACTGTGGATGTCGCGTAAACTGGCAACCTGCATTAATTGCTGGCGGATGGTTTTTACTACTGTGTTTTCCAATTCGCGTGCCGAAGTGTTCTGGCCGGATACCTGTACGGTGATCTCCGGAATTGCAATATCAGGCAGCAACGACACCGGAATGGTGAAGTAAGTAACCAGTCCCACGATAAAGCAAGCCGTAAAAGCCATCAATACCGCGATAGGGCGTTGTAGTAGAAACTTTATCATGTATTAGAACTATGATTTATGATTTATAAATTATGATTTCTGAATTGTCAATTGTCCATTTTCAATTGTCAATTACTTTGACCGGTGCTTCGTGAGCCAGGTTAATGTTACCGCTTGTAATCACGATATCCCCTTCTTTCAGTCCGTCAATGATCGTATAGCTGTCGGCATTTTCCAAACCTGTATGTACATAGTTCCAGTATGCTTTGTCTTCCGTTAATGTGAATACAACCTGTTTGCCGGAACGGAGTACGACAGCGCTTTTGGGAACGACCAACTGTTTACCCAGCGAACGATGGATACTTACTCGTACATTCATCCCTTCGAACAACTTACCTTTATCGTTTACGGCAGCTTTCACCTGTACCATCCCGTCTTTGTCTACCAGCGGGTTTATTTCGGATATACGGCCGTCAGCCGTGACATCGGACAAGGCAAAAGGAGCTACCTCTACACGATCGCCTGTTTTGATAAGCGGCAGTTCGCTTTCCAAAACTGTGAAAGCGGCTTCCAATGTGCGGGTATCGATAATGGAACAGAAAACATCGGAGGTAGAAGCCGTATTGAACTGTTTGGCGAACAGGTTAGCGACGACACCGTCGAAAGGGGCGGTCAGGACTGCGTTTCGTTGTTCGTATTTGGCAAGCTGCCAAGAGATCAGTGCCTGGTCATACCCGCTTTTTACCTTGACTAACTGCATGGTTGCGGGCGGTACTTTTGTAGAATCTTCCAGTTTGTAGCCCTGTCCGATCAGTACGTCTTGCAGTTCCAGTTTGGCGCGTTCGAGTGCATCTTTGGCTTGCGCCGTTTTGTTGGCAAGGCGGAAGGTGGAGAGCTCTGCGAGTTTTTGCCCTTTTGTCACATGGTCGCCGTTCTTCACATATATCTTGGCGATCGGTTCTGCCGATTCGAATTTTAGGTCGACAAAGTTTCGGGCTGACAGTTTGCCGTTACTGATCAGTTCGTGGTTGAAATCAGTAGTATTCAACTTCATCACCGTCACCTCGTTTGTCTCATCCGGTAGAACGGTTTCTACGCTTTCTTCGGAACCTTTCTCTTTCTTTTCACCGGAGCAAGCCATCATCCCGGCCAGAATCAGTATAGCAAACAATTTGTAGTATTTCATATTTTATTGTTTTTATCAAAGTTGTTTCGCAAATATACAAACATATTTTAGTTACGAGCCTTTCGTAATTACTTTTTTTCTATTATCTTTTTTACTTCTTCCCGCATCTTCCGGATTGCGGTCGTTTCCACCTTCGGCTTTTTGGCCAGCACGACACTGGCGGCAGCCCGCAATTTATCCACCTGGTAGAACTCCGGCTCTGCATATAGCTTGGCTAACAAATAATATGGATACAATCTCTCCGGCAGTATCCCGATAGCCTGAAGCAATTCTTCTTCCGCCTCCCGGTAATCTCCGAGCGTCTGCCGGTTTTTGGCGATCATGTACCGGATCATCGGGTCTCCGCTCAGCCGCTTCGCCCGTTCCAGCACCCGTATCGCTTCGGCGTGTTGTCCCGTCTTGCTGAGGCATTGCGCCTCTTCAAACAAGAATTCAGGTTTATGCTTTAGCTTGTCATGCAAACTGTGATAATCTTCCGCAACCGATTCATACGCCTTGTTGTTGTAGATCATCTGCATCCGTCCCCATCGTTTATATGCCTCATATTGCCCTTTCTGCAAGATGAACAGACAGACGGAGGCAAGCGACAACAGACTTATCATCGTAATATGGCACACCGGTGATACGGATAGGGCAGATGATCTTGTCCGCGTCCCATCTTCCGTCACGCATATCGCCCCCAAAAACACCAACGCCACCCAAAACGACGGCAACTGCAACGGATAGGACGACACCGCGAACACCGCGAACGCCAACACGCCACCGGCCGCTCCCTGCTGCCTGTTCCGGATTCCATAGTACGCCATGCTCCCCAGCCATGCCACGAACACGATCAACCCTCCGACTCCCTGTTCCAGTCCGATCTGCAGGTATTCGTTGAACGCATATTCGGGACATCCCGCCACCCGTTTCTCCCGGTCTGTTGCGTTCCCTGTTGCGAAATACCCGCCTTGCGCCTCCGCGTATGCCGCCGGGAATCCGCCTAACCCCGTTCCTGCAAGCGGCTGTCCGGCAATCGCTTTCCCCGTCACTTTCCACATCAGCAATCGCCCGTCCGCCGAATCTTGTTTCATCCCGTAAACCCCGGCAATGGTACATCCCACCAATATCGCCACAATTGCAATAAAAGGAATTGTAGCATTCTTATACCTTCGACATACAGCTTTCGTCTTCTCCCATCCGATCCGTTCCGTCCAGTACACCCATCCGCAAGCCACGACCGCCGCCATCCACGCCGACCGACTCATTCCGGCAGGCAGGACAATCAGGATAGCTCCGGCGCATACCCAACCGAAATAATGCATCCCCTTTTGAAACCGCAACGCCGTCCACAGGCAAACCGGCAGCACGACCGCTAAGTACCCGCAGTAAGGCCCCGGATTAAAGAAAGAACCCGTCAGCCGGAAAAGCGAATGGTTGGAATAGGCATAGCCATGCAATTGCTGCATTCCCCAGACGGCTTCGACCAGTCCGGTGAGCATCAGCACAAATAAGAAAAAGAACTTCAGGCAAGGAGCCTCTGTAAGAAAATAGCGCAACAGAAACCACAACACGACCAACTGCCCGCCGAAAAGCAGTTTTTCGGGTTCGGGATCGAGCTGCCAGTCGTATGTCGCGAGCGTGATCCCGGCAAAGAGGAGCAACAATCCGTCCGGCAATGCAAACGGGATGCTTTTCCTCCCGCCAGGCCATGCCGTCACAACCGTCCCGATCGCCATCAGCGCCATCGACAGGTGGAACCAGAAGACTTTCCCCGTCACAATGCCGTTCGCCAATGCGCTGTCGCCGACGAACGGCGTGGCGATCAGCATCGCCCCGAAAACGGATGCCAGTGCAGTCCGGATTCCATGCCTATGCAATTTGAGTTCCATGCCGGTGTATTTTATTTCCATGCTTATCCGTTTTTTATTCGATTTTCTTCATGAACCGATCCCATCGGAGCTTGCCGGTGTACGGATCGACCGATTTCCAGACAAATGCCGCCTTGCCGACGATATATTCTTCCGGCAACAAGCCCCAATAGCGCGAGTCCTGCGAGTTCAGGCCTTTGTCACCCGCCATGAAATAATAGTTTTTCAAGAAGCGGTATTCCCGTATCGGTTCGCCGTTCAGGAAAACGGTTGAATCATTATAGTTGATTTCCGCTTTTTGTTCCCATGCGATCAGCTTGCGGTATAACAGATAATTTTCCCGGTTCATTTCGACCTTGTCACCGGCTTTCGGGACATAGAGCGGTCCGAAATTCCGGATGTTCCAACTGATGACGGAGTCGAACGGGAATGCCTTATAGACACCGTCCGGAAACTCTCCCGGCAACGTCCGCCCGATGCGTTCCTGCGAATCCATGTTCCCGAGCGGTTCGTTCGTGCCGTTTATCCGGAACCTTCCGTTCCGGATGGAAAGCGTGTCGCCCGGCAATCCGATACACCGTTTGATGTAGTATTTCAGGATATGCATCTCGATCTTGTCCCAGCCGTTGGGATGTGGGAAGTTGAAGACCAGCACATCACCCCGCTTGGCTTTCCGAAATCCCGGTGTGCGGTGTATCTCGGTCTGTTCCAGCCGCAGTGTCGCATTGAGGTCGAACAGCCGTTCGCCGAGCGGCGGTTTCCAGACCACCACAAAATCCCCTTCGACCAGTTCCGGCTCCATCGAGTCGCTGGGGATGCGGAAGGAGGCGAGGAGGAAGACTTGGGAGAAAATCCAGATGCTGACTACAATAGAAACAACCAAAATCGCATTCAGTAACCAATTGATGATTTTCTTTAGAAATCCCATGTCCTTTTCAGTTGGCCGTTTTCTATAAATCCTACTCGTTGTCCCAATGCCCGGTGAGAAGTTGCATACCATAAAAGGGCGTTATCCGGTATACGGGTATAAAGTTGCGTTGTGTCCGAAGTAATGCTGTCGCATGATACAGGGATGAAATATTCTTTCTCGACATCCCAAAAATGTAGGTTACGAGGAGTTTTTCCTTTTTCTATCCAAAGTTCTTGCGTGACAAGTTTATTTTTGTCAGGTATGAATTTCCGGATGTGTCCCGACGAATCGACTAAAAACGGTGCGGTAATGTATCTCAACTCCTGTTCTTTGCCACCTTCAGCTATGATGAATATATTATTGCCGACAACATCTTTAAATTCACAGACAGCATCGGTCTGTATGCCAATAGCGACCGGTTTCCATTCGTAGTAATTATAAGCACATAAATAAACAAGGCTTTCTGCTGAGGATGGCTCTTTGTCAGCCTCGATCCTCAAATCCAAAACCGGATAACCGCTTTCTGCCGTGACATCTTTTAATAAAGGGCTTTTTAAGTATGTGGTATAACCATCGTCCGTCCGTGATTTTTTGAAATCGGCATCAAACAAGTTGCGGTACACTTTTGCAGGTTTCAGATAACGGACAGTCATAAGTTTTTGCCTGTATTCGTCTGGTCCGGCATAAGCAGGACTAAAATCATAAAATTCGCCATCCTGTAGTACGGCACACCAACTATGGGCTAAGTCCATTTTCGTCCA
>OODB01001973.1_pt1 | contig 12609 bp, 7 predicted proteins | sample 1671721 | NCBI WGS metagenome assembly OODB01 (sample SAMN06348185, study PRJEB24527) | human gut metagenome | biome: human gut; feature: ankylosing spondylitis patient; material: feces | host: Homo sapiens | place: China | collected 2015-10
GCTGATACAAAATATTGACGCACTGCACATTCCTTCCGAAGTTCTGTTTGAACAAAGTGCGATGGACTCGGATATTACTGCGACGAAAAAAGTGCTGCATGCAATTCATTACATCCTTCCGTTGTTGTGCAGAGCCTGTGATGCTGCCGCCATCGTCCATACCGTTTCAGCGGACTGTGCACGAACGGTACAAACCCTGCAAATCGGCACACGTCTTTCTTCCGTGCTTTGTCAGCAGGCTGTTTCTGCCATCCAGCAAGGAAATCCTGCTGCATACCGTGACGCTTTTGCTGTGCTGGAGTCCACCTCTGCCAAGTATGCATCGCAAAAGACACGAAATATGTACTTAAAACGATTGCAGCCGGTTGCCCCGCAATGGGCGGATGCCATTCGTGACCGCATCGGCATACATGGTTCGTTTACGGTCCCGAGCGATATTGAAGATGCATGGAAGTGGAAGCAGTATGCTGCCATCGTTGCGGAGATTATCGCCCAGCCGTTTGATGAACTGCAAAAAAACAGCCTGTCTCTGAGCAAACGGTATCGGGAAATCACGGCGCAATATGCCGAAAAATGCGCATGGTATCATCTGCTACGCCGAACCGAACATGACCTTGATATGAAAATGGCATTGCAGGGTTGGGTCATTGCGGTGCGCAAAATCGGCAAGGGAACCGGCAAAAATGCGCCGATGTACCGCGCCGAAGCCCGCAAGCAAATGGCGAAGTGCCAAACCGCTGTTCCGGCATGGATTATGCCGATGAACAAGGCACTGGAGACACTGCATCCGCGCAAGAATAAGTTTGACATTGTCATCATCGACGAGGCGTCACAATCGGACATCTCCTCTCTCGCCATTCTTTACATGGGCAAAAAGCTGATCATTGTCGGCGATGATAAACAGGTCAGCCCGATGGCGGTAGGCGTCAATGTCGATCAGGTGAAAAAGCTGCAGCAGATGTATCTGGGCAGCAATATTCCAAACGCGTTTCTCTTCGATCTCAAAACGTCCATCTATGATGTAGCAAAGACGGTTTTTCAGCCGCTGATGCTGCGCGAACACTTCCGTTGTGTTCCTGAAATCATTGGTTTTTCCAACTGGCTGTCGTATGACTTTAAAATCAAACCGCTGCGAGATGACAGCAACAGTGTTCTTTTGCCTGCTGTTGTCAATTATCGTGTGGCGGATGGCCGCCGAATCGGAAAATCCAATCCGAAAGAGGCGCAGGCTATTGTTGCCCTGATGCAGGCGTGCATGGAACAGCCGGAATATGAGGGAAAAACCTTTGGTGTGATCTCGCTGCTTGGAGATGATCAGGTGAAGAAGCTGCAGGAAGAAATTGACCGCAATTTTGACGCAAAGACCTGCGCGGAACGTCATATCCTGTGCGGAAACTCTTCCAATTTCCAGGGCGACGAGCGAGATGTGATCTTCCTCAGTCTTGTAGACTGTGCAAACGGAGAAGGCCCCGTCTCCAAGCAAGGCCCCGGCATCGAAGATTCCACAAAAAAGCGGTACAATGTTGCTGCCTCTCGTGCCAAAGACCAGCTTTGGGTTGTTCATTCGTTGGATCAGAATACCGATTTAAAATCCGGAGACCTGCGAAAGCAGCTGATTCAATATGCCATCGACCCGTCTTTGACGGAGCGTAAGATGCAGCAAATCGAGCAACGGGCAGAATCTCCGTTTGAAGAAGCTGTGGCAAAGTACCTCGCCGTGCGGGGATATCATCTCGTACAGCAATGGAAGGTCGGTGCGTATCGTCTGGACATGGTTGCCGTTTGCGGCAAAAAAAGGGTTGCCATCGAATGCGATGGCGAACGCTGGCACAGCGGAGAGGCGAAAATCCGAGAAGATATGGAGCGACAGACCATTTTGGAGCGGCTCGGCTGGCGATTTATCCGTATTCGAGGCAGTGAATATTATCGAAATGCAGAGCAAACGATGCAGCGCGTCATGCAGGAATTGACGGATTTTGAAATCATGCCGGAAGAAACGCAGGAATTTGCGCCCGGAACGCGCGACACGGAACTGCTGCAGCGCGTCAAGACCCGCGCACATGCGCTGATACAGAAGCGTGAACAACCCGACTTGATAGATGTAGAAACCATTCGCGCTGCCCTACAGGCATAAAAAACAGAGCGCCTTTTTTCGGTGCTCTGTTTTTTTCTAGGTTTTATCGGCATTTTTACCGACACAATCCCAGCAAAGCTCGGTAAAACAGTGCAATAATCCGGTAAAATTTACTAAATTTATGCAAAACAGCAAAAAATGGCAAATTTTATTTGGCACGCAGTTAACAAATTGACTGTTTTTTGTTACAAAATGCACTTTTTCCTTCGGCGTTTATCCTCTATAATTAGTGTCACAAATGAAAGAGAATGTGCACAAAAACTCTGGTATTTTGTATCAAAAGTTCAAAAATGGAGGTATGAATCATGGCAAATCCATCTGCTACCGGCAAGCTTCCAGCAAGACAAAAATACTGTTTTGGCATCGGCGCCATTGGTAAGGATGCAATCTGCAATCTGGTTGGCGCATTTCTGATGCTGTATTTTACCGATACGCTGGGTCTGAACCCTGCATTTGTCGGTGTCTTGTTCGCAGTGGCACGTATTTGGGACGCAGTCAATGACCCGATGATGGGTATGATCTGCGACAACACGCGCACGCGCTTCGGTAAATTCCGCATTTGGCTGATTATCGGCACGCTTGTCAACTCAGTATTCTTTATTCTGTTATTTACGACGTTGGGAATTGAGAAGGGTTCCCCGACCATGTACATCTATGTATCTGTGATGTACGTACTGTACGGCATGACCTACACCATTATGGATGTTCCGTATTGGTCTTGGCTGCCGAATCTGTCCTCTAATCCGAAGGAGCGCGAAAGCATTTCCGTCATCCCGCGTATCTTTGCATCGCTGGGCGGCTTCGTTGTGTGCACATTTGGTCTGCGCGCCATCAACTTCTTCAACAACAAGTTCGGCGACAACACCGTTATGCAGAAGCAGGCAGACGGTTCCTTCGTCAACATCTCGGAAACCGGCTTCACCGCCGTTGCCGTCTGCATCGTCGTTATTTTCATCGTTTGCATCGGCATCACCGTATTCAACGTCAAGGAAAAGCCGACCACCGGCGCGGCTGCTACCAAGACCAGTCTCAAGGAAGCATTCGGCATCATCATCAAGAACGACCAGCTGGTTGCGTTCATCGGTCTGCTGCTGACCTTCAATCTGGCAACGCAGCTGCTCAAGGCATTCTCTGTTTATTACTTCAAGGAAGTTTGTCTGGCTGCTGACCTGTACTCGGTATTCGGCTTCACGATTATCTTTGAGATGATCGGCCTGTTCCTGTTCCCGGTCATCGCCCGCAACATCTCCCGTGAGAAGGTATATCTGCTTGCTTGCGGCCTGCCGATTATCTCCATGATTGCGCTGGCTGTCTGCGGATATGTTTGCCCGACCAGCTACGTAGCTGTTATTGCTTGCTGTGCATTCCTGTTCTTCGGTTCCGGTCTGTCGCTCGGCACCACGACCTGCTGCATCGCCGATGTTATCGACTACGGCGAGCTGAAATTCGGCAAGCGCAATGAATCCGTTACCTGCTCCGCACAGACCTTCCTGATGAAGGCTGCACAGGCAGTAACCGGTTTGCTGTCCGGTGTTGGTCTGTCCGTCATCGGCTACAACGCTGCCAATGCTGGTCATCAGGCAGCCGGTACCATTCTTGGCATCCGCGTTCTGACGTTTGTCATTCCGGTTGTTCTGTGCGTCATCAGCTTCCTGATTTTCAAGCACGTGTACAAGTTAAAGGGTGAAAAGCTGAACGAGATGACCGAGCAGGTCAATGCTCTGCATGCCGCTCAGTCTGCATCCGTCACTGAGTAACACCCCCTATTTTCCTATTTTCTTTTCTTGTGAGGGAAGGACAGAAGTCCTTCCCTCCCTCACCATCCGCCCATAAAAACGGTAAAGAGAGGTAGACCATGCATATTTTTTATCATGCATCGAGCCAGACATTCCATTTGTCCAACGATGCAGTCAGCTATATTATGAAGGTTTTGCCAAATGGTCAATTGGGACAATTGTACTTTGGCAAGGCGATTCACGACCGAGAAAATTTCGACCATTTGTTGGAGATGAATCATCGTCCGATGAGTGCCTATGTATTTGAAGGAAATCTTCGGTTTTCTTTGGATCATATCAAGCAGGAATATCCGTCATACGGCACCACGGATTTTCGTCATCCGGCACTGGAAATCGTGCAGCCGAATGGCAGCCGAATTACAGACTTCACGTATGTATCCCACACGATTACCGCGGGAAAGCCTGCACTTGCCGGACTTCCTGCCACGTACACGGAGCATGACGAGGAGGCGCAGACCCTCACGATTTTGCTGCGGGATGCCGTCATCGGCGCGGAGCTGGAGCTGCGGTATACCCTGTTTGCCGATTATGCTGCGATTGCCCGCAGCGCGCGGTTTGTCAACCGCGGCGCGCTGGATCTGCACCTGACCCATGCGATGAGCCTGAATTTGGATTTGCCGGACAGCAACTATGAATTTGTACACTTCTCCGGTGCATGGGCGCGCGAACGGCACCAAAAGGTTCGCCGTCTGGAACAGGGCATTCAGAGCGTAGAATCCACGCGCGGCACATCCTCGCACAATCACAATCCGTTTGTCATCCTGAAGCGTCCGGAGACAACCGAATTTTCCGGTGAGGCCATCGGCTTCAGTCTGGTATATTCCGGAAATTTCTTGGCACAGATTGAAGTGGACACGTGGGACACCACGCGCGTGACAATGGGCATCAATCCGTTCCAGTTTGACTGGAAGCTCGCGCCGAATGAGTCCTTCCAGACGCCGGAAGCCGTGATGGTCTATACGGCAGACGGTCTCAACAGCATGAGCCAAACCTTCCACAAGCTGTATCAGAAGCGTCTGGCGCGCGGATACTGGCGCGACCGTCCGCGTCCGATTCTCATCAACAACTGGGAAGCGACATATTTCGATTTTACCGAGGACAAATTGGTTTCCATCGCACAGGCCGCAAAAAATGACGGTGTGGAGCTGTTTGTTCTGGATGACGGCTGGTTCGGCGCCCGCTGCAATGACCACGCCGGATTGGGTGACTGGGTTGCCAATCCGCACCGTCTGGCGCGCGGCATCACAGGACTGGCGCAGCGCATTGACGCGCTCGGCATGAAGTTCGGTCTGTGGTTCGAGCCGGAAATGGTCAATGAGGATTCCGACCTGTTCCGCGCACATCCCGACTGGCGCATTTGCACGCCGAATCGCCGCGCTTCTCACGGACGCAATCAGTTTGTTCTGGATTTCACCCGTCAGGAAGTCGTGGATGCCATTTACGACATGATGGCAAAGATTCTGCGCGAAGCAAAGGTTTCGTATATCAAGTGGGACATGAACCGCTGTATCACAGAGGCATTTTCCGCAAAGCTGCCTGCCGACCGGCAGGGAGAACTGTTCCACCGGTATATTTTGGGCGTCTATCAGCTGTATGAGCGCCTGACCTCCGAGTTCCCGCATGTGCTGTTCGAGTCGTGTTCATCCGGCGGCGGACGGTTTGATCCGGGTCTGCTGTACTATGCGCCGCAGGGCTGGGCGAGTGATGATTCCGACGCCATCGAGCGTCTGAAAATTCAGTACGGCACCTCTATGTGCTATCCGATCAGCAGCATCGGTGCGCATGTTTCCGTCGTGCCGAATCATCAGGTATTCCGCGTCACGCCGCTGGAGACCCGCGCCAATGTCGCACATTTCGGCACATTTGGCTATGAATTGGATCTCAACAAGCTGACCGCAGACGAGCGGGAAATGGTTCGCGGACAGATTCAGTTCATGAAGCAATACCGCGAAATCATTCAGTTCGGCACGTTCTATCGCTTAATCAGTCCGTTTGACAACAGCCAGTTTACCGCATGGATGGTGGTCAGCGAGGACAAAAAGACCGCGCTGGTCGGATACTATAAAATCCTCAATGAGGTCAACGGCCCGTATCACCGCGTCAAGCTGCACGGTCTGAACCCTGATTTTTCGTATTGTGTAGACGGCGTCTCCGCGCATTACGGAGATGAGCTGATGGAAGTCGGTCTGCTCACCACAGACGGCTCCGCCGGTCAGCCGATAGAGGGCGATCGGGAGAGCAAGGACTTCGATTCACATATTTTCGTCCTGCACGCCGAATAAACACGGAAAAAGCCGATACAGTTGATGTTCTCGTCCGCTCTGTAAGTTCTCCTGCTGAGCGGCACTGTCTAATTTTCGATATTGTGACGGCGTCAAGCCGACATGCTGTTTAAATGCTTTGGAAAATACAAGGGAGTCCTGATATCCGCACATGTCGGCAACAATGCCGATGGAGAAGTTTGTCAGCGTCAATTGCTCCTTCGCACGGCTCAGGCGGAAATTTGTCAGATAAGCATTGGGGGAGGTATGTAAAATACTTTGAAACAGCGTGGTCAGGTAACTTCGGCTGACACCGACGTATTCCGCAATATCATGCACCTTGATGCTGCGCGCGTAATTTGTCTGAATGTATTCCACGGCCGCCTGCACGTAATAGTTTTGCTTGTCCATTTGAAATCCACCGTTTTGTATGAACACGCCGTGTGCGATGCGGGAGAAAAAGGTGTACATCTGCGCCTGCACAAACAGCCGCTGTTCGACGTCGGCGCGGTCGCTTTGCAAAATCTGCTGCACGATTTGCAGCAGCTCGGCGCCGCAGCCGGAGGAAAAGGTGGGAACCCGATAGGACAGACCGATTTCCCGCATGAGCTGATCCGCCCGCGTTCCTTGGAATCCAATCCACAGATAGGTCCAGGGCTGCTGTGCGTCCGCCTGATAAAATGTCATGACATTCGGCTCAATCAGAAAACCCTGCTCTCTTTCCAAATGGTAGGTTCGCGAACCGATGCGGTATGTGCCCCGTCCGTCCAGCACATAGTGCAAAATGTAATTCGGACGGACGGCAGGACCGAAGCTGTGCCCCGGGGCACAGATGGAATAGCCGCAGTGACACAGGGACAATTCCTGAGAGTCTTGTTCCTGCCTCTCAAATGTTTTAACCCAAGATTTTTCCATGCGAAATCTCCTTTCGCAGCATTTTTCTTTATTTTAACATGATTTGCTGTGAAAATCCACATATCTAACTCCGAGGTGATGTATCTTTGATTCGTTTAGAACAGGCAGAATTATCTCTGCATACAGGAAAAGCAGATGAAAGACTCTGCGAGGTATATGGCTGTATGGCGGGCAGTCCGGAGTTGCCAGACTATCGAAACCGGCTGCTGCATGTGCTGACGGGATTCCGCACACAGTTTTGCGGAACGGAAGAAATCGAGCTGTTCAGCGCACCGGGCAGAACCGAACTGGGCGGCAATCACACAGACCATCAGCACGGCAACGTGCTCGCGGCAAGCGTCAATTTGGACATTGTCGCGTGCGCCGCGCCGAATGACAGCATGATTGTGCGCATTCAGTCGGAGGGCTATCCGCTGGACGAAATTGATTTGACGGATTTGACTCCGCATCCGGAGGAGACCAATAAGACGGCGGCGCTCATTCGCGGCGTTGCCGCCGCGGCGCACAAGCTCGGTCACGAAATCAAGGGCTTTGACGCATACATGACCAGCAATGTGCTGAGCGGTTCGGGTCTGTCCTCGTCCGCGGCATATGAAACCATGATCGGCGTCATCATCAACCGCTTTTTCTGTGAGAGCAAGCTGACCGCCATTGACATTGCAAAAATCGGACAGTACGCAGAAAATATTTACTTTGGCAAGCCGTGCGGTCTGATGGATCAGATGGCATCGTCGGTCGGCGGCATCGTGGCGATTGACTTTGCCAACCAGAACGAGCCGACCGTGCGCAAAATCATTTATGATTTGCAGGCGAGCGAGCATTCGCTGTGCATTGTAGACACCGGCGGAGACCATGCCGAGCTGACCGGAGATTATGCAGCCATTCCGCGCGAAATGAGCGAGGTTGCCGCGGCATTCGGCAAGACCGTGCTGCGCGAGGTGGACGAAGCGGAGTTTTTGAAATCCATTCCGTCTCTGCGCCGCCAGTGCGGAGACCGCGCGGTTTTGCGATCGATGCATTTCTTTGCGGAAAATCGCCGCGCTGTTGCGGAGAAAGAAGCATTGGAAAAGGGCAATTTTGAAAAGTTCCGCCAGCTGGTCATTGCGTCCGGCAGATCGTCCGCGATGTACCTGCAAAATGTGTATACCGGCGTCAATCCGGAAAAACAGGATATGTCGGTTGCACTGGCGCTGGCAGAGAGCATTTTGGACGGCCGCGGCGCGGTTCGCGTGCACGGCGGCGGCTTTGCCGGTACCATTCAGGCGTTCGTGCCCAATGACATGCTGAGCTATTTCAAGACAACCATGGAATCCGTGCTCGGAAAAGATGCCTGCCACGTTTTGACAATTCGTCCGGCAGGCGGCGTGGTTCTGCTGGCTTAAGGAGGAAACAAATATGGCAATTTTGGTACTTGGCGGCGCGGGCTACATCGGCTCGCACACCGTATATGAACTGATAGACGCAGGGCGCGACGTCGTCATTGCGGACAATTTGGAGACCGGACACATCGAAGCGGTGCATCCGAAGGCAAAATTTTATCAGGGTGACATTCGCAATCGCGAATTTGTAGACTGCGTTTTTGAATCGGAACACATCGACGGCGTTATTCATTTTGCGGCAAATTCTCTCGTCGGCGAATCCATGACAAACCCGCTCAAATACTATGACAACAATTTGTGCGGCACCAAGGTTCTGCTGGAATCCATGGTGGCGCACGGCATCGACAAGATTGTTTTTTCTTCTACAGCTGCGACATACGGCGAGCCGGAGCGCGTGCCGATTTTGGAGACGGACAAGACCGAGCCGACCAACTGCTACGGCGAGACCAAGCTGAGCATGGAAAAGATGTTCAAATGGGTGGGGAAGGCACATGGCCTGCGGTTTGTATCGCTGCGCTACTTCAACGCCTGCGGCGCCCATGTCTCCGGTAAAATCGGCGAGGCGCACAATCCGGAATCGCATCTGATTCCGCTGATTTTGCAGGTTCCCAACGGACAGCGCGAATACATTTCGATTTTCGGTGATGACTACGACACCAAGGACGGCACATGCATTCGAGATTACATCCATGTGACAGATCTGGCACAAGCACATATTTTGGCGATGGATTATCTGATGAACGGCGGCGAGAGCAATATCTTTAATCTGGGCAACGGCGTCGGCTTTACCGTCAAAGAAGTCATTGACACCGCCCGCAAGGTCACCGGCCATCCGATTCCGGCAAAGACCACGCCGCGCCGCGCAGGCGATCCGGCACAGCTCATCGCATCCAGCGAAAAGGCGAGAAGCGTTCTGGGCTGGCATCCGGAACATGCAGATTTGAAAGAAATCATTGCGACGGCTTGGAACTGGCACAAACATCATCCGCACGGATTTGCAAAGTGAGGCGTTACGATATGTTAAACGAAAGCATCCAAGCGCTGGTGGACTACGCAGAGCGCACAGGACTGATTGACGGCGCAGACCGCGTGTGGGCGGTCAACCGCCTGCTGGAAGTCCTGCACGCGGACACATACACGCCGCCGAAGCAGGCGGCAAGCGGCAGTCTGGCTGATATTTTGCGCGATTTGTGCGACTGCGCGCTGGAGACCGGCGCGCTCGAACAGGACAGCGTGGTGTATCGGGATTTGTTTGACACCAAGCTGATGGGCGCGCTGACGCCGGCGCCGAGTCAGGTGCAGAGCAACTTTACATTTCTGTATAACAAAGACCCCAAGCGCGCAACCGATTGGTTCTATCAATTCTCGCAGAATACCAATTATATCCGCAGAGACCGTATTGCAAAAGACGTCAAATGGATTGCTCCGACAGAATACGGCGATTTGGACATTACCATCAATCTATCCAAACCGGAAAAAGACCCGAAGGCGATTGCGGCAGCCAAATTGATGCCGCAGTCCTCGTATCCCAAGTGCCTGCTGTGCAAGGAAAATGAGGGCTATGCCGGTCGTGTAAATCATCCGGCGCGGCAAAATCACCGCGTGATTCCGGTGACAATCAACGGCAGCCGCTGGTTTATGCAGTATTCGCCATATGTATATTACAACGAGCACTGCATTGTATTCAATTCGCAGCACACGCCGATGAAAATTGAACCGGCAACGTTCCGCAAATTGCTGGATTTTGTCAAGCAGTTCCCGCACTATTTTGTCGGCTCCAATGCGGATCTGCCGATTGTCGGCGGCTCGATTTTGGCACATGACCATTTCCAAGGCGGACATTACACATTCGCCATGGAGCGCGCGCCCATCGAAACCGAGCTGACATTTGACGGGTTTGACGGCATAGAAGCGGGCATTGTCAAGTGGCCGATGTCTGTGATTCGTCTGAGAAGTGCGGATGACAAGCAGCTCGTCGAGCTGGCATCCAAGATTCTCGCCGCATGGCGCGGATATACCGACAAAGACGCATTTATCTTTGCGGAGACCGACGGCGAACCGCACAACACCATCACGCCGATTGCCCGCATGCGAAATGGGAAATTCGAGCTGGATCTGGTTTTGCGCAATAATATCACGACCAAGGAACATCCGCTCGGCGTCTATCATCCGCACGCGGAGCTGCATCACATCAAGAAAGAAAATATCGGCTTAATCGAAGTCATGGGTCTGGCGGTTCTTCCGGCGCGGCTCAAAACCGAACTTGCCGCTGTGGCGGAGGCACTGATCTCCGGTGCGGATTTGACCGCGGACGAACGCACGGCACCGCATGCCGATTGGGCAAACAAGCTGAAAACGCGATATACCTTTACCGAACAAAAAGCCATGGACATCCTGCAAAAGGAAGTTGGCATTGTGTTCTCTCAGGTATTGGAGCACGCAGGCGTGTTCAAACGCACGGAAACCGGCAAACAGGCATTTTTGCGGTTTGCACAGTCTGTCAATTAAATATTTTCCCGGCTGTCAGAGGCAAAATACACAAACTGGAACAAACAAAACGCTGACAGTCGGGATTTATCTTGTATTTTTGTTGAGAATATGCGCAATTTGTAGTATTCTAATAGAAAGGAAAAACAACAATGACACAGGTACAGGTAGCAGAACAGCGCGCCAACGGCGTTGCAATATATAAGCTTGAATCCGACAAACTGACCCTGCTGGTATCCAATCTCGGCTGTCATGTGCTGGAGCTGCAGGCACCAGACCGAACCGGACAGTGCGCCGATGTGGTGCTGGGCTTTGCCGATGTGGAGGACTGCGCGCATGACGGCAGCTATATGGGCGCTGTCGTCGGCCGCGTTGCCAATCGCATTGGCGGCGCATCGTTTGTGTTGAACGGAAAACGCTATGATTTGGCGGCAAACAACGGCGTCAATCATCTGCATGGCGGCGTGCACGGATTTAATCAGAAAATTTTTGATGTGGAGATTGTAGATGACGGCATTCGTTTTTCATATCTGTCTCCGGACGGAGAAGAAGGGTATCCGGGTAATTTGAAGCTGGATGTTTTGTATCAGCTCAAGGACAATGCGTTTTCCATCGCCTATCAAGCGGTTTGCGACCAAGACACGCTTGCCAATTTTACCAATCATATGTATTTTAATCTTTCCGGCAATTTGGAACATATCGAAGAACATGAGCTGCGTGTGTGCGCCGATCATATTGCTTGTGTCGATGAAAATTGTCTGGCAAACGGCTCGTTTATGCAGGTCACGCAGACACCGTTTGATTTCCGCACGTTCCACAAAATCGGCGAACGCATCGGTGAGCCGCATCCGCAGCTGAAAAATGCCGGCGGATATGACCACGCCTTTGTGCTGAACGCGAAAAATGAACAGATTGTTCTGCGCCATCCGGCGAGCGGAAGAACGCTGACCATCTCGACCACACTGCCGACAGCGCAGGTTTACACGGGAAATTTCTTGTCCGGCGGCTGCATGGGCAGACAGGGCAGACCGTACGAAAATCGGGAGGGCGTGGCGCTGGAAACGCAGCTGCTGCCGAACTCGATTCATATTGAGAAACATCCATCTGTCATTTTGCGGAAAAATCAGATTTTTCAGGCAAAGACATCATATTGTTTTACTGTGGAATAAGAAAAAAGAAAAGAATTGGAAGGCTTCATTCATAGCAGCGAACATGCCGAAAACACGGAGAAACTATGTGGCATAACATAAGTGAAATTTTTGGATTATGTGCAGTATTTTGCATCGTAGGAATAATCCAATGCATCCGAAAATTAGAAAAGGGTAAAAGAAAACGATGGGTATGCAGCATGGGAGTCAGCTTAATCGTATGCATATTCGCGGTTAGCGGCTCTGTATATTTGACAACGATACGAGGAGAATATAATACCCCAGAAGAAGCATTACATGCAACTTATTGGAAAGAAAAAACGGAAGTTATTTACAAAATACAAGGAGAAACAATTTGTACATTTATTGAACAAAATAAATATGATGCAGTGGGCGATTTCTCAACTGTACAATTAGGTGGTAAATGGTGTGAATTGGAAAGCAAATTAAATTCACATATGGGGTCTTGTAACGATGTTGCATATAAAG
>OODB01001975.1_pt1 | contig 12579 bp, 10 predicted proteins | sample 1671721 | NCBI WGS metagenome assembly OODB01 (sample SAMN06348185, study PRJEB24527) | human gut metagenome | biome: human gut; feature: ankylosing spondylitis patient; material: feces | host: Homo sapiens | place: China | collected 2015-10
CATCGGCAAAATCCTGTTACAGTGCGCGGGCATAGAGTGCCCGTGTACTGTAACGGCAGAACTGCTGAACAGGTACTGACAATTTACAAATTTCATCTTGTAACCACACGGTATCCCCTTTATAATAAAAGTTGATACAGTCAGACGGCATCTGCCTCTGTATTGTACAGAATTTTCAGTTCGGAAAATTCCAACCTGTGTCCAACAACAAACAGCAAAACTCACGAAAGGGTGTATCTGATTATGGAAAAGATCACAAGCTTCACTGTCAATCATCTGAAACTGATTCCCGGTGTTTATGTTTCCCGAAGGGACATTGCCGGAGACAGCCATGTTACGACCTTCGATATCCGTATGACCCGTCCGAACTTTGAGCCGGTTATGAACACTGCCGAGGTCCATACGATCGAACATCTCGGCGCAACCTTCTTAAGAAATCATCGTCTTTACAAAGATAAAGTTCTCTACTTCGGTCCGATGGGATGTCGCACCGGATTCTACCTGCTTCTCTCCGGCGATTATGAGTCTGCGGACATCATCCCGCTGCTTCAGGAGATGTTCCTCTTTATCCGCGATTACGAAGGTGAAGTTCCGGGTGCCGCTGCCCGCGACTGCGGAAACTACCTTGACATGAACCTCCCGATGGCAAAATATCTTGCCGGAAAGTTCTATGATGAGGTACTTGAGGATATCCGCGAGGAACAGCTTGTTTATCCGGAATAATCAACACCGGGCGCAGATTCCGACAAGCGCAGATTCTGGCAGACACTGATCCCGACAGGAACAAAACAAATATGTGTAATTTTCTTATATCATGCAAAATCCCCATCCTTCAGGCCGATGTCTCTATCTTCTGACCTGTGATGGGGATTTTTTCAGCTATTTTTCCGAAAAGCTCTCAAGAATCACGATCCCGCGCGGCGGTACCGCCAGCATCATCTGGTTTTTCGGAACTTTACCGGTTCCATCCGTTGGAAGGTCGGCCGCATCCGGGGCGCCCGTATTGCAGATCACACGCCACTTTGCTCCCTTCGGGAGATGCGGAAGTCCAAACATATGCGGCTCCCAGTGCATGTTATAGGCTACATAGAAGTTCGCGTCATCACTCCCGTCCGGGCGTTTCGCGTAGGCACCCCAGTAGAGGATCCCGAACTGGCGGCGGAAATTTTCAAACTCCGGCTTCCAGGCGTTTTCCCCGTGATAGGACACATCCGGTCGTCCACAGGACTTATAATCCATGATCCGCGGTTCCCGGTCCATATGGAACATCTTGTGGGCTTTCCGGAAGGCAATGAGGCGTTTCACAAAGTCTACCTGATCCTTGTGGGTCTCCAGAAGCTTCCAGTTTAACCAGGAGACCGCATTGTCCTGACAGTAGGCGTTGTTGTTTCCGTCCTGACTGTTCCCGAACTCGTCGCCCGCCATGAGAAGCGGAACACCCTGACTTAAAAACAGGAGCAGATACGCATTCTTTAAGAGCTGTTTCCTCAGCTCCACGATTTTTTTCTTTCTCGTCGGACCTTCCGCGCCGCAGTTCCAGGAATAGTTGTAGTCGCTTCCGTCCCGGTTCTCCTCGCCGTTTTTTTCGTTGTGCTTCCGGTCATAGGAGACGGTATCCATCAGCGTAAAGCCGTTGGTGTTCGCCATGTAGTCGATCACAGCATACTCCGCCGGGTTTCTGCGGTTCCGGAACTCAAAGGCCGACAACATTCCCTCATCGCCCTTCAGGAACCGGCGCATGTCCTCCATGAACTGCATATTGTATTCCGCGAGATTCTTTTCCTCCACCGATACCGCGCCATCTCCCGGAGTCACATAGCCCTGTTTCGGCCGGCGGTTCATGACCTCATTCCAGTTTTCCGCAAAAAGCTTCGTCCGCTTTAAAAACGGATCCTCCGCTGCCAGAGAAAGATCCGGGAATCCGGTCAGATGGAAACCATCCACATGATACTCTTCCACCCAGTACCGGAGCACGGAAAGGATCTCCCCCGGAAGCTCTTTTCCTGTAAAGTACATCTCCGGGATACACTCGATCCCGGCCTTATGCAATTCTTTGACTAATGTTTTAAACTCACCTTCCGCCGACATTGTCTCACGGGAGGCATACGCCGTCTTCACCGCGTAGAGATAGGACGGACCATATCCCCAGTAATTTAAGTATCCTGTCGGCTCCTGTTTCGCGTTATGGAAGCTGCTTCCGGAGGATGACATCATGATCTCATCGAACTCTGTCACCGGCATCAGCTCCACCGCCGTGATCCCGAGTTCTTTTAAATATGGGATTTTCTCCATGACACCGGCATACGTTCCTCGGGCAGATACCCCGGAGGACGCATGCGCCGTAAATCCCCTGACATGGAGTTTGTAGAGGATCGTTTCTGCATAAGGGGTTTCCGGGTTTACATCATCCTCCCAGTCAAACTCCTCCGACAGTATCCTGCCACGCACCGGTTTTCCGGCACGTTTCCGGTCTGCCCATTTCTCCCGGCCTGTGATGACGCGCGCATTAGGATCTGTCACAATTTTTCCATCTATCATGAAATTATATTCAAATGATGCAAAATCTGTCCGATCCAGCGCCAGCTCCCACACATCTCCCATCCGGTATTTCGGATCAAACGAGATCTCCTCGCATGGCTTTTTCTCTCCTGGCCTGTACAAGAGCAGCCGAACCTCCCCGGCACGTCCCTGTACAAGGATGTGGACGCCGTTCTCTTCCTGCGTGACACCAAGTGGATACAGGATTCTGTTTCTGTTTCGATATTCTGCCATTCTAAAATCCCCCGTTTTCCCCGACATGTTCTATTTACTGATTTCAGCAACGGTTACCTGCGGTCCTGAGTTTCCGATAATCAACATCAGTAAAAATATATTTTTGAACAACTGCCGCTCTGGCCTTTTCCTGCTGCCAGGTCTCGCATAACTGGCACAACAAATACACAAGTCCGCTGACAGTTATCATATTACCTGTTCTTCTGCGCCTCGATCTGCTCCGCCAGATCGTTTAAGTAGACCCAACGATCCATCTTTTCTTCGAGTTGCGCTTCCTTCTCTTCTTTTTCTTTCATAAGCTCATTGAGCTTTGTAAAGTTCGTCGCAGAGGCCTCGATCTCCTTCTCAAGGTTCTCTACTGCCTCTTCCAGAGCGGCGATGTCATCTTCGATGGTATCCCACTCTCTCTGCTCTTTGTAGCTGAATTTCAGTTTTTTCTCCCTTGGCTTCGCGTTCCCGCGGGATGCGCTGTCTGTCTCAGCCGCATCATTTCCCTTATCCGCAGACTTCTTCGCTGCCGCCGGATTCTCCGCCGCGCTCTCCGCAAGCTTCGCTTCCCGCTCCGCCTTCGCCGCCTGATAGTCCGTAAATCCGCCCTCGTACTGCTGAAGCTTTCCATCTCCCTCGAAGGCAAAAATCCTGCCGACCACGCGGTCAAGGAAATACCGGTCATGGGATACCGTGATGACGATCCCCTGAAAGCTGTCAAGATAGTCTTCCAGGATCATCAGCGTCTGGATATCAAGGTCATTCGTCGGCTCATCCAGAATCAGGACATTCGGTGCACTCATGAGGATCTTTAAAAGATAAAGACGTCTTCTCTCGCCGCCGGACAGTTTCTCGATCACGGTGTACTGGACAGACGGTGGGAATAAAAACCGCTCCAGCATCTGGGACGCGCTGATGCTGCCGTCCTTTGTCTTTACATACTCCGCAACATTCTTAATATAGTCGATGACCTTGAGGCTCGTGTCCATGTCCTCATTCTCCTGGGAGAAATAGCCGAGCTTTACAGTCTGTCCGATCTCAATTGTTCCGGAATCCGGTTTGATCCAGCCGGCGATCATCTTCATCAACGTCGATTTTCCGCTTCCGTTGGGACCAATATAGCCGATGCGGTCATCCTTTAAGAAAAAGTAGGTGTAATCCTTTACAAGGGCCTTGTCCCCGTAGGATTTGCAGAGATCCGAGATCTCGATGGTAGTACGGCCGAGACGGCTGGAGATGGACTCCATCTCGACTTTTCCGTCCTCCACCGGTCCCTTTTTATCCCGCAGTGCCTCAAATCGCTGAATTCTGCCTTTCTGCTTTGTAGAGCGGGCACGGGCACCTCTCTGCATCCATGCGAGTTCCGTCCGCAAGATCGACTGGCGCTTGCGCTCAGAGGCCTTTTCCATGTCCATGCGCTCTGCCTTTAATTCCAGAAAGCCCTCATAGTTTGCCTGATAGCTGTAAAGCTTTCCGTTATCCAGCTCCACAATCCGGTTCGTCACGCTGTCAAGGAAATACCGGTCATGGGTGATCATAAGGAGTGCGCCCTTGAATTTCTTAAAATAATCTTCCAGCCAGTCCGCCATCTCACTGTCCAGATGGTTTGTCGGCTCGTCTAAGATCAGAAGCTCCGCCGTGGACAGCAGCACGGATGCCAGCGCCGCGCGCTTCTTCTGTCCGCCGGATAAATGCTCCACCTTCTCGTTGAAATCCGGGATTCCGAGACGGTTTAACATGGATTTCGCCTGACTTTCGATATCCCAGACATGTTCATGCCCCTCATTTTCCCTTAAAACGCTCTCCAGCACCGTCTCGCCCGGATGGAATACCGGGTTCTGAGGGAGATATCGGATATCCAGATTCCGTCCACGGACGATCCGGCCGGAGTCCGGCTCCTCAAGTCCCGCCACCAGCTTCAATAGGGTCGATTTCCCTGTTCCGTTGATTCCGATGAGACCGATTTTGTCACCTTCGTTGATGGAAAAGTCGGTGTCATCAAAGAGCAGCCGCTCCGTATATGATTTTGTCAGATGTTCTGCCGTCACTAAATTCATGTTATGTCAACCCACTATCACTTTCTAAATCAAAACTTTTTACCGTCATTTACAGCCGCATTTCAATATCTGCACAAAATTCTTTAATCTGTAAATTGCGTATTCTTTCGCAGATACTTGTACACAGCTTTTATCGCTACATACCGCTATACCTTGAGTCAGGTACTGTACCAAATCTATTCTATTGAATATCCAGCTCCACCGGACAATGATCGCTTCCCATCACTTCCGTATGGATCTTCGCGTCCACAAGCCTGTCCTTCAGACTTTCTGAGACACAGAAGTAGTCGATCCGCCACCCCGCATTCTTCGCTCTTGCCGAGAACCGGTAAGACCACCAGGAGTAGATCCCTTCCTGATCCGGGTAAAAATACCGGAACGTATCAACAAATCCTGCCTCTAAAAGCTCCGTAAATTTCGCTCTTTCCTCATCAGAGAAACCTGCATTCTTCCGGTTCGTCTTCGGATTCTTCAAGTCGATCTCCTGATGTGCCACGTTCAGATCACCGCAGAAAATTACCGGTTTCTTCGTCTCCAGTTCCTTTAAGTACGTCCGGAATGCGTCCTCCCACTTCATCCGGTAATCGAGACGCTTTAAGCCGTCCTGGGAATTCGGGGTATAGCAGGTAACCACATAATATTCCGGAAATTCTGCCGTGATCACCCGGCCCTCATGGTCATGTTCCTCGATTCCAAGTCCATAGGTCACCGCGATCGGCTCTTCCTTCGTAAACATCGCCGTTCCGGAATATCCCTTTTTCTCCGCGTAATTCCAGTACTGGTGATACCCCGGAAGCTCCAGATCCACCTGTCCTTCCTGCAACTTGCTCTCCTGGATGCAGAAAATATCCGCTTCCGTCTCCTTCAAATATTCTAAAAATCCCTTCCCCAGGCAGGCACGAAGCCCGTTTACATTCCAGGAAATCATTTTTTTCATAGACAACTTCTCCGTTTCTATCGCACTTTTTCGGCCACCGGACTGCTCCGGATTTTCTTCGATAAATGTCGGAACATTCAGAAAATGTGTGGCCCGCATATAGGTTCAGTATAACATTATTCCTAATGTTTTACCATCGAAAAAATAATCCCACATTCCTGTTACATAAAAAACAGGTCCCCACACAGCATACCGCCATATGAGGACCTGTCTATTTTCAGCCTACCACACTCTTATCGATCACTTTCCAGTAAAGCGCCTTCTTCTCGATCAGCTCCGAGATCAGGTAAAGCGCCAGACCGATCACACTTAAAAGAATGACCGCATTCAGGATCATCTTGATATCGTATGTCTCACTGCCAAGCGTAAGCAGATATCCAAGACCTGCTTTCGCTCCGATCATCTCACCGATGACCGCGCCTGTCATCGCCTGCGTTAAGGCAAGCTTAATTCCGGATAACATCATCTCAATCGAATACGGAACCTCGATCTTACAGAAGGTCTGCCATTTGCTGGCCTTTAACACCTTCATCAGATTGTATACATTATCCTCTATGGAGCGGATCGCCGATACCTCATTGATCATGATCGGGAACGATACGACCAGAATAACTAACGCCGCCTTGGATTCGATTCCGAGTCCCATCCAGAGGATGAAAAGCGGTGCCAGAGAGATCTTCGGGGCTGTCTGGATAATGATAACGAACGGCATGATCAGACGCTCAATAAAGCGGATCTTCGCCATAATATAGCCGAGGACCAGTCCGATCACGATACCGATCACCGTTCCCACCAGGATCTCTTCCATTGTAACGCGGATATGTTTCATCACATCACCGCTCACAAACAGCTTTACCATCGAGTTCGCCAGCTCTGCCGGACCGGGAAGCAGGTAGTTCGGTACATGAAAGATCCGGATATACAGTTCCCACACGATCAGAAACAGCGGCAGAAACAGTGCCGGAAGAATGGTTTTTCTATATTTTCTGTAAAACATCTCTCACCTCATAGCTCTTCCCGTCCGAAGCGGGGAAAATTCTTTATTTTGCCGGTGTGTAAAGGAGTTCAGATGCATCGAAGGTCTCGTCGATATTGCCAATCTCCTTGGACTCATCAATCAGTGCCTGCCACTTCTCCGGGTTGGACGCGCCGATTCCGTTTTCCTTCGTGTAATCGCTCTGCCATAAGGTCTTTACGAATACATCGTTTAAGATCTGGACAACAACATCTCTCTTCTCAGCGAAGGTCGGTGCATATTTCTCGATGGACATATCAACAGCTTCCTCAACGTGACCGTCGATGATGTACTCAATCGCTTTGTTTAACGCGCGGCAGAATCCGTCAACAGTCTCCGGATCCTCTGCTACTAACTTGTCGCCTGCAACTAATACGTTGCCAAAGGACGGAAGGAACTGGTCGCATGTGATCTCGCTTGCCGCGTAACCGGAGTTGTTTAACTCGATGGTTCTGAGTTTTGAGAACACGATCGCGTCAACCTGACCCTCTGTGAGTGCTGTCAGAATTGCGCCTGTACCAACGATCTCAACCTGTACATCGTCGATCGTAAGGCCTGCAGACTCCATAGCTGCCTGAAGCTGGAAGTAGTTTGCGCTTCCAAGGCTTGTAACTGCTACTTTTTTACCCTTTAAGTCAGCCGGTGTGCTGATTCCGGAATCGCTTCCGAAGATGATCGCGCCGAGGCCTTCCTGATAGGTTGTATGAACAACTTTAACCGGGATACCCTGTGCCTTTGCCGCTACAACTGCATCTGCGTTCGGGAAACCGAACTCAACATTTCCTGCTGCAACGTTCTTTACGATATCGGCTGCTGCTGCATAATAGAATTCAACATTCAGTCCCTCTTCCGCAAAATATCCGTTCTCCTGCGCAAGGTATAACGGTGCGTAATACGGAACTGCGGAACCATCGATCTGGATGGAAACCGTCTTTAAATCGCCTGTGTCCTTTGCTTCTGCCGCCGTTGTCTCCTCAGCCTTTGTCTCCTCTGCGGCTGTCGTTGCCTCTGCGGTCGTTGCTGCTGCTTCGCTTGCTTTGCCTGCGCTCTCAGAGCTGCATCCTGCGAGCATGGACACTGCCATTGCCGCTGTCAGTACGGTTGCAAGAATTTTTTTCTTCATGGTACTCTCCTTCTCCTTTTCATAAATACATTGATTCTTTGTCTTACCGGAACTGCATTTCCGGCATCTATAACTTCCCTCGCCATTTTTGGCCGGGTCATTATCTATATTTTATTTGATCGCGGTCAGCGGGCGGGCCCGCAGGCCTTACAATCCGTTACTTTCTGTGCAGATATTCCTTATAAAGCTTTTCTCCCGCGGCAAGAGCCGTTCTGCACATCTCCTTCTGGGCCGGTTCAAAATCCACCAGCCACTGGTCCGTGATCCGGTTGCAGTGTACTGCACAGATGCTTCCGGAAAGAACATTGTTTAACGATGCCAGCGTAAAGATCGTCTCCGCCTCCATCTCCATGTTCAGAATGTTCCATTTTTCATACTGTTCCAGAACAGCATTTTCATCATATCCTGTCTCAAACGGCATCTGACGTCCCTGTCCGTGATAGAAGGAACCGACCGACATACAGATTCCCATGGAATATTCGTTCTTTCTCTCCTCACATGCGCGCTTTAAGCAATCCAGCACTTCAAATGAGGCTAATGCCGGATACTCAGACGGAGCGTAGAAGCAGGAAGCACCGCCTTTCCGGACAGCACCCGTGTTCAAGACCATCGCCCCGCACGGTACATCTTCTTTCAGCACGCCGGTCCCGCCGATGCGGATCAGAGCTTTCGCGCCGAGAGCGATCAGCTGGAGCACAGCGATCTCCGTTGACGGACCACCGATTCCAGTCGAGCACACTGTAACTTTGATTCCGTTGTAATATCCGGTTCCAACCACATATTCCCGGTAGTTGCTGACGATCTTATAATCCTCTAAAAGATCCTCAAACATGGCAACGCGCCCCGGATCACCCGGAAGCAGTACGATCTCTCCGATCTCCTCAGCCGTACACTGGATATGCGGCATTTTTCCATTCATCGTCGGTGATGAAGCCGATGTAAAATTCACACTCATTTCCTCCCAAAATCTTTCTCTCATTCAGCACACCGCATTTCTGTCAGAAGCGGCGGGCTGAGCACTAATTTTTCGATTCGTGCCAGTACAGGAACTTATCCTCCAGCACACTGATCACCTGATACGTCGCGATTCCCAGAATGATCGTGACGATGATGCCCGCGAGCAGCATCGGGGTGTCATAGGTCGATGACGCGTAAGTCAGGATATATCCGAGACCCTGTTTTCCGGACATCCATTCGGCAACGATCGCACCGATGACTGCCTGAACGATACCGACCTTCAGACTTGCAAACAGCGCCGGTAATGAATACTGCATTTCAACCTGTGAAAACACCTGCCATTTTGACGCTTTTAAGATCTTCATCAGGTTTCTGACATCCGGCGGGATCGATTCCAAACCCAGCATCATTCCCGACAATACCGGGAACAGGACCATGGATATGATCAAAACAACCTTTGATACGAGTCCGATTCCGAACCATACGACGAATAACGGGACAAGTGCGATCTTCGGTGCCGTCTGAAGGAAGATCAGGTACGGCATCAGCATCGTTTTTAAGGCATCGATCTTGATAAACACATATCCGAGAACAATTCCTAAAAAGGCGCCGATCACAAATCCGAGAATGACCTCATAAGTCGTCGTCCAGAGATGTGCGTATACAGTTCCTTTTACAAACATTTTGACAAGGCTGCTCCAGACCTTCGGCGGAGACGGCAGGATGTACGCCGGGACATGCTTTACCGCAACGTAGATCCACCAGAGCGCGATAAACACGCCGACGGAAAGCGCGTATTCCCCGATGGTTCTCAGGAGTCCCTGAAGTTTTCCGTTCTTTTTCATCCGATGATCCCCCTCAGATACTTATTGTATTCCGTGAACTTCGGATCATTTCTCGTTGCCTCTCCCCTTGGACGCGGCAGATCGATCTCCACCATCTCCTTGACTCTTCCCGGTCTCGCAGACATGACGAGAACGCGGTCCGACAGGAAGGTGGCTTCCTCGATGCTGTGGGTAACGAAAATAACCGTCTTTTTCGTCTTCTGCCAGATCTTTAAAAGCTCCTCATTTAAGTGGTCACGGGTCAGGGCATCCAAAGCTCCGAAGGGCTCATCCATCAGAAGTAACGGAGCGTCATAGGAAAGCGCCCGGACGATGGACACACGCTGTTTCATACCGCCGGAAAGCTCTCTCGGAAGCGCAGTCTTAAACTCCGAAAGCCCTGCAAGTTCCAGGAGCTCGTCAAGCTTCTCTTCATTCTCTTTCGTCTGCTTTTTCTGGATCACTAACGGAAATTCTGCATTCTGTCTCACATTTTTCCACGGGAGAAGAACGGAATCCTGAAAAACGAATCCCATCTGCTGATCTGCCCCGTCCCGGTACTCGATCGTACCGGAGGTCGGTTTATCAAGGTTTCCAATGATCCGCAAAAGTGTTGATTTCCCACAGCCGGACGGGCCGATGATAGAAATAAACTCCCCCGGACGGATCTGGAGGTTGATATCCTTCAGTGCGATCGTATCCTCTTTTAAGAGGTTGCTGTACACCTTATTTAAGCCCTTTAACTCTACACTATACTCGCTCATAACAAATCTCCTTTTTTTCTATCGGATCGCCTCGGAAATTTCTTTCGCACATTCCTTAAGCTGACAGATCCTCCGGAACATTTTTTCCGTATCTCCATCCTTCATGGACGTAAACGCGATCGCAGCCGCCAGCTCTCCGTTTCTGTCAAATACCGGGCACGCCGCGCCGAGGATCCCCATCTGTAATTCCTCGTCAATGACCGCATATCCCTGATTGTGAATGCGATCCAGCTCTTCATTCAGCTCCTTCAGATCCGTTTTCGTATTCGGCGTCGTTTTCGTGCGTTTCTCACGATCAAGAATATCCAATGCCTCGCTCCGGTTCATGTAAGCCATAAAAACACGGCCAGCCGACGTGGAATAGAACGGGATCTCATGTCCGATCTTAACCATATACATATTGGAATCGCCGCGTTCGCTGCATGCCACATTCATCACTGCTCCATGCTCCATGATGCAGAGAACCACATTCCGGTCAATCTTTTCCGCCAGTCTGCGCATAGGCATCTGTGCCGCCTGCGTCAGCGCACTTCCCTTTACGACACCGGTGGCGATTGCGCAGATCTTATACCCAAGACGATATTTTTTCGTATGTTCGTCCTGAACGACAAAATGATTTCCCTTTAAGCTTGAAAGGATCCTGTGAGTGGAGCTTGCCGGGATCCCAAGCTGCTCCGCCAGATCCGTCACCGACATTCCATTCATATTTTGGCTCAGTATTTCCAGGGCATTCAATGCCCGGTCGATCAATTGCATAGTCTCCTCCAATTTCTGTAATGTGCGCAGCCACAGGATCCGTGGCTGGCTTATGTCAATGAGTTATCGTTTCTATGCTATTCCGCGTAGCGGAATACTGTTCCGTTTATCGAAATATACAATTTCATTTTAGCATTATCCAATCTTCAATGCAAAGCTTTTGCTACATCGAGCCGGAGTTTTGGCATATGCTACAATTCCCCTATTTTTTTTCGTATAATTTCACGGAAACATGTTCCGGTCAGCGGAAAATCAGGTTTTTGTCATTCCGTGGCATGGAAAAAGGAGGCAATACTCTGCCCCCTTGCATTCACACATTTCCATCTTATGATTCTTTGATGCCGGATTGCTATATGCTTTTCGCTCCGATATCCTGTTATTTTAAAAAACGTGCTTCCCACGCATATTCCTGCATCTTCTCGATCTCCTCATCGGTGAAACCAAGTTCCTCCTTCAGCACATCCTTCTCTTTCTGAAGTGTCGTTCTGGAACATGTCCGGTTGTCGGAGTTTACGGTCACATGGACACCTGCCTCAAGAAGCTTGTGGATCGGGTGCATCCTGATCGCCGGAACTACTTTTGTGTGGTAATTGCTGGTAACGCAGACTTCGAGGGTCACATTCTCGTCGATGAGTCTCTTTATCAGCTCCGGATCATCGATGGCAGCAACACCGTGTCCGATCCTCTTTGTTCCGAAGGAAAGCGCTGTCTTCATGCTGTCCGGACCAGCCGCCTCACCGGCATGGATCGTCATCGAGAGTCCGTACTCGCGGACTTTCGCGAATACCGGTGCAAAATTCTCCGTCGGGAACAGGCCTTCTGCACCTGCGATGTCCACTGCACACACCACATCGCCGATGTATTTCTTCGCAGTCTCCACAGTCTGCATATTTAATGCCTCATTGTCCGCGCCGCGCATACAACAGAGGATCAGACCCACGCGGATCTGCGGGTAAGCTTTCATTCCGCGCTCCGCGCCGCGGATCGCCGCCTCGACTACCTCATCCTGGGTCAGGCCGCCGTTTACGGAGAGCTGTGGTGCAAAGCGGATCTCTGCGTAATCCACACCCTCGTTTGCGAGATCTTCCACAAGCTCGAATGTCACGCGCTCAATGGCATCCGCTCTCTGTAAAACGAGAAGTGGGAGATCGAAGCGCTCTAAGTACTCCTCAAGCGTCTTGCAGTCCTCCGGGACTTCCATCTTATATTTTACTTCTTCCGCGCTCTTCGCCGGAAGCTCTACGCCCTGCTCCTTCGCTAGTTCCCATACCGTCTCTGGGCGGAGAGATCCGTCCAGGTGTAAATGAAGTTCTACTACATGGCTCATATCTGACAATATTCTCCCTTCTGACTATTCAGTATCTTCTATGTTGTGTTTTCGTACAG
>OODB01001978.1_pt1 | contig 12560 bp, 13 predicted proteins | sample 1671721 | NCBI WGS metagenome assembly OODB01 (sample SAMN06348185, study PRJEB24527) | human gut metagenome | biome: human gut; feature: ankylosing spondylitis patient; material: feces | host: Homo sapiens | place: China | collected 2015-10
CATAAGGTTTTATTCTTTCTTCTTTTTTTTAATCTCTTATGGGTTTTATTTCCTCTGACTGCTTGCTCTTCCGGCAAATCTTCTTCTGGTACAACAAAGGAAAATTCTTCTTCCTCAAAAACTGTCCGTTCAAATGAACCGGATTTACATATTCCAAAAGCCTCCGGTACTTCTGTAATCGGACAAGAGCCTTTGTTAATTGACATATCCCATTTGGACCAGGGCTATGTGATGGCTTACTATTCGGGAACATCCGAAAAAGCAAATATCCAGTTAATTGGACCGGATGAAATTGAATATAAATATTTCATAAAACCGGAAGATGGATATGTAACCCTGCCGATTACAAGCGGTAACGGCACCTATACCGTCAAGACTTATGAAAATATTTCCGGAACACAGTATGCTTCTCTTTATACTGAACACATTGAAGTCACTCTGGAAAATGATTATGTTCCTTATCTTTATCCAAACCAGTATGTGAATTTTTCCAAAGAAAGCAAGATTGTATCCAAAGCTTCTGATATCGTAAAAAATGTCACTTCAGATCTCGATGCGGTTTCTTCTATCTATCATTATGTGATCAACAACATCACTTATGATACAAAAAAAGCAGAAACGGTCGAAAACGGATATCTGCCGGATGTCGATGAAACTCTGGAAACCCAAAAAGGAATTTGCTTTGATTACGCCGCATTAATGACCTCAATGCTTCGCTCTCAGGGAATCCCAACAAAACTTCAAATTGGCTATGCAGGCAAAGTTTATCATGCCTGGATTAGTGTCTATCTTGAGGAAACAGGATGGATTGACGATATCATCCAATTTGACGGCAAACACTGGGAACGAATGGATCCAACCTTTGCCTCTGCAAATGCTAACAGTAAAAAAATTTTAAACTATATTGGCGATGGAGACAATTATGTGACACGATATACTCGTTAATCTTACTCTGCTATCCTTATCCTATTTTACTTTACGAAAGGAGCCATATTAATTATGAAGCCTTTATCCAACAATGAACTTTCTATGTTCTGTGGGCAGATGTCAATGATTCTTCATTCCGGCATTTCTTCTACCGAAGGACTTTCCCTGATGGCAGAGGACAGCCCCGAACAGGGAAAAGAATTATTAGAATCACTGATTTCCAATATGGAAGAAACCGGTATTTTTCATCAGTCAATTCGAGATACCAAAGTGTTTCCGGAATATATGTGCAATATGATACAAATCGGAGAAGAGAGCGGACGACTCGATGAAGTTATGTCTGCACTCTCTGAACATTATGAACAGCAGGAAACCATCTCCCGCAGTATCAAAAATGCCATTACTTATCCTTTTATTATGATTACCATGATGCTTGCAGTTATTCTTGTTTTGATTGTCAAAGTCATGCCTGTCTTTAATCAGGTTTATGAACAGCTTGGAACAGGCTTAACCGGTGTTTCCAAAAATATTTTAAACCTGGGAATCCTGATGAACCGTTATGCCTTTGTTCTTGTCCTCCTTGCAGGCGTACTTGCGGGATGTTTCCTGTATTTTACATTTACAGAAAAAGGGCGGAACCAGTTTTTCAGATTTAGCTCCAAGCTGCCGTTTACTCAAAAATTCTCTGAAAAAATTGCTGTTTCCCGATTTGCAAGTGGAATGTATCTGGCACTTGAAAGCGGTCTGGATACCGATGAAAGTCTTGAAATGGCTGCCCGTCTTGCCGACCATCCGGTATTAGAAGAAAAAATAGCCAAAACACGCGCCCTGCTTGAAGAGGGACAAGGCTTTTCCGAAGCAATTTCCGAAAGCCAGATTTTCGATTCTCTTTCAACCCGCATGATTTCTATCGGTTGTAAAACAGGTGCAGTAGACATGGTCATGAAACAGATTTCCCTTCAATATTCGGAAGATATAAATGAACGCATCTTTCAATTAATCAGCAAATTAGAACCAACTCTCGTTGCCGTCCTTTCGATTATTGTAGGATTGATTCTTTTATCTGTTATGCTTCCTCTTATGGGAATTATGTCCGGAATGGGCTGATTCATGTACGCTCGGAATCTTTATTATCCTTGCTTTTGTGGCTGAAAGCACCTATTATCCAAAAGGAGTTTTTATTATGAATCGTTTTACACAGCAAAAACCAATTTCAAAAAGTGTCCTTTCGATTCTTGTTCCTGTTGTTGTCTTTTTTGCCGTTTTTTTTCTGTTTCTTCTTCCTGTCTCTTCTATCTCAGCTACTACAAAACAAGAAGAAATAGAGAACTTAAAACAGGCTGTTATCCGCAGTACCATTTACTGTTATGCAGTGGAAGGAACTTATCCGGAAAGTCTTTCTTATCTGGAGAACCATTATGGAATCACTTATGATCATTCGAAATATCTTATAAGCTATGAGGTTCATGCTTCTAACCTGATGCCGGATATTGATGTCATTTTTCTGACAAACAAGGGGGAACTGCCATGCGTAAAATAAGTAAAAAAAGGCGCTTCCATGAACAAGTGCATATTACAGACCTGCTTTTCTCCCTTGGGCTTCTATGTCTGTTTACCATCTCTTCTTTAACCGTTCTTTTAATCGGAGCACATGTTTATAAACAGACAGCACTTGATATGAAAACAAACTATACGACTCGTACGGCTCTTACTTATGTTGCTGAAAAAGTCCGCCAGCATGATTCGACATCTTCAATCTCTCTTGGAACTCTTGAAGATGCTCCTGCCCTTGAACTTTCCGAATCCATTGGCGGTGTTTCTTACATTACTTATATTTATGAAGATGCAAATGCCTTAAAAGAGCTGTTTGTACAAGCCTCACAACCTGTAACAAAATCACAGGGAGAAACGATTTTAGCCATACAAAATTTTTCCATTGAACAGGCGGGCGAAAATTTACTGCGCTTTACCGTAACGGACGAAGAAAATACTTCTGCCTCTCTTTTCATTCATATCCGCAGTCATTCGACCGGCACAAAAGGAGGAGCATCATGAATAAAAGAAACGCTTCACAGTCCAGCCTTTTTTTAATTGAGCTGATTTTTGTTATTTTCTTTTTTTCTCTTACCAGTATGCTCTGCGTTCAGGTATTTGTAAAGGCACATCTAACCGGCAAAGAAGCAAAAGAAGAGTCTCTTGGTTCTACTCTTGTCTCTTCTGTCGCAGAAGCACTCTCCTATATGGATACTTCTAATACAGATACTCCTTTTGAAGAATTATTTCCGAAAGCGAAAGAAACCAAAGACGGATGGCAGATTGCTTATGATGAAAATGGAACTGCTGTTTCTTCTAATAATGCCACTTACTATCTGACTATTATAAAAGAAACAAACGATCATTTGAACCATTATTCTATTGTATTAAAAGATGCAGACGGAGATTCTATCGATACACTTGATTTAAAAACTGCCATTCCACGCACCGCAGATGAAAAAAAGGAGAACTCTTAATGAAAAACAAACATCAGCTTCCTATTGGAATTGGAATTTCTTCTATCTTATTGATCTTCGTTATTTTATGCCTGCTGACTTTCGCAGTGCTTTCCCTTGTCAGTACAAATGCAGACTATAAGCTGGTGAAAAAAAACAGCGCTCATACTCATGAAGTCTATGAGGCTGAAAATTCAGCGAACGAATTAATGGATAAAATTGATTCCATCCTTAAATCCACTTATCAATCCTCAGACTCTTCCAACTATCTTAAACAGGTACAGCAGAATTTAACCAGTCTTGATGGAATCTCCTTTCCATCCAAAGACCAGATTGCTTATGAAGTTAAAGTAAATGAACATCAGACTCTGCAGGTGGTGCTTCTTTTAAATTCTGAAATCAAAAAAGGGGACTCTTTCTATCAGATAGAGACCTGGAAACTGATCAACACACAGACATGGGAAGCCGATGATACCCTGCCTGTCTACACCGGAGATAACTAATCCAAGAAAGGAATATAAACATGGATGCACTTACTTTTTTAAAAAAGACAACAGAACTTGGAGCTTCTGACCTTTTCATTGTAGCAGGACTTCCTCTTTCTTATAAAAAAAGCGGTCAGTTAATTGAATTGACTTCTGAACGTATCATGCCGGAAAATACTGAAATATTGATTCGTGAGATTTATAGCCTTGCCGGAAACCGTGATATTTCCAACCTGTTAAAACGCGGAGATGATGATTTTTCTTTCGCGGTTCCGGGATTTTCCAGATTCCGTGTCAGCGCCTACAAACAGCGTGGTGCACTCTCTGCGGTCATCCGTGTCATTACCTTTGATCTGCCACATCCGGAAGATATCGGTATCCCTGATTCTGTCATGGATTTTTCCAAATTATCCAAAGGTCTGGTTCTGGTCACCGGTCCTGCCGGAAGCGGAAAATCAACCACCCTTGCCTGTCTGGTCAACCAGATCAACCACACAATGGAAAAACATATCATCACCCTGGAAGATCCGATCGAATATCTGCATCGCCATGACAAAAGTATTGTCAGTCAGCGTGAGATCAATATTGACACCTTAAGCTATGTCAATGCCCTGCGCGCTTCCCTTCGCCAGAGTCCGGATGTTATCCTTCTTGGAGAAATGCGTGATTATGAAACCATCGATGTCGCTATGACAGCAGCGGAAACCGGTCATCTGGTTTTTTCCACACTGCATACCATCGGTGCTGCCAATACCATTGACCGTATCATTGACGTTTTTCCTGCGAACCAGCAGCGCCAGATTGCGGTTCAGCTTTCCATGGTGCTTCAGGCAGTTGTCTCTCAGCAGTTGATTCCAGCGACAGACGGCACACAGGTTCCGGCTTTTGAGGTTATGACAGTGACACCTGCAATCCGAAATATGATCCGTGATAACAAGATTCCACAGATTGACGGAACGGTCTACTCTGCGAACAAAAAAGATATGCATTCCATGGATTACAGTCTGCAGCAATTGGTAAAATCAGGAAAAGCTACCGCTGAAACGGCACTTTCCTATGCAACCAATCCGGAAATGTTAAAGAAAAAACTGTAAAAAATACCCGTACGTTACAGCGTATCAGAGATCTGATAAGTGTAATGTACGGGATTTTTTATTATTTCCATATATGTATGGCATCTTTTTTTCGATGCATTTTATAGTATTATATCATCCGTATCAATACCATATATATCGCAGTTCCTGCTGCAATACTGATCAATGTATTGTGTTTCCATTTGTAACTGATGCCAACCGTCAGCACTGCCAGTATTTTTGGAAGTGCATTGGCTTTCCAGTCCACAGCAATATCTTTCAGACAGTATACGATCAATACTGCCATAATCGCTGCCGGAAGCACAGCTCCCAGTTTTACCAGAAATTCCGGCATTTTGCGTTCTCCGTGAAAAATCAGAAACGGAAGTGCCCGCAACGCAAAGGTGATAACGGCTGCCAGCAAAATTGCCAGCAGGACATATTCGATCTTACCTTTTGCTCCTGCCGCTATGCTCAGTACTGCACCTGTCACAGTTCCTGCCTTATTACACAGTTGCATCTGCATCCCGGTCACGCTCCTTTCTGCAGTTCCACAAGATTAATATCGCTGATGTCACGATCAGAGACGGAAGCAGAAAATAATCCACGCCAACAATCAGCAGACATACAATTCCCGCTGCCAGACCGATCAACGCCGGAAAATGACTCTTTGCTTTTTCCCACTGATCAATGAAAATAATGACAAAAAGTGCTGTCATGCAAAAGTCAACCCCCTCCATATCAAAAGGCAGCAACTGACCTAATACACCTCCAAGCACAGCTCCGATCATCCAGTAACACCGGCTGAACAATGCCACAAAAAACATCAGGCCACGCTTCGTTTCTCCCTGTTCCGTCAGGGAGCAGTTTACCGCATACGTTTCATCCGTCATTGTATGGATCATGTAAAACTTCCGTTTTTCCATTTTTGCAAATTCATCCACAAAGGTCAGGGCATAAAAACTCTGACGGCTGTTCATCAAAAATGCAGTCAACGCAATGGTCAGAAACGATGCTCCGCCGGAAAGCAGCGTCACAAGCACAAACTGAAAGGCTCCTGTATACACGGACAGACTGACCAGCAGAGAATAATACCAGTGAAAACCTGCTTCTTCCATCATAATTCCATATGCCATACTGACAAACAGGTAGCTGCACAGAATCGGAATGGATTTTACAAAGGCTTCCTTCCAGATGTTTTTATTTTGTTCATGAGTATTCCTTTTTTCCTGCGGTGTCTTCGTATTCTGCATGCTATACTTCTGTCTTTCTCTTTTTCCTTTATTTTTGTGATACAATTATTTTTGCCCACAACTTGATGAAGATGCTCAATATTTCTGTTCGCAAATGCTGCATCCGCTTCTTCTTATTTATTATTTTAAAGTAGCGTTCATGCTTCCGGTGCGATAACCAAACAGATCCAGTGTCACGTAAGTGAATCCATAGGATTTCAATGCGTTGGCAATCTGTTCTCTGGTTGCCGGCTCCATCAGTTTCGCAAACTCTTTCGGTTCTACTTCAATTCGTGCAATGGTTCCTGTGGTATCGCCGGTCTCCATATCACCACCGTGGATACGCACTCTGACCTGATGAAAACCAAGATCTAATAATAACTGCTCTGCTTTGTCTACCATGCCAAGTTTTTTCTGTGTAATCGTCTCCCCGTATACAAAACGGGATGACAGACAGGCAAAAGACTGTTTTTCCCAGGTTGGCAGATTCAGATATTTGGACAGTGCACGAATGTCATCTTTGCTCATCTGAGCGTACCGCAGCGGACTTTTGATATCAAGCTCTGCGACTGCCTGCAGTCCCGGACGATAATCCCCGTTATCGTCGGTGTTGGAGCCTTCCACAATGTTTTCCATTCCCTGCTCTTTTGCGATCACCTGAATCTTCTCAAACAACTCATGCTTACACAGATAACAGCGATTCTTCGGATTCTGTGCAAAACCTTCAATGTCAAGTTCCTCAGATTCGCAGACAAAATGTTTGATGCCTTCCTTTTTACAAAAAGCAATTGCCTCGTTCAATTCCCGTTTTGGGAAGGAACAGGATTCTGCTGTTACTGCGATCACCTGATCTCCCAGTGTGTCCTTTGCTACCTTTAACAGAAACGTGGAATCCACGCCACTGGAAAACGCTACCGCTACGGATTTCAGGGAGCGTAAATAATCCTGTAATACTGCGTATTTTTCTTTCTGTTCTCTCGTTAATTCTTCCATTGTCTTTTTATTCCTCCGTTTTCTTCCCCTTCTACGACTGTGTTTATTTTATAATGTTTATCCATATAATGTCAATATGAATACTATGATTTTTCTAGGGTTATTGGAAACGGACGTAAAATGTTTATTTTGTAAAAAAAGCTCTTTCTTTCTAGTTTGAAAGACGCTATAATGGTGTCGTTACTCATTTCATTTAACAAACTAAGGAGAGAAAGTTATGTTAGAAAAGTTTTTTAAGCTCAAAGAAAACGGCACGACAGTGAAAACTGAAATCATTGCCGGAATCACAAGCTTCATGACCATGGCATACATTCTGGCAGTCAATCCGAGTATCATGTCTGCTGCCGGCATGGATCACGGAGCAGTCTTTACTGCTACTGCACTGGCAGCACTGATCGGTACGCTGGCAATGGCACTTTTTGCCAATTACCCATTTGCTCTGGCACCTGGTATGGGATTGAATGCGTACTTTGCTTATACCGTAGTTATCGGTATGGGTTATAGCTGGCAGTTCGCTCTGGCAGCGGTATTTGCAGAGGGTATCATCTTCATTGTTCTGTCTCTGACAAACGTACGTGAAGCAATTTTCAATGCAATTCCACAGAACCTGAAATCCGCAGTCAGCGTTGGTATCGGTCTGTTCATCGCCTTCATCGGCCTGCAGAACTCCGGCCTGTGCGTGGACTCCGCAACGCTGGTCGGCATCATCAGCTTCCCGGAGAATTTCCACACCGCAGGCATCTGCGCACTGCTGACACTGATCGGCCTGTTCTTCACCGCAGTATTCTACACCCGCAAGATGAAGGGCGCCATCCTGTACGGCATCCTGCTGACCTGGATTCTCGGCATGCTCTGCCAGGTGACCGGCCTTTACGTTCCGACGCCGGACGCAGGCTTCTATTCCCTGTTCCCGAGCTGGGGCATGACCGACTTCTCCAAGCTGGGTCTGACCTTCGGTCAGTGCTTCAACGTGGATTTCAGCGCGGTCGGCATCGTAAACTTTATCGTTGTCATCTTCTCGTTCCTGTTCGTTGACATTTTCGATACGCTGGGCACGCTGATCGGCGTTGCGACCAAGGCGAAGATGCTCGACAAGGACGGCAAGTTGCCGGGCATCAAGCCGGCTCTGCTGGCGGACTCCATCGCGACCTCCGCAGGCGCGATCCTCGGCACTTCCACCACCACCACCTTTGTCGAGTCCGCATCCGGCGTCGCTGTCGGCGGCCGTACCGGTCTGACCGCGCTCGTCACCGGCATCCTGTTCCTCGTTTCCACGCTGTTCGCCCCGATCTTCACCGCAATCCCGTCCTTCGCGACGGCTCCGGCGCTGATCATGGTCGGCTTCCTGATGGTCGGCACGGTTACCGAGATCAGCTTCGATCTGGACAACCTCACCGAGTCCATCCCGGCATACCTCGCCATCATCGCGATGCCGCTGTTCTACAGCATCTCCGAGGGCATCTCTCTGGGCGTTATCTCCTATGTCCTGCTCAACCTCGCAACCGGCAAGGGCAAGAAGGTCGCTCCGCTGATGTACGTCCTGGCAGTGCTGTTCGTACTCAAGTATATCTTCCTGTAATAACCATACAGAAAATAAGCAAAGGGGCCGCTCTGCGGCTCCTTTTACTGTCGAAACGGCTTCGGTAACGCGATGTTACCGGTCTGTTTCGGCATTCTTTTTATATTCCATTATATCTTCTACCCGGCAGTCGAGGATTTCGCAGAACATTTCAATGGTATGCGTGCTGACACTCTCGTCCCGCTTCAGCCGAGTGCCCGATGGCAGAGCTCGGTGATTACGCCATCAAGCTGCGCTCCATGACACAGGGCAGAGGCTCGTTCGTTTCCCAGTTCGAGCGCTACGATGAAGCACCGGTTCCGGTACAGGAAAAGGTCATCGCAGAGAACAAGGCCCGTATGGAGGCTCTGAACAAGGAGTAATCCTTACATCTGAATAGAAAAACCGGCTGCGGGAGCAGCCGGTTTTTTGTTATGTGCTTGATTCACTCGTGTCCGTTGTCTGCTGGATTTTTTTGAGTGAAGTGATACGCGAGAGTTCAATGTACCAGTTTCCACCGCCGATATTTTCAATCGTTCCGGTGACTCGGATAACATCGCCTTCCCTAAGGCTGCTCAATGCATTATAGTCCCAGCGGGTGAGTGTGTAATCTGAATAACTGAAGCGGATAAGACTGGTATAATCCTCAATGGCCCAGTCGCTGATAGAGGTAACTTCCATCGTAACGGTTGCAGTCTGTCCTGCATAGGTGTTTTTTGCGGCGACCGGGCTTTCATCGTAAAGTGCATTTATGTCCCTTGCGCTTATCTGTGTGCCGTCCGCCAACGTGAAAATACCGTAGCCGTTCTGTTCATGCAGGCGTTCATTTCGCGCAGCATTGAATGAGCGGACAGCATTCAAAGCAACAATAATAACCAGCAGGATAAACCATATTCTCCGATAGAAAGGTTTGCGGCGAGGCTGTCCGCATTGCGGGCAGATTTTTGCACCGTTGGACAACTCTGTGCCGCATACTTTGCAGTGTGTCAGTTTGGCCATAAAATCACCTCTTTGTTTTTCGACAACACCTAATACGGAAAACTGTGGTAGTGCCTTAAAGAAAATATAACACATATGTGTTCGAGCGTCAACAAATGTATTCAAAGACGAAGAAAAGATATCAAAATTTTCTACGTCAAAAACGGTGGTTTTTGAACCGTGTTTTTTGTACGCCGAGTCTAACTCGACCACTGGACGCGCGAACGAAAATATGCTACAATTTCGTTAGTAAAAAACACGGAGGTGTCGTGCGATGCACAGTACCAGAAAGATCAAGGAAGATCTCATTTATGTTGGCGGCAGCGACCGCCGCCTGAGCCGATTTGAAAACCTTTTCCCCATTCCGCGCGGTGTGTCCTACAACAGCTATGTCCTGCTCGATGACAAGACCGTGCTGATGGATACAGCGGACGAGTCCATCAGCCGCCAGTATATCGAAAACGTTGTCCACGCGCTGGACGGCCGCCCGCTCGATTACATGATCGTGCAGCATATGGAGCCGGACCACTGCGCGATGATCGACGCGGTCATGAGCCGCTATCCCGAGGCGAAGATGGTCTGCACCGCAAAGGCGGCGCAGATGTTCGCGCAGTTCTACGACCTCGATGTTTCCGACCGCACGCTCGTCGTCAAGGAAGGCGACAAGCTCTCCACCGGCGAGCATACCCTGCATTTCGTGCTCGCGCCGATGGTGCACTGGCCGGAGGTCATGGTCACCTACGACGAAAAGGACAAGATCCTGTTCTCTGCGGACGCATTCGGCACGTTTGGTGCGCTGGCAGGCAATATTTTCGATGACGAGATCACGTTCGACGACGTCTGGATGAACGACGCGCGCCGCTATTACACCAACATCGTCGGCAAGTACGGCGTTCAGGTGCAGGCTGTCCTCAAGAAGGCTGCGGCACTCGATATTCAGATGATCTGCCCGCTGCACGGCCCGATCTGGCGCGAGAACCTCGGCACGCTGCTCGAGAAGTACCAGAAGTGGAGCACCTACGAGCCGGAGGACAAAACCGTCATGATCGCCTATGCGACCATGTACGGCAACACCGAGAACGCGGTGAACGTTCTGGCGAACATGCTCGCGGACAAGGGCGTTAAGAATATCGCCATGTACGACGTTTCCGAGACCGACGTCTCCGAGCTCGTTGCAGAGAGCTTCCGGTGCAGCCATATCGTGCTCGCAGCGCCGACCTACAACGGCGGCGTTCAGCCGAAAATGGAGGCATATCTGTCCGACATCAAGGCGCTCGCTCTCCAGAACCGCACCGTCGCCATCATCGACAACGGCACATGGGCGCCGACGGCGGGCAAGCAGATGCGTGCCGTCATCGACACCATAAAGAACATGACCGTGCTCGAAAACCCGATCACCCTCAAGTCGGCCCTCGCAAAGAACCAGCTTGCATCGCTCGATGCACTGGCAGAGGAGCTGGCCTCTCAGGTCAACGCGTAATACGGTTTTTCGCAGTCAAAGCTCCCCCCGGAAACGGCGGGAGCTTTTGTTCTGCTCGCCGCCTCCCCCGCATAGGATATACCAAAAGCAGGAGGGACGTTCCATGATCGTAATTGCGGCAAAGGTTTCGGTAAGAAAAATCCTGGCGTGCGTGCTGGCAGCCGGCACGGTTCTGACAGGGGCGGCTGTGTTCCTGCCGGCGGACGCGCAGCCGGCGGCGGCAGCTTCGGAGAATATGCGCCTGGACGTCAAACTGCGCACGAATGAGCAGCGCGTTGCCCTCCTGCGCGACTGCGGCTGGGAGGTCATCGAGGAGCCGCGCGGAGAACGGGAGGTGCAGATCCCCGAGGAATTTGACGAGGTTTACGAAAGCTATAACCAGATTCAGCTCGCGCAGGGGCTCGACCTCACTCCCTGCCGCGGCAGGCGTGCGACGCTCTACACCTACGAGATCACAAACCACCCGAGCGGCGAGCAGGGCGTTACAGCAAATCTGCTCGTCCGGCGCGGGAAGCTGATCGCGGCCGATGTATCCTCGCCGCAGGCAGACGGCTTCGTGCACGGTCTGCGCGAGCATCCGTCCGAACCGCAGGATACCCCCTGACAGGCCGCCGACAAAATGCACAACTGCTGGAAATCTGTGCAATTCAACGAAAACGTGTTCGACATATTAGCGTATGTATAGAACATTTTCGGGGGATTGCACTTTTTTTATATTTCCCTATTGTGCAAAATGCAAAAAAGCGTTATACTATATTCAGTATTCGATTGGCGGGAGAGACAAAATGCCGAAGATGCGATTGGACAAGCTGCTCAGTCACCTGAACTGCGGCAGCCGAAAAGAAGTGCAGAGCTTCATCCGTGCAGGCCGCGTTGCGGTGAACGGCACGGCGGAGCGCGACCCCGCAGCCAAGGTCGATCCGGATGCGGACCGCGTGTCGCTCGACGGGCGCGAGCAGACCTATCGCGCGCAGCGCTACTATATGCTCAACAAGCCGGCCGGCGTCATCACGGCGAGCCGCGACGAGCGGCACGGCACCGTGCTGGAGCTGTTCCCCGAGAGCCTGCGGCGCGGCCTGTTCGCGGTCGGACGGCTCGACAAGGACACCGAGGGCCTGTTGCTCGTGACCGACGACGGTGCGCTCAGCCATGCGCTGATGAGCCCGTCGAGGCACGTTTCCAAAGTCTACGAGGCCGAGCTCGACGGCGTGCTCGTCCCCGACGCGGCGGAGCGCTTCGGCGCCGGACTGACGCTGCGCGACGGCACGGTCTGCCGACCGGCGCTGCTCGAGCTGCTGCCGGACGGGCGCGTGCGCGTGACGCTGCACGAGGGCAAGTACCATCA
>OODB01001982.1_pt1 | contig 12533 bp, 10 predicted proteins | sample 1671721 | NCBI WGS metagenome assembly OODB01 (sample SAMN06348185, study PRJEB24527) | human gut metagenome | biome: human gut; feature: ankylosing spondylitis patient; material: feces | host: Homo sapiens | place: China | collected 2015-10
CGGTACGGCAGCTGCTCTACCCGCGCGAGTGCCCCTTCTGCGGCCGGGTGCTGGGGGATGTACGAGATTGCCCGGACTGTGCAGTGCAGCTGGAAACGCTGCGTCGCAAGCCGGGCATCCGGCTGGACCCGGCGCAGCACTATATCAGCAATCTGGCCGGTGCGGCTGCGCCCTACCGTTACAGCGGCTGTGTGCGGCGCGGCATCCTGAACGCAAAGTATCAGGGCAAGCCGTGGCGGGCTGTGGAGATGGGCAACCGTCTGGTACAGCTGGCCTTTGGCGGTGAACTGACCGTGCAGTACGGCGAGCTGCTCCCGCAGCCGGTGCCGTGGGCGGCCATAGGGTACGACCTGATCGTACCGGTGCCGGCCTCCGGTAAAAGGCGCGGCTACAATGTGCCGGAACTGATGGCGCTGCCGCTGGCCAAGGCTATGGAGGTGCCGCTGGCACCGCAGGCACTGGAGCGCACCCGCGCCAAACGGCATCAGGCCGGTCTGCCGCTGGAACAGCGCATAGCCAACGTGGCAGGTGCTTTCCGGGCGGCGCAGCCGCGGCAGCTGGAGGGTAAGCGCATCCTGCTGGTGGATGACGTCATCACCACCGGCACAACGGCTGCTGCCTGCGCGCAGGCACTGCTTCACGCCGGGGCAGACAGCGTATTCGCGCTGGCCTTTGCCACGGTGGAGTTTGGCGCACCGCCGGACGACACCACCCCCATCCATGAGGACGATGAGGAAGATGTGTATCGCGATTTTTGAAAATAACGCTCTTTCGCGCATCCTTTTGGCGGGCAAAAGCCGGGACAGTAAAATGTAAAAACTGCATCAGAAATTTGGAAAAAGCGCTTGACAAAACGGGCAAAGTCGGGTATACTAATCAAGCTGTGAGCGGCAAACGCAAACAGATATCCGGGTGTAGCGCAGTTTTGGTAGCGCGCTTGAATGGGGTTCAAGAGGCCGTGAGTTCGATTCTCGCCACTCGGACCATAAGTCCAACGATTTCACGTTAGAAATCGTTGGACTTTTTTGTTTATAGGCTGGCCTCATTTGGCTTTGACCACAATTTTGACCACAATGCCAAAGATTTTATCTGGTCAATCGCAGGGGCAAGTGGGCTTTTTTGACGCAACATCATCTGCTGCGATATGCGAGCCAGCGTTGATGCCAACGATTTGAAAAGCTGGCTCGCGATAATTCGTGCCGTTCCGTCCAATTTTCAGGCCGAAAATGCCTCGCTGAACAACTGGATCGCACTCTGCCGAATGGATTCCTGAACATGGAGATAATGCTCAGTCATCTCGGTGTCGGCATGGCCTACGATGCTCTGGATGGTCTGGATATCCACGCCCAACGCCTGCATCGGCGATACAATTCCTTTTGTTTAATGGGCCTGTTTGACGGAGCATACAATCAAATTGTCGGGTTTTGGGCAATACTGTCGATTGCGTCAAACAATTTTTCCCCCCAAAAAAATTGGATTTTGGAGTGTTTTTCATTGACCGATTGCGGAATTAGCTGTAAAATCTAAAAAAGAATAGTGGCTGTAGAGTGGGGTACTCTACGATCTGCTCGATCTTTAAGTATTATGATAAGGATTACGCCAATGCGGTGCTGGAACTGCAGGCGGCCGTCCGGTTACAGGGAGCAGGTACTGAAAGCTATCGGGGGTCTTGCTATTGCACTTGCCAATGATGGAAAGCTGGAAGAAGCACAACAGGAGCTGGATACATTGCAGAAAAAAGGCGCTTCCTCCGGTGACCGTGATCTGGTTGCGGCAGAGATCCTGTCCTTGCAAAAGAACTATGATCAGGCACTTGCACTTTACACAAAAGTGTTCAATGAGGTGGAGGACCCGCAGCTCCTGAGCCATGCTTACCTGTCAGCCGCAAATGCAGCGCTGAATCAGGACGATATGGAAAAGGCTGTGCGCATTCTGAAACAGGGATGCCAGAACCTTCCGGAAGGTCAGGCTGTGCTTCAAAAGGAGATGCTTGCGGATCTTATGATGCAGCAGGCAGCATCTGACAAAGAAAATGCAGAAGAATACTATGCTGAAGCGCAGCAGCTGCTGGAGGAACTGGTGGACAGCGGCTACGATACTATTGCCACCCGGTTGAATCTGGCAACTGTACTGCAGGCATTGGATCAGTACAGTGAAGCTGAAAAGGTTTTGAAAGATCTGCAGGAGCAGTATCCATCGGATTATCGTTTCGATATGCAGATGGCCTATCTTCTGATCGACCAGCTCCGCACCAGCGGATGGCTCAAATAAGGAGGGAATACCTGCGTCTACCGGACAAATCTTTTGTGTGGTTGGAATCGTTGACATGATCGTTTCGGCTGTTGCGGCAGTCGTTTCAGCATGGATCCTGCGCAGGCAGGAAAAAAAGCTGAAGGAACAGATCTGGAACGAGTATCAATAAAAATCAATCGATTAAGGGGTATGAAAAAATGCTGAAAAAACTTAGTGTAACGGCTGTTATTCTTGCAATGTCGGCCATGCTTCTGGTGCCGACTGCATACGCGGTGCAGTCAGTAGACGCACCGGCACAGGTGGCTTTGTGACGATTGACGGCAAGCTGTATCATGTTTCGAAGAATGGCTATGCCATCGATCGGTACGCCAAGGGTTTGCACGAGATCGACGGAGGAATGTACTATGTCAAAGAGAATGGCTCGGTCCTGACGAACAGCGCGGTAGAATACCTTACTTTTGATGCGAATGGCCGCTATACCTCTGGCAATGCAACGCTGGACAGCTATGTGGATCAGGCACTGGCTGCGTGCACAAACTCTGGCATGACGAAGGCGCAAAAGCTGCGCGCCGCCTATTTGTATGTCCGGGATCACGGCGCATACCTTGCCCGTCCGCATCAGGCAAGAGGCACAACGGCTTGGGCAGAAGAGAGCGCTTTGTTCATGTTTGAACACAAAAAGGGCAACTGCTACTGCTTTGCAGGCCAGTTCCTTTATATGGCCCGGCGGCTGGGCTACAATGCCTATGTAGTGTCTGGCGGTGTGGGCCGCAAGGACTCGGACCATGCATGGGTCATGATCTGCGAGAACGGAGTTCCCTATATCTATGATGTGGAACTGGAGTGGGGCTATCGTGCCGGCAGATACGGCCATGCAGAATATAATATGTATAAAATGCCGCTGAATAAAACGGTGTTCAGCTACCAGTTTCCGTGATTGCTGAGGTAGCCGAAAAATGGTTTTTTTCCGTAATTTTCTTGTTTCTGTTTTTGCCCATCGTGCTGGGATGCTATTATCTTTTGCCCGGGCGGGAAGCAAAAAATCTCTGGCTCGTCGCAGCCAGTCTGCTGTTCTATGCCTTCAGCAGGCTGTGGTATGTTCTGCTGCTGTTGTTCTCTGTGTTCTGCAATTATCTGGCCGGTCTGTTCGTCTCCGGGCGAAAGAGCGTGCTCTATGCCGCTGTGGCCGTTAATCTGGGAATCTTGGGTATTTTTAAGTATCTGACTTTTCTGGTACAGACAGTAGACCGGCTGCCGGGCGTGACGATCCCGGTGCCTTCCATCGTTCTGCCGGTGGGTATCTCGTTCTTCACCTTTCAAGGGCTGAGTTATGTGATCGACGTATACCGGAATGAACGCCTGAAGAGCACCCATTTCCGGGATGTACTGCTGTACATTGCTCTGTTTCCACAGTTGGTGGCAGGACCGATCGTCCGCTATGAGGACGTGGCAGATGAGATCCATAGCCGCCGAAATACGCTGGAGCAGCTGGCAAAAGGCCTGCGCCGGTTTATTGTGGGCCTGAGCAAGAAGCTGCTGATCGCCGATATCTGCGGCAATGTTGTAGCGCTGATCTACAACGCCGACCGCTCTGTGCTGGACATCCGGACGGCTTGGCTGGCCGCGGTGTGCTATCTGATGCAGATCTATTTCGACTTCAGCGGGTACAGCGATATGGCCATCGGCCTGGGCTTGTGCTTTGGGTTCCACTTCAAGGAAAACTTCAACTATCCGTACATCTCGGCCAGTATTCAGGAATTCTGGCGCAGATGGCATATCTCCCTTTCCACCTGGTTCCGGGAATACCTGTATATCCCATTGGGCGGCAACCGGAAGGGCAAGGCAAAGACTTACTGGAACAAGCTGATCGTGTTTTTCTGCACGGGGCTGTGGCATGGTGCAAACTGGACCTTTATCGTCTGGGGCCTGTGGCATGGTTTCTTTATCGTGGCAGAGGACGCCGTTAAAAAGCTGTTCGGACTGGAAAAACATGGCAAAGACGGGCAGAACCCTGCGTGTGCGGTGCTGAAACATTTGTACACCCTGCTTGTGGTGCTGGTTGGCTTTGTGATCTTCCGTGCAGACAACATGGGGCAGGCCTTCTCAATGATAGGAGCCATGTTTTCCGGGGGCTCTGCCTCTGCGCAGACAGGGCTGCTGCTGGCGCAGTGTCTGACCCCGCTGACCCTGTTTGCACTGGCGGTTGGCCTTGTGGGCAGTACGCCGGTTTTGCCGCTGGTCTGCCGTAAAGCAGAGCAGCAGACCGGAAGCGTGTATGCATGCCTTCAGGCACTGAGTTATGCAGGGGTGCTGGCGCTTTTGCTGGTGGATATCCTGCATCTGTCGGCTGCATCCTATGTGCCTTTTATCTATTTCCAGTTCTGAGGTGGAAAAATGCAAGTGAAAAAATTAGGATATATCCTGTTTGTGGGGGTCATTGCCACAATTTGCATTTTGCCTGTGGCTGTGATGCCTTGGCAGACGGAAAAAGCGGTGGGCAATGAGCAGCTTGCATCCTTTCCTGAATTACGGAAAGAGGATGGCAGCTTCAATACCGGTATCCTGAATGAGTTTTCGGATTATTTTGCGGATCATTTCGGGCTCCGTCATGAGATGATCACCTTGAACGATCAGCTTACCGGAACCGTGCTCAAAACGCTGGACAGCAGCAGTGTGCTGTTGGGAAAAGACGATTGGCTGTTCTATAAAAGCACCCTTGCGGACTATACCGGCGCAGAACCCTTTACAGCCCGGCAGAGTTATGCGGCCGCTCATGTACTGGGTCTGATGCAGGAATACTGCGAAGAGAACGGCATTGGGTTCTGCTTTACCATCGCACCCAATAAAAATTCCCTGTATGGCGGTCAGATGCCGGCACGGTATACGGCAGCCTCCGTACGGAACGCCCAACTGCTTCAGCAGCAGATGGAACAGCAGAATGTCCGGTATGTGGATCTGTTCAAAACACTGTCTGACCACGAAGAGCAGCTGTATTACCGTCGGGACAGCCACTGGAATATGCGGGGCGCACAGCTGGCAGCACAGACTTTGCTGAAAGAACTGAAAGGCTCTGAAGCGGAGTTTGATTCCTGCATCAATGGAAAAACATCCCCGCATACCGGCGACCTGTATGAGATGGTGTACCCTGCCGGAAACGAGACGGAACAGGATACGGCATACGACTTTACCTATCAGTATGACGAAAAATTCCACTCGGCAGATGATATCACGATCCACACGGAAAATTCGGCGGCAGACGGAAGCATTTTTGTATACCGCGATTCCTTTGGCATCAATCTGCATCCTTTTCTGGCACAGAGCTACGGCAATGCCTGTTTCTCCCGGAATATGCCCTACCTTTTGACGGCTGTTACAGAAGAGCATCCCGATGTGCTGCTGGTGGAACTGGTGGAACGCAACCTGAACTGGCTGCTGGAACGCGCCCCGGAAATGCCTGCTCCGGAACGCACGGTAGTCCCGGCAGCAGATACCGGTACAAGTGCGAAGGCACAACGGAAGGACAGCCGAATGGAGGGGACTTTCTGCCTGACAGGCGATCTGAGCGGGCAGCGTGTGGATGACGACTCTCCGATCTACATTCTGGCAGAGACCGGAACCTACGAAGCTTCCCCCTGCGGAGAGGGAACACAGCCGTTTACGGCGTATTTTCCGCAGAATGTGCGGGAGCAGCAACTAAAAGCAGCATTTCTGTCGGACGGTGAATGGGTCTTTTGCGCCCTGGCCGACTGACTGAAAGAATAGAAAGAAGGAACAAACAAAATGAATGTAAACTATAAGATGATGGGTGTAGTGCTCTGCGGTGCGATGCTTCTGGCATCGGGATGCGGGGCAAAAGCAGAAACGACCGCTTCCTCGGCTGTGGAATCCGAATCGGTTTCCGTTGTGGCATTGGAGGCTGCTTCGTCGGAGGCAGTGTCGGAGGCTGTGCCGGAAAGCAAGGCGGTCTCGGAGGCAGTTTCCGAAGCTTCTTCTTCGGTAAGCGAGGCGGCATCGGAGAAACCGGCCGAATCCAAGGCAGAGTCCAAGGCAGAATCCAAGGCCGAGACTGCGGCAAAATCTAAGCTTGCAAAGCAGGAGACGGCTGCTTCCTCCAAAGAAGAAAAGACGGAGCCTGTGGAAAGCAAGCCCGTTACAGAGACTGCTCCGGCAGAAACTGCCAGCTTGGAAACTGCCCTGAAGTATGTGGGCAAAGACGTTTCCAAGTTGTATGCCGCTATTGGCAAGCCGAACAGTTCGGAGTATGCTTCCAGCTGCATCGGTGATGGCGAGGATGGCCTGCTGTATTACAACGGCTTTACTGTGACGACCTACCGTGAAAACGGTAAAGAGACGGTACAGGACGCCTATTAAACATGAAATTCGGCCTCTGGCATTCCACCGGGGGCTGAATCTTTATATGGGAAGATGAGAATGAAACGCCAGAAGATCAAACGATATCGGTTTAGCGTGACGCAGAATACGCGCAGAAGAAGGGCGGCAACGCCGCTGAAAGCCGTCGGTGTAGTACTGGTGTGCCTGTGTCTGCTCACAGGGGCCGCTTTTGGAGTTTACAATGCGATCCAGAGTAAGACTACGGGGTGGCACGGCGAAGGACTGCATCGCTACTATATCTCGCCGACTACCGGCACCCGTGCGCAGGGGCTGTATGAGATCAACTATAAGCTCTACTATTTTGGCAGCAACAACTTTTTGAAGACCGGCTGGATCGAAGAGAACGGCTATGTCGGCTATGCCAACGCAGATGGAGAGCTCACCCAGGGCGAAGCGAAGATAGACGGAAAATACTACTATTTCCAACCGGAGACCGGCCAGTTGTACACCGGCTGGATCATGCTGGACGGAGTGCAGTACTGCTTTGACGAAACCGGACATCCGCGCACCGGTACTTATCAGGAGGACGGAAAGGTCTGGGAACTGGATAGCGATGGACGGGTCAAAAACCGACTGAACGGTTGGAAAAAAACGGACGGCGTCCTGAAATACTACAACAACAGCGGCGCACCGGCACAGGGCTGGACAGAGATCGATGGAAAGGATTATTTCTTTGTGGACGGTGTCAGTCAGGCCGGCTGGGTTGAAACGGATGCGGGCACGCGCTATTTGGACGGCAACGGAAATCAGATGACCGGGTGGTGTGTGATCGACGGCCAGCCCTATGCTTTTGGGACAAATGGAGAACCGAAGCAGGGATGGGATCATTCCCATGAAAAAAGCTACTATTTTATCAACGGCGTCAGTCAGTCGGGCACATTCGGGGAGGGCGCACTTAGCAGCAACCTGAACGGCAGCGGCAGTGTTCAGCCGGTTGGGGATCAGGCACCGGAGGACGATCTTGCAAAGGATGCAGAGGGCGAACCGCCGGAGGAAGAACTGCTGGAAGCACAGCCGACACAGACCGAAACAACGGAAGCGGGGCAGACTGCCCCGGCGGCACAGCAGCCGACGCAGTCGCCGGAGGAATCGGCGGCAGAGCAGGAGACCACATCGAAGGCACCGACAGCGCCGGAAACTCCGGCACAGGAACAGCAGGAAGAAGGGACGGAAAATACATGAAAACAACAAGACGTGATTTTCTGTGCCTTTCGGCCATGGCATGCGCATGGCTTCTGACGGGCTGCCAGAACCCCACAGTGGAAGAGCGGGCTGTCAGCTGGCAGCAGCAGGAAGTCAGTGATCCGGTCTCTGAAACCGGACCGATGTGGAATGCAGCACTGGACGACAATGCGGTTCTGCGGGATGGTATCCGCGTTCCCCAGAACTTCGAACTGCCGTTGGAAGGTTCAACAGGCTTTGCAGGGGCGGCTGTGATGCTGCTGTACGAGAGACCGGATGGGGCCAGTACGGTACTGCGCAGACTTGCAGCGGGAGATATGTTTTATATCCGGCAGGAGTCTGGCGCATATTGGCAGGTCTGCCTGCTGGACGGCACCGTGGGCTGGTTGGAAAATGAACTGTGTATGATCAATCTGCCCGATGTTCTGCCTTCCATCGTATACGAAAACCCCAATGCCAAGGCATCGATCTTTAAAACCTGCGGAAAGGATATTGAAGGCATTACGGGACAGAAACTGTATGACGGCCTGTTCTACAACCAGCGCCTTGGGCGGGATGAGTATCTAATGCCTATCAATTACGCTATGGCAAAAAAGGTTGGTGCAGCGCAGAAAAATGCTTTGAAGGCGGGCGATTGCCTGAAGATCGTAGAGACATTCCGGCCCTATGAGGTGCAGATGCTGGTAAAGGATGCAGTGTACGCCAAGGCAAGGATGGACAAGGAACTGATGACGGCGCTGAACAAGGGCGCGTGGAATATCGGCTGGTTTATTGCAACGTCTCTTTCCAACCATCAGCGCGGTGTGGCAATGGACACGACCCTGCTGCGCATCACTGAGCAGACAGAGCACAGTATGGCGGGGTGTCCCTTTGTACAGGTGACCGGTGAGGAATACGCCATGCCCTCTGCCATGCACGAGCTGAGCAGTGCGGCGGCCTGCTTTACCGGCCCGGTAACTTCTAATTCGGCCACCGCATGGAAGCGGGCCACTGCAGCGGCATCCATGACAGACGGTGCGCGGCGGCTGCAGGGGTACTGTACCAATGCAGGCATGACACCGCTGGCCTCGGAGTGGTGGCACTTTAACGATCTGGATGCACAGAATAAGGTGCACATGACCTCTGGAAACGGAAAATTCTGGCTGGACGGCTGTGTCAGCTGGAAAATGTTTGAAGCATAACTTTAGGGCTGCACTAAATTGCGCAGCAGGTCATTCGGATCGAGGATGGGCAAACTCTGTTAGGAGGACTGTATTATGAATACCACATTGCGGCGGGATGCGGATGAGATCATCTGTTCCAGCATTCAGGCGGTGCTGCCGGATAAAGCGGTGTGCCGCGCGCTGGAAAACTTTCAGCCTAGGGGCGGCAGGGTGCTGCTGGTGGCGGCAGGCAAGGCCGCATGGCAGATGGCACACGCCGCCGTGCAGGCACTGGGGCGCGTGGACGGCGGCGTGGTGGTGACCAAGTACGGCCATGTGAAGGGCGAAATTCCCGGCATAAGCTGTTATGAGGCGGGTCATCCCGTGCCGGATGACAACAGCTTTGCAGCCACCGAAAAAGCTTTGGCGCTGGTGCAGGGGCTGACCGCAGAGGACACGGTGCTGTTTTTGCTTTCCGGCGGCGGCAGCGCCCTGTTTGAAAAGCCGCTTGTCTCCGGCGGGGAATTGCAGGACATTACCAATCAGCTCCTTGCCAGCGGAGCCGATATCGTGGAGATGAATACCATCCGCAAGCGGTTGTCCGCTGTCAAGGGCGGGCGGTTCGCACAGGCCTGTGCTCCGGCAAAGGTATTCAGCATCGTGCTCAGCGATATTCTGGGCGATCCGCTGGATATGATTGCCAGCGGCCCGGCGGTGCCGGATTCCTCCACCTGTGCGCAGGCTTTTGCCATTGCGGAAAAATACCACCTGAACCTGTCGGAACAGGCGAAGGCGCTGCTGGCGCAGGAAACGCCGAAAGCCCTTGACAACGTGACCACGCAGATCACCGGCAGCGTCCGAGAGCTGTGCACCGCTGCCGCTAAAGCCTGCCGGGAGCTGGGCTATGAGCCCATCCTCCTCACCGACCGGCTTTGTTGCGAAGCCAAGGAGGCAGGCAGCTTTCTGAGTGCCATCGCCCGCACCCATGCGGGGCAGGGGAAAAAGCTGGCCTTTATCGCGGGCGGGGAAACTGTGGTGCACCTGACCGGCAAAGGGCTGGGCGGACGCAATCAGGAGCTGGCACTGGCCGCAGCCCCGGCACTGGCCGGACAGAACGCCGCAGTGTTCTCCGTGGGCAGTGACGGCACCGACGGCCCCACCGATGCCGCCGGCGGCTATGTGGACGGCGACACCGCCGCAGCACTGGCAGCAGCGGGCCGGAACGTGTTCGATACCCTGCAAAACAACGATGCCTACCACGCCTTGCAGGCGGTGGATGGGCTTATCATCACAGGTGCTACCGGTACCAACGTCAATGATGTTGCCGTGGTGCTGATCGGGGGAGAAGAGCAGGCAGACGCCTGAAACTCTGTCTGCCTGGCACCCATAATGCTTGACCCCGCTTTGCCCGCTTTACCCGGGCAGGCGGGGTTTTTGTTGAAAATACTTGACAGCCCTTCTACAAAGTGATATGATTTTGATATCAGAAAGAAACGCTTCCGACCCTGATAAGGAGGGACTTGTTATGGAAGAGAAAATTTTGAATACCCGCAAAAACGGTATGGCTATGCTGCTGCTCACCCTGCTGGGCTATGTGGTGGCCATCGCCCTGTTCATTTTCTGTATCACGCTGCTCAATGCAGATCGGCCGCACCGGCTGTTTCTGGGCATTCCGCTGCTGATTTTGTCCATTGCGTACTTCATCGCAGGCATTTTCCTGTTCTGCGGTCTTAAGGTGTTAAAGCCGCAGGAGGCGCTGGTGCTCACCCTGTTTGGTGATTACATCGGCACCCTGAAAGGACAGGGCTTTTACTGGGTGAACCCCTTCTGCACCGCCGTCAACCCCGCCGCCGGTACCCGTCTGAGCCAGAGCGGAGACGTGAACAGCAAGGAAAACAGCGTGGCTGCGCTGTTTGGCAATAACGGCCAGAATGCTCAGATGAGCGTCGAGTCCATGAGCAAAAAGATCTCCCTCAAGATGATGACCCTGAACAACTCCCGCCAGAAGATCAACGATTGTCTGGGCAACCCGGTGGAGATCGGCATTGCAGTCATCTGGCGCGTGACCGATACCGCCAAGGCTGTGTTCAACGTGGATAACTATAAGGAATACCTCTCCCTGCAGTGCGACAGCGCCCTGCGCAACGTAGTGCGGGTGTACCCCTATGATGTTTCTCCCAACGTGGACACCACCGGCGATGGCGTAGCCGACGAGGGCAGCCTGCGCGGCTCCTCCGAGGTGGTGGCAGCCCGCATCCGGGACGAGATCCAGAAGAACGTGGCCGAGGCAGGTATCGAGGTGGTGGAGGCCCGCATCACCTATCTGGCCTATGCACCGGAAATTGCAGCGGTCATGCTGCAGCGCCAGCAGGCCAGTGCCATCATTGACGCCCGCAAGATGATCGTGGACGGCGCTGTGGGCATGGTGGAAATGGCGCTGGATCGTCTGAACGAGAACAAGGTAGTGGAACTGGACGATGAGCGCAAGGCGGCAATGGTATCCAATCTGCTGGTGGTGCTGTGCGGCAACCGGGATGCCCAGCCCATCGTGAACAGCGGCAGCCTGTACTGATATGGCAGAGCCGAAAAAACAGGTGCCCCTGCGCCTGAACGCTAAACTCTACGATGCCCTTGCCGCTTGGGCAGAGGATGACTTCCGCTCGGTGAACGGGCAGATCGAATATCTGCTTACCGAGTGCGTGCGTCAGCGCAAAAAGAACGGGAAATATGTCTCCGACCAGCTGGATGTCCCGCCGGAGCTGGATCTCCATTGAAGAACCCATGAAAAAACGTTTGGAGCGCGCCGCAGAGCACGCCAAACGCAAATTATTCACAAGGCCGCTGCACAAGACCGGTGCAGCGGCCTTGTGTTTGTCGGGGAAAAGCCGTACTTTCCGGCGGGAAGCGGGGACAAATGAGCACTGATTTGATATATCAGTTAGGCGCGCAATGCTCCGGTATTTCGTCGAAAAAGGCGACCGAAGCTGCGGAAATGTCTTGAAGAGACAGGAGAAGATGGACATATATCTGGGCGAAAACGTTTCTTTTTTGGGTTTTTCCGGAAAAAAACTTGCCTAAAAGTTTGCGGCGTGCTAAACTAACAGCGGGGAATTGTTTTGCGTAAGCAGATAGGGGGTGAAGCTATGAAAATACTGGTTGTGGATGACGGTCAGCTTGCGATCAATTCGCTGATCCGCATCCTGTGCCGGGTGGCACCGGACTGTGACTATATCAGTGCCATGACGACTGACGATGCCCTGACGTGGATGCGGCAGGGCCCAATGGATGCTGCCTTTTTGAACCTGGAAATGCCGGGCATGAATGGCCTTGCCCTTGCCCGCATGATCCAGAAATTGCAGCCCCGCTGCAATATCATCGTAGTCACCGAGCATCCGGAGTATGCGTTGGAAGCATTGCAGATCTTCGTCAGCGGTTTTCTGCTCAAGCCCGCCAACGAGGCGGACGTGCGCAATGTGCTGGAAAACCTGCGTTACCCGCCGGAAACGGCACCTGTGGGCATCAAGATCCAGTGCTTCGGCAACTTCGAGATCTTTGTGGGCGGAC